>WNFY01007567.1_pt1 | contig 12383 bp, 9 predicted proteins | sample 5400091 | NCBI WGS metagenome assembly WNFY01 (sample SAMN13153364, study PRJNA577476) | soil metagenome | isolation source: 60 cm soil or saprolite under grassland replicate 1 | place: USA:California | collected 2016-06-15 | reverse complement strand
CATTGGTTAGGTTATGATTGTCTTTGTATGAGGCAAAACGAAACATAAGACCCGTACTATTCTGATAAGGCGAAATCAAAGCAAAGTCTGTGAAGGCAAGATATGCCCGTGGTTTTGAAAATCGTCCATACAGTAAACCGGTAACAAGGGCAAAAAACAATGAGCCCGTGAGTGCATCAATAGAGGCAACAAAATTTGCACCTCCACCAATAGGGTTTACTCTTCCATAGCCTACGGTACTAAAGGTTTGAGTGCTAAAAAAATAAACCTCTTTGAACAACTGCCATTTATTTGTTGCAATTATTCCCGTTATCTGGTCAACACCAACAAAGAGATAAATAAAAGTAAATGTTAGGTTGATGATAATAAAGGAAAGGATGATAACGGCAATAAATTTCCATCTTGGTATATTGAGCAACGTATGAAAAATGCTGAAACGTTGCCATACAGGTAAGCCTTCTTTCTTTAAATTAAAGCTTCCATCTTTATTTATAAAACGGCCGCCGTAGCTGCTGGCATTGACGCCAAAACCTGTATCATTATTGATTCTGAGAAATGGATTAATGCGCTTTCCGAGTGCCATAATAAATGTGATTATGTGAATAAATATATTGTGTTGAGGTATATGTTGCAGAGATGATTATAACAACTCCAAATAGCTTCAGGCAGTTATTTCAAAAAAAATATAAGCGGATGAAATTATATTTTACAAATTCATGATTCTTCAACATTATGTTTCATTGATTCTATTTGTTCCCTTGTTCCAAGCACAATCACTTTCATGCCTTTTGTAATTAAAATATGATCAGGTGGATTAATAATAAATTTTCCTTCGCTTGTTTTTACACCAATACAATTCACGCCTGTTTTTTTCCAGTCCATCACTATTTTTAAAGATTTATCTTTTATTTCCGGCGGAAGCCTGCCGTATTCTACAGATTCCATGCTGATGCTTTCGCCTTCTTCGCTGGAAAGATAATCTATGAACTCGATTACATCGGGCTTGGAAACAAGTGTCGCCATATGTGCACCACCAATTTTATCGGGCATGATTACACTGTTTGCGCCTGCCTTATTCAGCTTTACTGCAGAACCGCTTTGTGATGCCCGACTGATAATTTGTATACCTGGATTTAATGAACGTGCAGACAAAACGATAAAAGCATTATCTGCATCCTCGGGCAATGTTATTATCAATGCTTTTGCTCTTTTAATACCGGCTCTTATAAGTAAATCATCATCTGTTGCATCTCCATTAATGTAAATAAGTGATGGGTCTTCATCAAGCCATTGATTTATGTTGCTTAGATTGTTTTCAATCACTATAAAACTCACTTTATGCGTTCTTAATGTGAGTGCGGCCTGCTGACCGTTACGGCCAAAACCACAAATAATTACATGATTGTTTAATTGTTCTATTGACTGCATAAGCTTGCGGTTTTTAAAATAAACAGCCATTTCGCCGCTGGCTATGAACTGTGTTAATCTTGCCAGCGCATAAGTAAAAGTAGAAAAGGAAATTATAATGAGCATTATATCAAATACTTTACCGGCATCTGATAGTGGTTGCACTTCTTTATAACCAATAGTGGTTACTGTAATAATTGTCATGTAAAATGCATCAAGAAAATCAAAATGCTCAATTAGCATGAAGCCGGCGGTGCCAGTCATGACAATGATAAAAATTATTACCTGACTACCCAGAGTAGGTGCAGCAATCTGTGCAATACTCCATGCAATAGTGTACATAGCTGCATACTGGCCACGATTGGTTTCTCTTGTGCGTTTAATCCAGAATGAATTCATAAAGGGCATGGAAAGAATTTCACCAATTGTAATAATGCTTACAGATAATATTGCTGACCAGCCCGAAGCAGGTAATATGTTTATTAATGCATAACCAAACCCAACCAATAATATTCCGGTACGAATAAATGTGGTTAATGGTTTGGTACCTTCCAATGAATACACAAGTATCATTTCTATCAGTACGATAATAATTCCATTCAGTGCCATCAGCATGCCAATGAATTGTTCATTAAGATGCCACTGCGTTTTATAAAAAACGGGAAGAATAGTAAACAGTTGAAAGAAACAAGCAGCAAATAAAATAGTAAGCACAATAAATGCAACATAGATTTTATCGCGGTAAGCATGTTGCTGAATGATGGTATGTTTATCTTTTATATGCCTTGTGCCTGTTTTTATATAAGGCAACAATTTTAATAAAAGAAATGCAGCAGCAATGTTGGTGCAACCATCAACCCAAAATAAAAGTTTATAATTAATGGAAGCAAGAAAACCGCCCAAAGCGCCACCAATAGCCCATCCAAGATTTATTGCCAAACGGTTAAGTGAATAAGACCTTGTTCTGTTTTCCTGCTTGCTATAATAAGCAATAGCAGTAGCATTCGCGGGACGAAACGATTCATTGCAAACACTTAATATAAATGTGCTGATACAAAGCGAAACATAAGTATGCTGATAGCCGGTAACAACAAACATAATTCCGCCAAGCAATAACGGCGTTACCTGTTGTGGATAAAAACCAAACCTGTCAGTAATTCTTCCGCCAATCATTGCGCCCACAATTGCACCAAGGCCAAACAAGCCCATAATAAAACCTGCTTGTGTAATACTAAATTTAAGTGATTGGGTGCAGTATATTGTCATAAAAGGAATAACCATAGTGCCGCTGCGGTTAATAAGCATTACCAGCGAGAGGTACCATGTATTTCTTGACAAACCGGTATAAGAATCTTTATATAATTGACGGGCTGCAGAGATCATAAACAGTTGCGAAAATAATTTAAACAAAAGCCTCTTCCATGAATATTTGATTACCGGTGAGTATAAAAAGAGCAAAGAATTTTTATGCGCATCAATGAACTCTGTTTGCAGATAATATCTTTGGCAACAGTTTTATTATTCTATTTTTTGTAATGTTTTCATTATGATCCTCAGGATAAATTTGTTTATTCAATTAACATTTTGTTATCACGGTATGTTTATTGCCGGAACTGTGTTTGATATTTCATAAAAATAAGTTGACATAATTTTAAACATGATAATAAAGGTGGCCAAACGTTTACGGCTCCTATCAGTCTGCATGCATTATTAAGACAATTGTATATAGCAGAGTAGCAAACAGAATATACAAGTGCTCTACAGAGCCGAATGAAACCCCGAAGGGATCCCTTTGGGACAAGCGACACAACGAAAACTTAAAAAGTAGGCCCTGGCGGCTTGATAAAAAATTTAATTGTACTTATTGAGAACTTATATACTATAACAGGTTATTTTTATTATTAAAATTTTATATACTATGAGAATTACAATAACCAGAAAGCCAATAAAAATCTATCCTGACCCTAAACGTGTGATCGTGCGTTTCTTTTTTAATGGAGATGAAAGAGCCAAGAATGTAGTTAGCAATGTAATGGTAATGAGTGACCCGGCAGTAAAAGATGAACTAATATCCGTTTTAAGAGAATTCTCAAAAAGACACCGGAGTATAACCCGGACATTCGAAAGAAATTGCGAAAGAGTTTCCTATATTTTTGATGCCCTCGGTCTTGAGTTAGCAGATTTAGACCGGTATCGTAAAATGCTTATCGGCTCTTATTTTACACATGAGTATTCTATTGAATCAGCAGCATTTTTCAATCCTTCGATTGTTGAAAATCCCGATCAGTCAGATGTGGCAGAAGGTGAAAAAAGAGTTATTATCAGTTTCCGTGCAGTAGGCGAGGGACATATTTCTTCCATCGTTTTTAGAAGAGCAGTTTTAGATATTCAAAACAATATTGTTTTCAGCAGTCCCGGTACTTTAATTGAAGAGGCAGATATTATCAGGAATACAGTTTATAAAAAAGATATTTTTGAAGATACCGCACTCCTGAGCCAGTTAAGTAATGAAGTGGTTGATAAATTAGTGAAACAACTTCCTGATAGTTTTGATTATAAAACATTAAAGAAAGTGATCTCTGAATTGGAGCTGGAAGAGAGGACCGAAGCAACTTATCATGCTTTTGAAAAAATATTATGGCTGGCAGATTCTTATCACTACGTACATTTTTCGATGGATACCGATATATCAAATCGTGTTATTTTTCCCATTTCAGAATTTGAACAAAAAGGGGTGGAAGATGCCCGTTTTGTAAGATTCACCAATGATGATAATTCAGTTTCTTATTATGCTACTTATACAGCATGGGATGGTCTTACCATACAGCCAAAATTATTAATGACGCAAAATTTTTATGATTTTAAAATAATGCCTTTGTATGGAAGCGGAGCAAAGAACAAGAACCTGGCATTATTTCCCCGTAAGATAAATGGAAACTATGCAATGGTTTCCAGGATTGATGGTGTAAATAATTACATTATGTTTTCAGACAAAGTGAATGTGTGGGAAAACGCACAAAAATTGCAGGAGCCAAAATATCCCTGGGAATTTACACAAATAGGTAATTGCGGCTCGCCCCTTGAAACGGATAAAGGCTGGTTACTCATTACGCATGGTGTCGGTGCTATGCGGCAATATTGTCTTGGTGCAAGTTTGTTTGATCTTGAAGATCCTACAATTGAATTAGGTCGTTTAAAAGAACCTCTGCTTATGCCCAATGATGAGGAAAGAGAAGGTTATGTGCCCAATGTTTTATATTCCTGCGGCAGCATTATTCATAATGGTGAATTAATTATTCCTTATGGTTTATCCGATTACGGTTCAGGATTCGCAGCCGTTTCTTTAGAGCCGTTGCTCGATAAAATACTTCATGAAAAGTAGCTGGGCAGTTTGCAGTAGCCAGTTTTCAGTTATCCAGTCTTCAGTTTGCTGTTAATTTTCGATTTTCAAATTTTGGATTTCGGATTTTTTTGATTTTTGTTTTTTGGTTCTTGAGATTTCTTATAGGACGATCTGCTTTGCTACTATGTGGCTTTCGTTGTGTCACTCCCTTGTACATTCTGAACTTTTATTCAGCAAGAGTTACGGTGCATGGTTTGATGACTCTGCAGTCACGTTTACTACAAAAGCAAAGAATTGATTTGCTTCACAAAGTTCCAAACGTACAAGAGTCCGACTCATTAGAAGCTTAATTTATGTTCTGCAGATGGGCTCAAAAAAATTACCCAAATAATATTATCTTTTCAATATTGCCTGGTATGCTTCAATATACTTATAATTAATTGCAGCGCACATTATAGTTCTTGCAATCCTTTATTTGAATAATTGCTGCAATTAGAAAGCACAAAGCATTTTTTCAAATCATTTTTTTTGTAAATGAAGAATAATGTAAAAGTTCAATGGATAAAATGTACTGGCAAAATACATGAGCCTCAACATTGGGATATTAAAAGTAAAACAATGTGAAAAGTCGTAGAAATACGCATGAAAAAATTGCGTAGAAACACCTGGCAAAAATGCGTAGTTCCTCTCTTGACAAAGTGTGTATGCTGATAGTATCTTGGCAGTTGTTTTTGAGATGGTTTAAAAATTAAATGTATCGGCTGAAAATCCATATTAAAAAGGGAATGATAAAAAAATACTTTATGCTACCCGACACTCACCCGCTCGAAACAGATAAAAGAAAACCTCAATTTTTCCAATGATCATATCGTTGAGAATATTTTCTACGATCGGATACTTTGATAGATTTTTCTGGTGCATATAATTTAATTATAAACAATGGAAGATTGATTGCCGTGTATGGTAAAATAGAATGGAGCAAAAATCTCTTCGCTGAAAATTATTTATAAAATTCTCTCACAGCATATTTTCTTCCGCCAATGAAAACTAAACGGAATACGCCGAAAATCCGTGATGAAAGAGTAGGCGAAATAAGTTAAAAATTCTCCCAAAATGAAAGAGCAAAAAGAAAAGAAGCCACGCAAGATTTCAAAAGTCTTCGCTAAGACTACAGACCATTTTATGGAACATAAGCATTGGGATTTTCCTCCTGAAATGCCGCAACCAGGAAAAATGGAGGATTTATTGAAAAAAGCTCAAAACCGTATGGAACAAATAAGTACGGAAAGCATTTGTGGTAGCATGGATGATATGCAGCATGTAGAACAATATGACGGTACACTTGGAGTAACACAAACTTTTGTCGCTGCACACGAACGTCCGGTAGGGCAGTTGCAATGGAATAATTACCTGGCAACTATATATACTAATCCAGGCACTGTAAATGACGTGCGCTGGTGTTCGGGAACATTGATAGCAAACGATCTTTTTCTTACGGCCGGTCATTGTTTTGATGTCAACCCAGATGGATGGCAAACCCCTAGGGATAACGGTACAGGAATGTCTGTTCAACCTGCTCAGTTGGCATTGAATATGCATGTGAATTTTAATTTCCAGGTAGATCCGATGGGCAACTTAAGGACCGAGCAGTCGTTTCCTGTTACACAACTAGTAGAATACCGGCTTGGAGGATTGGATTTTGCCATTGCAAGGTTGGGGGGTAACCCGGGTGCAACTTTTGGAGTTGCTACTATTTCGAATGTTGATGCCAATGATACTGATATGCTGTGTATAATTCAACATCCTGCGGGATTGCCCAAACGCATTGAAGCTGGGCCACAATTTCACGTTCATGACGATCAACTCGGCTATGATACTTTGGATACGCTTGGAGGCAGTTCCGGTTCAGGAATTTTACGAGAAACCACAGGAAGCCTGGTGGGTGTGCATACAAATGGTGGTTGCGCCTCAAGCGGTGCAGGACATAATCACGGAACCCGCATATCGTCTATCATTGTTTCATCACCAACCATTCGGGCAATTTTGCATCCAATAATTTGGCCAACACTAAAAGGCAACGATGATCATGTTACTTTAAAATTTAGGGACGATTTTCCGCCAACACTAAAGGGCAACGATGATCACGTTACTTTAAAATTCAGGGACGATTTTCCGCCAACACTAAAATTCAATGATGATAGACAAACATTTAAGTTTATTGACGACCCTAAACTCAAAGTAGTTGATGATGTGTATCAGAAAGTATTTGGCGACCCCATCATTCCCAAAAATGACGGGGACCCATGGATGCATCAAAACTGGTTTATCAATCAATTACGAAGTATGTCCGCTACAGGCATATCATCTACCCCTGCTGTACAGCCATTCATATTAGCAAATCCACACCATTCTATGGAGTGGCAAAAAACATTCGGAACAGAAGCGGGGCAGGAACAAACAATGCTTGCACAATATGAGCAACAGCTTATTCAGCTCGAACAAAGCATCCAGTACATGAGCGAACAACTTCAACAGGCTAATGAATATTATACAAAATTGATGGGTGAGTATCAGGCAATAGTGAGCCAATACAACCAAGGCAAAGGACCACAGTAAACACATTGATTTACCATATCGGAAGTATTGCTTCCGGTATGGTTCTATTAATTTTTATTGTTTCATTTCTATAATGAATTCAACATGCCATTTGAATGGCAAACGTAACATTTTGCAATGTTCGAAAAACAATCTGTATGATACTTATTATCTCCCATCAAAAAGATGGCCATAGTCAGGCAGTTATAAATGAACTTGAAAAAAGAGGGCATGGATATACTTTACTTGATCTTGCGAATTTCCCTGCAAAAGATCATTTGTCAATAAGCTTTAACCAGAATGAATATCTTGATAGTACATTCGATAGTGTTGATTCCTCAATTAAATTAAGCGACTATAAATCCGTATGGTGGCGGAGGCCTCAACCTTTTGTACTACATAAAGAATTAATCGGGCAAACAGAAAGCTCATTCACAATGAATGAATGTTACTCGGCAGTAAATGGCATGTGGTTGTTAATGGATGCATATTGGATCAACGACCCTGTTAAAGATGAAGCGGCTGCCCGTAAAGTTTATCAGTTAAAGGTTGCCACACAATCGGGACTTACAATTCCTCAAACACTCGTAACAAGTAGCCCGGCGAACGCAAAAGAATTTATTGAACACTTGGGTGTTGGCAATGTAATTTATAAGTCTTTTTCGGCTACTGAGCAAGCCTGGCGTGAAACAAGACTTGTAAAAGAAGAAGAACTTCAAAAGACGGAAACCGTAAAATATGCTCCAGTCATTTTTCAGGAATGTATTCATGCTGATATTGATTTAAGAATCACCGTTATTGGTGATGAGATATTTGCTGCTGGCATTTCTTCTCAGGATACTTCTTACAAAGTGGATTACCGGATGACCTATCACGAAGCCAAAATTGTAGCTCATAAATTACCTAATGAAGTATGCAATTGCTTATTAAAATTGATGAAGAGATTAGGATTGGTATATGGTGCCATAGATATGCGGCTAAGACCCAATGGCGAATATGTTTTCCTAGAAATAAACCCCGCTGGTCAGTGGCTGTTTATGGAAACTCCAACAGGATTGCCAATTACTTGTGCTTTGACAGATCAACTAATTAAACATGATTGTGGGAAAAATGAAAATATGATGGATAAATATCATGAGATGTTTGATCATGTAACTAAATGTTAAGTGTAATTATAAGGTTCCCGGCATTTTATATTGGTATATACAAGTTTGTTTTTCTGATATACTGATGTGGGTTAAGGAGTTAAAAATAGCGAATATCAGGAAAGTAGTTGTCTTACGGAAGACAAGGAACAACCCGGTTTATCATCAATGGGACATTTCGTTTTGCAATCGCAGAGTCCCTGCAACACACGAGCTATAAGAGGAGACATATAATCTAAAACATAAAATTATGATATTATGCAGCTGGGTATTATCACCCTTGATAACCATCATCAAAACATTGATAACAGTAGCCCGAACCATTGTTGAAACCGTATGCGAGTGGGTAAGTTCTGTTATTCATACTGTAAAAACAGTTGTAGATAAAGTATGCTCATGGCTTCCGTGGCCGTTAAGTACAATTTGTAATTGGGTATCTAAAGTTATTGACGTATTTGAAACAGTTTGGAATTGGGTTTGCCAGACGGTAATCAGTACAATTTTTGAGATAATAGAATGGATAGTTGTTTTAATTGAATACATATTAAAATGGGTATGCTGGCTTGTTGATTGGATAGCCTTCCGATGGATCGATTATTTATTATGCAGAATAGGATTTGAACCTAAACGCTGTCTTCGGTTTTGCATTAAAATATTGACCGATGCCGATGGCACACCCGCAGCTACATCAACTGAAGTGGATGCTGCGGTTGCACAGGCGCAAATTGTTTTAGACCATTGCAATATAGACATTGTAGTAGCCGAAAAAGTATTTGTAAGAAAGCCCGAATTCATGATCACCACCACTTGTGGTTTCTCTAACATGTTTAGTTCATTCTTTAAATGGATGAGTTGGAACACTTGCCGTTGCTGCAACACAGTTACTGTTTATTTCGTGCGCTCAATGACCAATGCAGGTGGGTGTGCATTTCCGGGTACCGACTTTATAATTGTAGCCAACGACCGTACACCTGCCGGAATGGGTAATACCATGGTGCAGGAAACAGGACATCTTTGCGACCTGTGGCAACATTCAAGCGACCCCAATAATGTAATGACCGACCAACCCGGTGGCACATCAGATCAGATCACAGAGCATCAATGTTGCATCATCCGTTCATCAAGGTTTGTAGGCACTTGCTTTAAACACAGAAAATAATTTTAGCACAATGAACGACAACACGAATGCAACATATAAAATTACCGACCGGGAATCATTAAATATGCTTCTCACAAAAAGAAAAAATCGTTATCGAAAGTTCAAATTGGATGTAGATAACATGGACGAAACAAAAGCAAAGAATTTTGAAAATGACCTAAACAAATTTCATGCTTCATGCGGATGTGCTACAGGAAAGTATTTTTTAATAACCACAATTGTTTTGTGTGCCGTATACATCTTCATTACCAAACTGCCAATAAATAATTGGAAAATTATTATGCAAGTGGGGACTGTGTTTTTAATTGTTGCTTTCATTGGTAAATTAACCGGGAAACTTACGGATGCCCGTAAATTTAAAAAGACAATTAAAAATATATATCAAGAATTAGTTTAATCCGCTCTAACGGAGCAAACCGACAATACGATAAAGAGTAGGCATACACTAAAAATCAAAGTAAAATGGCTAACGTAACCAATTACCATGTTTTATTTTATGGCGGGCCTGATGGATATCAGACTAACCGTGCGCAAATTCAGTTATCAGATGGCAGCAAAGTCGTTGCCTGGCTAAGATTTAATGACCCTGGAATGACCTTCGAAAATGATTACCTTGATGGAGGGATCATTCGTATGCATCTGCCAAGTACAATGTTTGAAAATGTAATAGATGTGCTTCGTAACGAAAAGCCCATCAATGTATACTTTGCTGCAGGAAGAGGATTTCTGGGCACCGGTGAGGAGCCCGTTGGTGAAGCTGAATGATTAAATAATTATAAGCAGAATGTGCCGAAAATCCACAATTAAAGAGTAGGCGAAAATTTTATCACACAAAAAAATTATCACAATGAATGCGAAACTAAAAGGAGATTATTTGTCCATCTCCGAAATTAAAAATAAACAAGGTTCAGAGCTCTTTGCCAAAACGAAAGTGACTGCAGTTGGTGGGGCATAAAATAACGGTGGTATACAAACCGAAGAACCATGCCTCAGTGTTTTTGTAGAATCAAAAATGGATCCTGCTTATGTGCCAAAAGATGAAATGATACCCAAGACCATCGGTAAATATAAAACCGATGTTATTGAAAGTGGGATCATCTTTGCTGGTCATTTAGAAATACAGTAATCACCGAATTTTCTTCCGTCGTTTTTTTTCTTCTCCGCAGACTCTCTCCAAACGCAATGTGCTTAGGTGATGATTTTGCCGAGCACGTTACTACAAAAGCGGAGATGGATTTGCTTCAACAAAGCTCAGAATGTACAAGTGTGCGACGCAACCGAAGCTTAATTTATGTTCTGCAGATGGGCTCAAAAAAATTACACATAATTTCTTATCTGTGCAATATTGCTTCATAAACTTCAATATATTTATCAATCATTGTATCATAGCCGAATTTTGTAGTTGCATAAGTATAACAATCTCTCCGGTTTATTTGTCCGATAATATTTATATTTACAGCGTTTACTGCTTCTTCAATATTATTAACGAGAAAACCGGATAATCCATCCTGAATTAATTCGGACATGGAACCTCTGTTATAGGCAATTACAGGCGTGCCACAAAACATGGCTTCGGCAACACTTAAACCAAATGGCTCATTAAAATAAATAGGATGCAATAACGCGATGGCATTGCCCAATAGCTCTCTTCGTTTTTCAGGGCCGGCATGTCCTAAAAAAACAATTTGGTCTCCATCAATAAAAGGTTCTACTCTTTCTTTAAAATATTCGGGATGCTGAATAATTCCTGCAATGAGCAACCGTTTGTTGGATGCTTTGGCAATGGCAATAGCTTCATCTGTGCCTTTATCAGGGTGAATGCGTCCGAAAGAAATAAGATAATCCTGCGGTTTTTCAATAAATTCAAATTCCTCCTGGTGTATGCCGTGGTAAATGGTTGCAATATATTCTAATGAGGGATGCCTGTCCGCATTACTGATAGAAACATAATAATTGATGTCATTGTATCTTTTGTAAACAGGAATTATCAAAGGTGATGAAAACCCATGTATGGTAGTGATCATGGGTGTAGCAATAAGTCTTGAATAAGTTAATGGAAGAAAATCAAAATGATTATGGATAAGATCAAATTTATGGGCCTGCTCCGTCACATAACTTATATGCATACATTCAAGCACCTTTGCGTCCTGCATTTTATCTTCTTCATATCCTCTTTCAATAATTCCATCAAGCTTACCGGAAGTAAAAGAATCTTTTGTGGCAAAAAGCGTAATGTCTATTCCTCTTTTTGCCAATCCTTCTGAAATGTTGAAGGCCACCTGTTCCCATGGACCGTAATGCCTTGGTGGTGTACGCCAGGCGACAGGTGCCAACACTGCAATCTTCATACTGCCATTAATTCATTTTTGGTAAGCATATTTATTTTCTTCTTTTCAGATTCGTATTGCCACGTCTTTGTCTTTAGTACTACAAGATAAGAAGTGAGATAAGCGAGTGTGCTTTCAGCCCCCTGGTTACGGTTTATACCTGTGCATTCAAGCCCATCGCAACAGCCATTGGTTTCATGATCATACAAAGGAACATGCAATTCATTGTTGCCTAAAAACCAGGAAAAGCAAATGTTCAGATGTTTGATGTATTGCGAATCTTTTGTAACCTGATAGGCCTGCTGATACATAAATACCATAGCCATTACTTCTATAGCCTGCTGATCAAATAAAGGGACCTTACCATTTTTTTGATGCCAGCCCTGATTGCCTATCGGTGTAAAGTA
>WNFY01004781.1_pt1 | contig 12383 bp, 13 predicted proteins | sample 5400091 | NCBI WGS metagenome assembly WNFY01 (sample SAMN13153364, study PRJNA577476) | soil metagenome | isolation source: 60 cm soil or saprolite under grassland replicate 1 | place: USA:California | collected 2016-06-15 | reverse complement strand
AAGGACAGGAGGTCCGCGACCGGATCCGCGCGGAGCTGACCGCGCTCGCCGCCGGGGATCCCGCCTCCTATCCCGAACGACTCGCGTTGGGCGGCTGGGTCATGCCGCATCTCCCCCATCCGTGGGGCCGTGCCGCCGGGCCGCTCGAGCAGGTCGTGATCGCCGAGGAACTGCAGGCGGCCGGGCTTCGCCCGGCGAACCTCGCCATCGGCGCCTGGGTCGTGCCCACGCTTGTTCAGCACGGCACGCGCGAGCAGCGGGAACGATTCATTCCGCCGACGCTGCGCGGTGAGCTCAGCTGGTGCCAGCTGTTCAGCGAGCCCGGCGCGGGCTCCGACCTCGCCGGTTTGTCGACCCGGGCCGAACCCGTGCCTGGCGGCTGGCGAATCACCGGCCAGAAGATCTGGACCTCGCTGGCCAGGCAGGCGCAGTGGGCGATCTGCATTGCCCGCACCGATCCGGCCGCTGCCCGGCATGACGGCATCAGCTACTTCCTCGTGGATATGTCCGCGCCCGGTATCGAGGTCCGCCCGCTCCGCGAGATGACCGGCGACGAGATCTTCAACGAGGTCTTCCTTGACGGGGTGTTCGTGCCGGACGAGTGCGTGGCCGGCGGCGTGAACAACGGCTGGCGGGTGGCGCGGACGACGCTGGCCAACGAGCGGGTGGCGCTGTCGGCCACCTGGGGCTACGGTTCCGGCGTCGCGGAGCTGCTCGAGTTCGCCGCGGCGCGGCCCGCCGACCTGTGCCAGCTCGGCCGTTTCGTGTGCGAGGGGCACGCCCTGGACCTGCTCGGGCTTCGGGTGACGTTGAAGCAGCTGTCGGGGACCGAGCCGGGTGCCACCGCGAGCGTGCGCAAGCTGCTCGGCATGCAGCACGCGCAGCGCGTCGCCGACTTCTGCTGGGCCGCGCTCGGCCCTGACGGCGCCATCGGCGCCGCCCCGCCCGGCGCTGGCCAGCCGGGTCCCGCGCGCCGGAGTGCCGCGCGGCCGGGCGCTGGCCAGCCCGGCAGCCTCTCGCGCGATGGCGGCGAGCCCGACATCAGCGGGCCTGCAGCGGGCGCGTACTGGTCCCGCCAGGTGCTGTTCACCAGGGCTTTGACGATCGGCGGCGGCACGACGGACATACAGCTCAACATCATCGCCGAACGGCTGCTCGGGCTCCCCCGCGACCCCGAGGCGCCAGATCGCTGAGCGCCGGCCGCGGCCTGCCTCACGGGTGTCGAGAGTCACGGCGGGTAACCTGAACCCCGCGATGCTGCATTGGGGGTGTCCATGGCGGACGGCGACGGCGACCGCACCGAGCGGTTCTTTCGCGCCCGGGCGCCCGAGTCGCGCCGGGAGGACACCCCCGCGCCACGCCCGGGCCGTTACCCGCCGCCCGCCACGCCGCCGCGTCCGCCGCAGCCGCGGCGGGACTCACAGCCGACGCGGTCGGGGCGGCCGCACCGGCGTGTGCCGGCGTCACCGGCGCAGCAGCGGCTGGTGGCCAGCATCGCATCAAGCAGGCGAGCCCGCAGGCAGCGTGCTCTGCTCGCCACCTGCGGCCTGATCTCAGCTTTGGTGCTCGTCGTGTCCGGTGGAGCATGGGCGCTCGCCGGGTACGTCAACGGCTACGTGGGCCGCGTCGACGCCGGCACCGCGGGGCCGCCGCCGAGCGGGCCGCTGAACATACTGCTCGCCGGCGTCGACCGCCGGTCCGGGCTGACCCCACGCCAGGAGGCGAGGCTGCACGTCGGGCATGACCTGAGCCTCAACTCGGACACGATGATGCTGATCCATGTGTCCGCGGACCACAAGGGAGTGACCGTGGTGAGCCTGCCCCGCGACTCCTGGGTAGACGTGCCAGGCCACGGCTTGAACAAGATCAACGCCGCGTATGGCCTCGGCGGGCCCAAGCTGGCCGTGGCGACCGTGCGGGAGGCGACGGGCCTGACCATCAACGACTACGTCGAGGTCAACTTCCTCGGCTTCGTCAAGGTCATCGACGCGCTCGGCGGCGTGGACATCTGCTTGCCGCAGGCGATCAACGACACCTACAGCGGGCTGAGCCTTCGGGCGGGACGCCATCATGTGGACGGCATCACGGCGCTCAAGTTCGCCCGCGACAGGCACTCGTTCGCCTCGGAGGACCTGGCGCGGATCAGCAACCAGCAGCGCCTGCTTTCTTCGCTGCTCACCGAGGCGATCAGCGCCGGCACGCTGGCCAACCCGGTGCGGCTGTCGAAGCTCCTGAACAGCGTGCTCGCGGCGGTCAAGGTGGACCGCAGCCTGAACGTGGCGGCTCTCGCCGACCAGATGCGCGGCATCTCGGCGGAAGACGTCACGTTCACCACCGTGCCGGTAGCGAACGCGAACCTGTTGACGCCTACCGGCCAGTCAGCGGTGCAGTGGGACACCAGAGCCGCCGACCGGCTTTTCACCGCGATCAGCAACGACACGCCGCTGATCAAGCGGGTGGCCAAGGCGCCCGTCCACCGAACGCCCCTGCTTGTGGACGTCTACAACGGCACACTCATCGGCGGCTTGGCCGCCAGCACCGGCGCCCAGCTGTCGAAGCACGGTTTTCATGTGCGGGCCGGCCTGACGTGGCGAACACAAGACGTGAGCCAGACAACCATTCGCTACCCCCCGGGCGACCGGGCTGCGGCACGGCAGGTGCGCGCGTTCCTGCCGGCGGCGGTGTTGAAGCGGCAGGCGGGTCTGCACTCAATCAGGGTCGTGCTCGGCGCGGCCGGTTACGAGCTTGCCGCGAGGTCCGCGGGCTCATCGACGGCAGGCAGGGCAAGGACAGCCGCGCAGAACGCCTGCAGATGACGGGGCCCGTCTCGCAGCCGCTCTGCCTGAGCTGTTTGTTTGCCGCTCCGTGGTGGTTCCGCACTGCACCGAGGCCCCGCTACGACGGCTTTGTACTCCAGGGTGTCGCGCCGGCCCCCCAAATACCCGCCAGTAACAACATCCTGGAGTACAAAGCCGAAGGCGACGCGTCTGCGCCGGGCTAGCGGCAGCTGGCGCGGGCGGCCGACGCGGTCACGTGATACCGGTCGCCGGCATAGGCGGGCGCGTCCGTGAGCTGGATGCGCAGCGTTCCCGCGACGTTCCAGCTTCCCTCGGGCACCCACCGCCCCTTCTGCGCCGCTTGCTCGATGACGAACTGACCGATGCGGGCGCCAGCAGCGAGCGAGTCACCGTAGACGTTGTAGTGCGCGAGTCCCGACGACGGGTTGGTGTCGGCGACAAAGATCTCGGCCGTGCACGTGGCGGGACGGCCGACGCGAAACGCCCAGGTGAACACGTCCTGCACCACGCCGAGCGCCCCCGTCTTCCTGCTGGCGAGCGCACGGCCGCCGCAGGCGGGCAGGCCACCGGAAACCCCCTCCCAGCCGTCGCCGCCAGCGCTTCGCATGCCCATGATGGCGCTCGTGCCGGGAAGCGGCGCGCAGCCAACGCCCGTGAGCGCGGGAAACGCCGCGGCCGCTGGCGCGCCGCCGGCGCCCCCGGTCCGGGCAGCCGACGGCGCGGAATGTGACGAGCCCGATGACGCGGATCCTTGCGCCGCGGCGGATTGCGAGCCTTGCCGCGGCGATCGGGCAGAGGGGCCGACGTGCGCCCGGTTGGAGAATGTGAGAAAGCCCACGCCGATCGCCGCCGCTGCGAACGCGGCGAGCGCGCCGGACAGGACAAGCCTTAACCGGCGGTGACGGCTGCCTGAGGCCGGTCCGGGGCCCGGTTCGGGCAACAAGTGCCAGCCGGGCGGCTGCACGGCCGTGACCTTTCTCGCCGCGCGGCCGCCTTCCCCCTGCCCGTGTCCGGTCGGTGAGATGACCGCCCGCCGTGGCAGCGGCGGCGTGGGCAGCTCTCCGGTCGCTGTTGGCTCGTCTGGCTGCCCGTGCGCCGGGTCCGGCGGCTCCTCGCGGCGTCGCATCACGTGACCCTTCTGCGGAGTCCCCTCCAATCAAAGCCAACCCGGGCGGCAGCGACAACCCGCCAAAGCCAACCCGGCCGCCGGCGGCAGCCCGCCCCGTGAGTACGCCACGTCGTGTGGGGCCGGGCTGGTACGAATGACGGCATGGATGCGCCCGACCCGCGATCGGCCGAGTCAGCTGAGCCTGCGCCGGATGACGCCAGCCGGCAGGAAGAGGTCATTCGGCCGGAGGCGGAGCGCTATCTGCGCGCGCTCGCTGGTGAGCAGGCGCGGCTTCACACCGACCAGTGGGCCGCGATCAGGGCGCTTGTGCTGCAGCGCCGCCGCGCGCTTGTCGTGCAGCGCACCGGCTGGGGAAAGTCCGCCGTCTATTTCGTCGCAACCGCGCTGCTGCGTGCGCGCGGCGCCGGGCCGACGGTCATCGTGTCACCGCTGCTCGCCCTGATGCGCAACCAGATCGCCGCCGCGCAGCGGGCCGGCATCCAGGCCCGGACAATCAACTCGGCCAACATCGAGGAATGGGACCACGTGCGCGCCGAGATCGAGGCCGGGACCGCCGACGTGCTGCTCGTGAGCCCCGAACGGCTCAACAACCCGGATTTCCGCGAGCTGGTCCTGCCGAAGCTCGCCGCCTCGGCCGGCATGATCGTCATCGATGAGGCACACTGCATCTCCGATTGGGGGCACGACTTCCGGCCCGACTACCGTCGCCTGCGCACCGTCGTCGCCGATCTGCCGCGCGGCGTGCCGGTGCTCGCCACCACCGCGACCGCCAACGCGCGCGTCACACGCGACGTCGCCGAGCAGCTCGGCTCAGGCTGGCGAGGCCCGGGCGAACCGCCGCCGACGCAGGTCCTGCGCGGCTCGCTCGACCGCGACAGCCTCCGCCTCGCGGTCGTGCGCCTGCCCTTGGCGGCCCAGCGGATCGGCTGGCTCGCCGATCACCTGAGCGAGTTGCCGGGCGCCGGCATCGTCTACACGCTGACCGTCGCCGCCGCCCATGACGTCGCGGGCTTCCTGCGCGAGCAGGGACATGCGGTCACTGCCTACACGGGACAGACCGACTCAGCCGAACGGCTGCGCGTGGAAGACGACCTGCTTGCGAACAGGCTCAAGGCCGTGGTGGCGACGAGCGCGCTCGGCATGGGCTTCGACAAGCCCGACCTGGGCTTCATCGTCCACGTGGGCGCGCCGCAGTCGCCCGTCGCCTATTACCAGCAGATCGGCCGCGCCGGGCGGGGCGTCGAGCGCGCCGAGGTGATCCTGCTTCCCGCCACGGAGGACCGCGACATCTGGGCGTACTTCGCCAGTCTCGCCTTCCCGCCCGAACCCATGGTGCGTGCGACGCTCACCGCGCTGGCCGACGTGGACGCGCCCCAGTCGCTTGCGGCGCTGGAGGCGAAAGTGGACCTGCCGCGCAGCCGTTTGGAAATGATGTTGAAGGTCCTCGACGTGGACGGCGCGGTGCGGCGGGTGCGGGGCGGCTGGCAGGCGACCGGCCGGCCGTGGGCCTACGACGCGGAGCGCTACGCCCGCGTCGCCGCGGAACGGTCCCGCGAGCAGCAAGCGATGCTCGGCTACGCCGCCACCGGCGGCTGCCGGATGGCCTACCTGCTCGGTGAGCTTGACGACCCGCGGGCCGCGCCGTGCGGCCGGTGTGACAACTGCACGGGCGCGGCCTGGTCGGCGCAGGTCAGCGGCGCCGCGGTCGCGGCGGCGCGGGGGCGGTTGCGGGGAAACGGCGTGGACGTCGCATCCCGGCGGATGTGGCCGCCCGGCATGAGGACGCTGGGCGTGCCCGTCTCCGGCCGGATCGCGGCGGAACTCGCCGCCGAGCCTGGCCGCGCCCTCGGCCGGCTGACCGACGCCGGCTGGGGCGCTCGGCTGCGCGAGCTTCTCGCGGACGGCGCGGCGGACGAGCCGGTTCCTGACGAGGTGTTCGGCGCCGTGGTGAAGGTGCTTGCCGCCTGGGACTGGGCGCAACGGCCGGCCGCTGTGCTCGCCCTGCCGTCCCGCACCCGCCCCCGCCTGATTGGCGACCTCGGGCGGCGGATCGCCTCGACCGGGCGGCTGCCCTACCTGGGCCCGCTCTGCTACGCGGCCGACGCGACCGACGCAGCCGGCGCGGCCGGCGCGGCCGGCGACGCGGCCGGGCGCCAGCACAACAGCGCGCAGCGGCTGCGCGCCCTCTGGCACGCGATCACGGTTCCAGCGGCCGTTCGGGCGTCCCTCGCCGGTGCTGGCGGGCCGGTGCTTGCCGTGGACGACCGGATCGAGACGGGCTGGACGATGACGGTGGCCGCGAAGCTGCTGCGCGAGGCCGGCGCGCCAGCCGTGCTCCCGCTCGTTCTTGCCGTGACGACGTAGGGCGCCTCACGGGGCGGCGCTACCGGATCGTGTTGGCGGGGCGCTGGTAGATGAGGGTGTACCGCCAGTAGAGGCGCCGCCGGATGACCGCCGCGGGCAGCAGGCGGCGTGCTTCGCGTCTGATCTCGGGAAGGGTCATCTGAGGGTCCACGACCGGCGCGGCGCTGGCCTGGGCGGCACGGTGGCCGCCGCTTCGCCGGGCTTTCGCCCTGGCCACCGCGTTCGCGCCTATGTTCGCGGGGATCGCGACCAGGTCGCGCGCGTAATCGGCCGGCGTCGCCTCCCGGTAGCAGCCCGGTCGATGGCGTCGACGGATCGCACCCGCTTGGCCAGCCGCCTGGCCAGCAGGCCGGCGCCACAGCCGACGTCGAGCGCGCGGTCGCATCCGGGCGGCACATGGCGCAGCAGGTACTGGTGGTAGGCGTCGTTGTGGTTGAAGCCGGGCCGCGCGGTGCCGGTCATTTGCAGGTCACTGCTTGCCGCGCCGGTCATTGCGGTGAGCCGGCTTCACCGACAGGGCTCGGTCTCCCGCCGGTTCGGCGACGATGACGTGAAACGCGACATGCTCCGTCAGATCCGCTTCGTTTCGCAGCAGTCGTTCCGCATCAGCCTTGAAGGCTTCGTAGTCGGCGAACAGCGACGGGTTGGCGTAGCTGGTGCCTCGCAGGCAGCCGAGCGCCTCGGAAACCGTCCACTTCCGGTCAAATCGAAAGCGGTCATTGCTGACAATCGCGTAACCAGCCCGGAGCAACTCGTCCTCATGGCTGGTCAATGGCGTCTGGTAGGCGCCGCGCCGCTGCTCACCGAGGTAAGACTGGATCAGCGCCTTGAGCGCCTTTTCCCAGCTGGTCTCGCCCGTCCAAAAGGTTCCGTCGCCCATGATGGCCACCCGGGATGACCGGTGAAGCAGGCCGCGTATCCGCGCCAAGGTGGCCGGCCGGTCCATCCAGTGAAAGGACCGGCAGAAGGTGATCAGGTCGAAGGTTCCGGCGATTCCGCCAAGCTCGGGGGCGCGGCTCTGACGGAACTGCACGCCGTGGACCACTTGGTCGAGGGCGGCGCGGCGGGCTTCGCTGAGCATGGCCTCGTCGCTGTCGGCACCGATGACGCTGGTGAAGTGACGGCTCAAGGCGAAGGTCACCTGGCCTGTTCCGCAACCCACATCCAGCGCGTGGTCCCGGCGGGCGGCGGCGCCGACCAGGCGCCGGACAACAGGCGCCGGGACCGGGGGGCGAAATCGCCGGTAGTCCGGTGCCGCCCAGGTGGGAACGCTCATGGTGCCTGCCTCTGCGAGTGCTGCCTGCCTCTGCGAGCCCGCTCGACAACCCTGTCTATCTACTCTCCGCCGCTCTCTGTCGCTCTCTGTCGCTCTCCGCCGCCCCCGATGGAGCGCCTGGCAAGAGCGGGTCTTGCCGTCCTTACCAAAGACCGGGCATCCTGAGCGGCGCGACGTGCCAGCGACCTCGGCCAGGGTAGTCGCTCGCGAGTGGGTGGTTGCGGCGCGGCTCGCGTGTTCGGCGGAGTTAAGGGGTGATCACGGTGTGCCGGTTGTTCGGCCTGCATGCGGGCGCCGCGGTGGCGGCGACGTTCTGGCTCATCGATGCGCCGGACAGTTTGTCCGCGCAGAGTCACCGCAACCCCGACGGCGCGGGCGTCGGGGCTTTTGGGCCGGACGGGACGGCGACCGTGAGCAAACAGCCGATCGCCGCATGGCAGGACCAAGAGTTCGCCTCCGCCGCCCACGACCTGCGCGGCACGACGTTTGTGGCCCATGTCCGCTACGCGAGCACCGGCGCGCACACGCTGGCCAACACCCACCCGTTCGTGCAAGAGGGCCGCCTGTTCGCGCACAACGGCGTCGTGCAAGGGCTTGCTGAGCTGGACAGGCGTCTCGCGGATCTGGGCGCGGCTGGCCTTGTGCGCGGCGAGACCGACAGCGAACGGATCTTCGCCTTGATCACCGCCGAGGCCCGCCGCCATGGCGGCGACCTGGCGCCCGGCCTGGCCGCGGCGATCGGCTGGATCAGCGAGCAGTTGCCTGTCTACGCGCTCAACCTGGTGCTGGCCACCGCAACCGATCTGTGGGCGCTGCGCTACCCCGCGACCCACGAGCTGCACGTGCTGGCCCGGCCGGCGACCGATCACGACCTCGACGCCACCAGCAGCCGGATCCACGCCCGATCCCGGCACCTCGCCGATCGCCCATGCGTGATCATCGCCAGCGAACGGATGGACAACGACCCGGGGTGGCGGCTGCTCGCGCCGGGCGAACTGCTGCATGTGGACTCCAGCCTCACCATCGACAGCAGCGCTCCGTTGCCTTCCGTGCCACGCCATCCCCTCCAGCTCGCCGAGCTTGACCCGAACAGCGCAGCCTCGCAGCACCCGCAGTCCGCGGCCACGGCGTAAGCGCAAGCCCGCGAATGAGCGTAGGCATGGCGCGGGCAGGCGTGGCGCGGGCAGGTGTGGCGCGGGCACGCCCGCCGGTTAGATGGGCAGGTCGCTCCGGAGCAGGCTGTACGTCAGCCCGTCGCGCCAGGCCCCGTCCCGCCAGCCGGCACCGCGCCGCACCCCTTCCCGGGTGAACCCAGCCTTTTCCAGGGCTCTGCGTTCGGCCACATTGTCCACTTCGGTGGCAGCCTCGATCCGGTGAACTGTCGTGTGGGCGAAAAGGTAGCGTGCAAGCAGCCGGTGCGCCTCTGTGCCATAGCCGTGGCCTCGCGCATCTGGAAGCAGGGCGATACCTATCTCCCAGTAATACGACGCGGGAGTCGGCGAGTGACGCCGCCAATTGACAAACCCCTGCCGCTCGTCGCCACGTGCCACGATGAGCGCTCCGCCGTCGTCGCCTATCAGCCCGTTCTCCGCCCACTGTCGCCGCCACAGCCGGAGATCGAACCACCCGAACCGCGCGAATTCGCCTGCTGTGGCCGGATCCCAGGTCAGCTTTTCCAGCAGCGGCAGGTCATCCTCCCTGACTGGCCGCAAGGTCACCCGATCGTCCATAGCTGACATCATGTACCTGTAGCGGCGCACCATCTGCCGCGCCGCCGGCCAGGGCCGAGGGTGGAGGTGGAGCGGCCCTTCGCCTCTCCCGTCGTGTCAAGGCTCGCGAAGCGACGCGTGGCCATGCGGATTCGCCCGCGTCTTGGTCTACCGTGGAGAGCGGCATGGCGATTGCGGACGGGACGACGAATGGAGCGGCCCGATGACTGCGCATCCTTTTTTTGACAGCGATCATGACCACCCGGTCGAGATCCTGTGTGCCCTTCCCGAGGAATATCACGCCCAGTTCCGGGCCGAGTACGCCACGGCCGTTGATGGTGCGCGGTGCCCTGAGCAGTTCCGCCAGCTTCGTGAGCTGCTGCGGATGTGGCGGCTGCGCGCGGCTGCTTATTCCAGCCCTGGATACCAGCGGCGGCTGGCAGCCGCCCGCCAGGGACTCGCTCAGGAATTCGCCCCGGCTGAGCAGGTGATCCCGGGCTGGCCTGCCGGCCGCCAGAACAGTTGAGTTACCGCGTCCAGTTCGGTGGCGGCGGGCAGATCAGGTTCAGGGATAACCCAGCCGCGCGAATTCGCCTTGCGCCGTCGAATAGCGCCTGCGGCTGAATGCTCGCGGTGAAATCCGACCGGTTCCCGAACACTCCTACGACGTCGGCTAGATGTGCCTGCGCGGCCGATGACGAGCCATTTTTTGATGTGGTATCCGCTGCGGCGGTAGAGGGGCCAGGACGCCATCCGCCGGGCTCGGCTCGAAAAGCTGTTGCGTCGTGTAGCCCGCGAGCTTACGGAGGTGGAGCGGGTGAAGAAGGAGCGGGTGAGGCGTCATGATTAGCGATCATGGCGCTTACCTGGGCATTTCGGTTGGAGCAGTGCGGATCCGGAGGCGATAGCACCCTTGGTCCACAACTGGGCCGCAGACACGAGATACCGGATAGTAGTACTCGCCAAAGTCCCCCTGCGCCGGGACATAAGGCTCTATTTCGACCGGCCCTGCGCAAGAAACGTGAGGGGGTAACCGCGCATGTGACCGGCCGGCGGCCGGACTGCCGCGGAGAACAAGAATCTGCGAGGGGGTGGTGTGATGTCACACATCGTAAGCGCTCATCACGCACCTGGAGTCCATCGCAAACGACACCTGACAGACTTCTGGCGGCATTTCCTGGAGATGCTTGCGGCGATGGCGGTAGGCATGATCGCCACTATCGCCGTCTTTGTGTCCGTGGTGGGGCTCAAGACCTGGGACCAGGTGACTGTGCAGTACCCGACGCAGGCCTTGCTGGCGATGGCGGCCGGGATGACCATCCCGATGGTCGCCTGGATGCTGATCCGGGGCATGGGACGGAGGAACTCGTACGAGATGGCGGCCGCCATGGTGCTTCCCGTCGTCCCGTTCCTGTGCCTTGTCTGGCTCGACGTGACCAAGAGCGCGCAGTGCGGGGCGTATTGCGCGGTGACGATCGCGGCGATGCTCGGGCTCATGTTCTACCGCCGGAGCCAGTACTCGGCCACCCGTCGCCCTCGGGCTGGCGCGGCCAGTCGGCTCGCTTGAGCGGTAGCTACATGGTGATCACGTAGCTGTCACGGTGGCTTGCCAGCCATTCAGCGGCCAGATGCGGGAATCGCCCCGAGGCCACGGTCAGCACCCGTCTTTGCCGTCGGTCAGTTTCAGGACGAGTTCGAGCCGCTCGTCGCTGACGTGAGCCAGCGGCGGCAGGAGCAGGGTTGAAATGCCCACCGTCACCGCGGCGCCGTCGTGGCTGGCGCGATCGCCCACCATGAGAGCCTCACCCGGCGCGACACCCAGCTCGTCAAGCGCCGCGGCAAAGATCGCAGGATCGGGTTTTTGCACGCCCCGCTCGTACGACAAGACGAAAGCGTCGACGAAGCTGGCCAGCCCGTGCTGGCGGAAGACCGGCCGCAGGTCGAAGTGGATGTCACTGACCACGCCGACCTTCACCTCCCGCCGCTTCAACGTCTGCAGCGTGACGGCCACATCAACGGCAAAGGGGTTGTGCCCGGGATCCGACTCGACCTCGTACAGGGCAGCGGCAAGCCCTGGGTCAAGCCCGGCAACCGCGAACAGCCGGCGATAGGAATCCCGGTGAAAGCTGGCATCACAGTCGATCCGCTCCCACACCGACCGCAGCCCTGGATCGGCCGCCGCGCCCTGGAGCGCGCCCGCCACCCGCTCAACGTCACCGGCCGAAGCGCCGCGGCCCAGCCGCCGAAACGCCTGCTCCACCCATTGGCAGTCCGTCATCGTCACGACCAAAGTGCCCCGCCAGTCGAACAAGACAGCCCGCAACACCGCCACACCCGCATCCTGCCACCCAGCGCTGGGCACCACCCGCCGGAGCCCTCATGACCGCCGACCCATGAAGCTGAGGTATTCAGACAGTTTCAATCAAAGATGTCCTGCGCCGGCGCCGCGGGCCGGCCGCGGTGCGGCCCGGCCGCGGTGGGGTGGCACCGTGTGCGTGGTGAATGTGGCGCCGCGCACCCAAGGAGCGCCGCAAGTGGGCTGCCCGCCGTGGCTGATCATCCCGGCGCGAACCGCCGCGAGAGCGCAGGCCTCCCGCCGCTGACCATGATCGCGGTTCCTATCCAGGCGTAGCGACTGGAATGAACCGCGATCACCGAACGTCTCAGCATATGGACGCGCCCGGCGACCGGCCGCGGCGCGGCAGCGGCCGAGACGGGACACAGTGACCAGCATGGGGCAGGGCGCGCGGCACCCATTCACCACACCGGCCGGGTGACTGCCGCAGTGCGGGTGCGGACCGGGCGATCGCGAGCGCCATCGAGGCACAACGATCAGAGCCGTAACCGTGATCATGCCGCTGACCTGGGATTATGGGGTGGAGGGCCACCGACAAAACCCTGCTGACCAGCGGCTATGGGATGTTTCTGGGGTGCTGGTGCCGGGTTAAGCGGGCCGATCTCCCGGTGTTTTGGGGTAGTTCGGGTTTGGGGCCCGGGCTGGGCGGGTCCGCGGCGGCGCCGGGGTGCCGGGGGTGATCGTGGCCCGGCCTTCGGCGCGGGCCATCTCTTCCAGCGAGAGGGCTTCGAGCTGGGCGGCCAGTGCGCGC
>WNFY01011344.1_pt1 | contig 12385 bp, 11 predicted proteins | sample 5400091 | NCBI WGS metagenome assembly WNFY01 (sample SAMN13153364, study PRJNA577476) | soil metagenome | isolation source: 60 cm soil or saprolite under grassland replicate 1 | place: USA:California | collected 2016-06-15 | reverse complement strand
GTCAGAAATTCGTAGCGCGTGCGCGTCTCTTCGTACTGCTGCGGCGCGTTAATATCGCAGCCGCCCATAGCTTTCAAGCGACTGCGCAGTCCGTCGATGCGGCGGCGCAACTTACGCAGATTAGACTCCTCTTGCTCAGTTAGCACGCCTGGATCGGCGGCTGGCATTGAATACCCGTTCTGTCCGCTGGCCTGTTCGGTGTCGTCGCTCGCGAGGAAGTCCGGAAGCTCTCTGGGATCCTCGACGCCGATCTCTTCGCGCATCTGCTCTAGCAGGCTCTCGATGGCGTCGCGCGCGCGCTGACTCTCCAATAGTGCGCGGCGATAGATAGTTTCTTGTTCGGTGAGAGTATGCTGCATTTTCACGCGCTGCTGCTCCACGCCTGCCACCTGCTGATCGATCTCGGCAAGCCTGCCCTCGATGATGTGCAGTTCATCTTCCAACGCCTGGGCCTTAGCGTGAGCCTGTTCCAGGGTGCTGCGATAATTGGCAATGGTCTCCTGCAAGCTCAAACGGCGCTGTTCGGCCTCTTTGCCGCGCGCTACTTGCTGGTCAACCTGGAACTTGAGATCTTGCGCCTGGGAACGTTGCAAGGCCAGTTGCTGGTGCAGGGCTTTCGCCTCCTGTCGCTTGACGGCCAGGGCGGTGCGCGCCCGGCCCAGTTCGTCCTGCTGACGGCGGTAGGCGATGGCGCGTTCCTCCATCTCCTGCTGCAGCTCCTCAACGAGACCGGTCATCTCGCGCTGGGATTTCTCGTGAGCCCGCACACGCTCCTGCCCGGCGCTCACCTCTTGCTCCAGACCGGCGACCTCCGCGGCGAGCTGCTGTTCGACGGAAGCTGCAAGTTGGATCTCGGTCTGCAGGCGCTCGTGCTCGCGTTGCGAGTTGGCGACGGTCTTGTTAAGCTCGTTGCTGTGGCCCGTCATCTTCTGCAGCTCTTTGTCGAGCGCGTTCTGTTCGGTACGGCGACCCTCCTGAGCGCGCTGAACCTCGCTCAGCATGGCGTTTAACTGGTCGATCAGCGCCTTGTGTTGCTCGACCTGCTGTGGCAACTCGCGCAGCTCGCGTTCATGGGCCAGCAGCCCCTGTTGAGCGCCCTCTTTGCCGCTGCCACCGGTGAGCCAGCCATCGACGTGCAGCACCTCGCCCTTCAACGTTACGACCGATTGGAACGGCAGGTCGTTCTCTGAGGAGAGGCTCAGTTGCAGAGCCCAGGAGAGCAGTTCACGCGCCGCCGCCTGATCGCGCACTATGATAATGCCGCGCAGAATCCTGCGGAAGAGCGCCCGGTAACGCTGCTCACACTGGATAACGCGCCAGGCGAAACCAGAGACGCGCTCCTGTAGCGCCGGCGTCTCCACAACAAAACGCTGGATGACCGCCTCCTCGACCTGCGCCTGAATGCTGCTCACCTCGCCATCGTCATCGCGTGCCAGCCATACGACCATCGCCCTGCCGGCCTTTGTATTCTGAAGATAGTCAAGACACTGCTGGGCATCGTCGAGACTCTGAACCACTACGGCCTGGACATAGGGACCAAGCGCGGCCTCCAGCGCCATCTCCATACCGGCAGGCACGACGCCTAGTTGCGGCACGGGACCAATCAGGCCAGAGAGCTTATTTCCCGCGCGCAACAAAGAGCGCACGCCGTCGCTATAGCCGCTCAGGCTCTGCCGCCAGTTCTTGAGCATGTTCAGGCGATCGGAGATCGTGCGCCGCTGCCGTTCGGACTCGGCGAGGGTGGATTTGAGGCGCTCCATTTCCTGCTGTGCGTCGGCGATGGCACGCGCGATGGTCTGCCTCTGTTGCACTACTTGCTGTTCTTCGTTGCGCAGCGTGTTCAGGCGCGCGCGCTCCTCCACCAGGCGCGTCCCCACCGCTCGCAGCGACTGCTGGGCGTGGCCGATGGTATCACGCCGCGCCGCCAGCGTCCGGTTGCGCTCGCCGAGCTGCTTCTGTAGGCGACCAAGTTCGGTCTGGCTTGAGCCTAAACGGGCCTGGACCTGGATCAGGTCGCCCTGCGCGCCCCGCAGGCGCCGCTCGTCCATCTCGTATTCTTTCTGCGCCTTCGCAACCTGCGCCTCCTGCGTCGCCAGTTTTGCTGAGTCAGTATCGATCGCCTCATCTGCCAGGTCACACTGCTCCTCAAGGTCGATGCACTGCTTCTGGGCGGCAATCAGGCGTTCGCGCAGGCGGCGTTCCTCCTGCTGGATATCAGCGCGCTGCCGTTCCAGGCCAGTCACGCGCTCCTCGCTGACGGCCAGGTCGCGCTCGATGCGCTGCACAGCCTCGCCAGCTTCGCTCCATGTTCGCCGCGCCTCGCCGATCTTTGCCTGCGTCTGTTGACGCGTCGCGCGCAGCTTGTTCACCTGCTCATCCTGACCCGCAATGACCAGTTCGAGCTGTTGCACCTTGCGCGCCTGTTCCTGCTCGCTCTGGTTAGCGCGCTCGCTCGTGCTGTACAGGCGTCGCCATTGCAGGCCGTACCAGGAGAGCAGGGCCTCTTGCAGCTCATCGCTCAACTGTCCATACTCAACGGCGCGACGGGCCTGCTCCGCCAGGGGAGCCAGGCGTGGCTCGATCTCGCTCACGATGTCGCGCAGGCGTTCGAGATTCTGTTCAGTCTGCTTGAGGCGATTCTCGGCATCGGCGCGCTGCACCTGGAACGGTCGGATGCCTGCCGCATCCTCGAACAGGCCGCGCCGCTCTTCAGCGCGCAGGCTCAGGGCAGCGTCGATCAGGCCCTGCCCGACGACGGTATAGGAATCGTGCCCGATGCGCGCCTGCGCCAGGAGGAGGAGGACATCTTTGAGGCGCACCTTCTGCTTGTTGATGAGATACTCGTTTTCGCCTGAGCGATAGCTGCGCCGCGTCACCGTGATCTCGCTATACTCGGAGGGGACCCAGCCCGTGCTGTTGTCCAGCGTGAGCGAGACTTCAGCCATGCCCAGCGCCGCCTTGCCGTGCGCGCCGGCGAAGATAATATCGTCGCTGCGCTTGCCACGCAACTGGCGCATGCTCTGCTCGCCCAGCACCCAGCGCATCGCGTCGGCAACGTTTGATTTTCCCGCCCCATTCGGTCCCACCACCGCCGTTATACCAGGGCTGAATTCGAGTAGGGTGCGGGCGGCAAAGCTCTTGAAGCCCAACATCTCCAGGCGTTTAAGATACACGGGTTGGTCTGGCCCTTTCTACATGTTTCGTGGACACGACGATGATACCATAGAGTGGTATTCTCGTCGAGTACCGAGATCGATGTTCAAGGGGGATCACCAGTTCATGTTATCGCTCGTGCATCAGCGAGACACTTCTACGCTCTGAACCACGGAGCACCTCCAGTGTAAGTGCCTCTCCGCGAGCAGCCCACAATTGCTCGCACAAACTCTCGATAGATCTGGTCTCTATCCCATTCGCAGCGACGATCAGATCACCTTCCTGTAAGCCTGCCGAAGCGGCGGGACCTGGTACAGCAACGCTCTGCACCAGCAGACCAACAATGTCAGGCAGACCGGAGGAACGGCGAATCTTCCTGGCGCTATGGGCGGGTGCCAGCGATGCACCAATCCAGCGCGCGGGATGGTGTGGGTCCTCCGGGGCAACAGGATCAAAGCTGAGCAGCAGGATGCGTAGCAGCGCGGCCAGTTGTTCACGCTGTTGCGTGTTTAATGCCGAGAGCAGGCGGTCTTCATTGGCAAGATGCAGAGGTGCAACCTGATCGAAGAGCCGCTCGCCTACCTCTGTCAAGCGCACCAGGACACCACGTTGATCGTGTGGGTCGGGTACACGTTCAACGATGCTATCACGTTCGAGCCGGTCAATGCGCACGCTGACCGTACCCCCCGTTAGTTGCAACGCTTCCATCAGTGCACGCTGCGAAAGTTGATAAGGTTTGCCTGCACGACGCAAGGTGGCGATCACAGCGAACGATGGACCGGTCAAGCCAAAGCGCTCGAAGACCGCGGCAACCTCGGCACGTAGATAGCTCTGGAGCCGTTCCAGGCGATTGATCACGGCAATCGGCGCGACATCAAGATCGGGTCGCTCCTTTTCCCATCCCTCGATAACCCAATCGACATGATCCTTTAAGTGACACGTTGAGGAATGCTGAGCAAAGTGCTCCTCACTGCTATGAACGTGGAAGTTCTGCGTTACATCGGGATGCATCGATTGTTGGAGTGATTCCGGCTCCTGCATAGTCCTCCTAAATGATGGTCACTGCTAGACATGCGTATTTTTCATACTGTATACTATCACATAGAATTTTGGAATAAAAGTTTGGATTCAAACGTTTTCTAGGAAGAAGTGGGCGAAATAGAGAGACTAAAAGCAAGCCTCTTTTCGTCTTACTCAGTCATTGTTTGAGAGGAGACACGATGGCAGGAAAACCATTGACCATTGCCGTACTTGGTGCAGGCAATATTGGCGGCACTCTAGGCAAAAAGTGGAGAGATGCGGGACACGAGGTGCGTTTCGGCGTTCGTGATCCCGCTGGAAAGCATGCCCAGGCTCTACGTGCTGAACCTGGTGATCAGGCAGCAATTGGCACGCCTGGAGATGCGCTGCGAGGAAAACTCGATGTGGTGCTGATCGCGCTTCCAGGAGGAGTCGTCGAAGCAATCGCTCAGCAATATGCCGCCGAGCTGAATGGTCACATCATTATCGACGCGGCAAATCGGATGGGCGAAGACTCGATGCATAATCTAGCCCCTTTCCAGCAGTATGCCCCGCAGGCACAAGTCTATCGGGCCTTTAATTCGTTGGGGTGGGAAAACTTCGCTGAACCCACCTTCGATGGTATCCAGGCCGACCTTTTCTATTGTGGACCTGATGGGGATGCGCGGACGACCGTCGAGCAACTGATCTCAGATGTCGGCTTGCGTCCGGTATACCTCGGTGGGAGTGAGCAAATGGGGTTACTTGATTCTGTTGCTGCTCTCTGGTTTGCCCTGGCTTTTGGGCAGAAAAAAGGTCGCCATCTGGCTTTCAAAGTGTTGGGTGTGTAGTTGGAAGGGAGAGTCCCATTTTCTGTGGCAGAATAATTGAGTTCTTTTCGCCCACTAAAGGGTCTCCACAGGAATATCCCTTACCCACTATAGGTTATAATAAATATCATATCCACACTACTCAATGTATGAGTAATGGACACCATGAGAGGGATGCCGATGAGCACCACAACGATCTATCAGGAGATTGAGGCGGCCCTGCGGCGCGGCGAGCGCGTCGCGGTGGCAACGGTTGTTAAGACGGTCGGGGCGGCTCCGTGCGGCGTGGGCAGCAAGATGCTGGTGCGGGCCGATGGGACGCACACAAGCGGCTTCGCCGGCCCGACGACGGACGGCAGAGTGGCGGAAGAGGCACAACGGGCAATACGTGAGAGCCGCTCGTATATGACGCATATTCATATGGACGCCGATCAGGGTGAGGCGGTCGGGAGCTGCGGCGCGACACTGGAGGTGTTCTTTGAGGTGCTACGGCCCGAACCCAGGCTGATTATCGCCGGAGCGGGCTATGTGGCACAGGCGCTGTCCAGGCTGGCCGAACGCCTGGATTTCCGCATCGTGGTCGTCGATGATCGGCGCGACCTGGCCGATCCACAGGCGTTCAGCAATAATGTACAGCTTGCCTTCGGCGATATCCCCCAGACGATCCAGGAGTTGGAACCAGATGAGTCGAGCTGGATCGTGATTGTTACGCGTGGGCATCACCTCGATAAGAACGCATTGCAGGCGGCACTGGGGAGTCGCGCGTCCTATATCGGCATGATCGGCAGTCCGAGCAAGGTCAGGCGCATCTTCAAAGAACTGCTGAAAGATGGGATTTCACGCGAACGCCTGACAGAGGTACACGCTCCCATCGGCCTGGACCTGGGCGCGGAAACTCCCGATGAGATCGCGCTGAGCATCGCGGCTGAGATGCTTATGGTGCGCAAGAAGGCCAGCGGCTCACCCCTCAATCACATGCACAACCTCCTGGAGGAAGAGGCTGTCGTATAGCTTGCAATGATCAGGACCGATACACGTTAATATTAAGTCAAGCGGCGTGTGGGAACAGTCGGAGCTTGCGCACGAGTGCATCTCTCGTTCCTCCCACGCGCCAGCGTTATTTAGTATCCGTTGTAAATTGGTAGCACTCGGGAGCGGACAATTACCAATTGCCAGCACCTGATTGTGAGGGAGATTCGCTATGTTCGCGCACTATTCCAGCATCGCTCTTCTATTTCGTACCTCGTCCACACGCATCTCATCCATCATACTGGCTCTCATTCTATGCACCGCTCTCCTTGCCGCCTGTAATACGTCACCGGCCCCACAGGCCACGAAGCCAACGCCAACCGTCCAGGCGCCATCGCCGACAAAAAGTATTCCGACACCCACGGTGGTTCCCCCAACGCCAACACACGCCGCTACTCCCGAACGCTACACCGCGCGCACCCTCTTGCAGGGTGTGGACAGACCGGACGACCTGGCATTTGATAAGAACGGACGCTTGCTCTTCAGCGACGCCCATAATGGAACGGTCAGCCGGTTGAATGCAAACGGCTCCGTCACGGTGCTGTTAAGCGGCGTCTCGGCACCGGAGGGACTCGTTGTGCTGGCGGACGGAACAATGATCATCGCGGAACAGGGACCCAATCGCATTCTCTCCCTGGCACCGGGCGCGTCGTCTCCCCGCGTACTACGCCAGTTGCCGGGCACACCGAGCACGGCGAGCTGCAAAGATGGCGTCGATGGAATCGCTTTCGATCCCAAAACAAACACCATTATCGTGCCGGACAGCCCCATTGGCACCGTGTACAGTATGAGCCTGGATGGCAAGACGCTCACCCTGCTTGCCTCCGGTATGGTGCGTCCCGTGGGCGCAGCGGTGGACACGGCAGGCAATATTTATGTCGCCGACGAATGCGGCGGCGCGCTCTGGCGCCTCTCAACAACTGGGAAACTGACACGCATCGGTGGCTTCGGCATGCTTGATGATGTGGTCATCGACGCTAACGGCAATATTCTTGTTACCGACCTGGACCCGCAGATCCACGCGCTGATCCGCTATAATCCTACGACCGGTGCGCGCACAACGCTGGCAAGCAGGGGATACATTGAGCCACAGGGACTCGAGATCGATCAGCGTGGTAATATCTTTGTATCTGATGATTATGCGAATATTATTGTGGAGTATTCACCTGCATGAGCAAACTTACAACGATGACAGAGGCGATCGCGCGCTACGTGCCCGATGGTGCGTCCGTCGCGCTGGGCCTGGCACTGGAGCCGCTCATACCCTACGCGGCGGGCTTTGAGATGATACGCCAGAAGAAGCGCGACCTCACCTTGATCGGCCCCATCTCCGATATGCTCTTCGATCAGCTCATCGGCGCGGGCTGCGTCGCGAAAATCCAGGCGGCCTGGGTCGGAAACTCTCTCCTGGGCAGCGATATCCCGCGCCAGAACCCGACGTTCCGCCGCGAGCAGTCGCCGCTGGATGGCACGCCGCTGCTGCTGGTGCCAGCGTTGCGTCCCGATGTGACGATCGTGCATGTGCAGCGCTGCGATGAGGAGGGTAACGCGCATATGTGGGGCGGCTTCGGCATCACCGAGGAGGCGCTACTGGCGGCGCGCAGCGTGATCCTCGTCGCGGAAGAGATCGTACCGCACGAGGTCATTATCAGCGACCCCAACCGCGTCCTGGGGCCGGCCTTCAAGGTGCAGGCGGTCGTACACGAACCCTGGGGCGCGCACCCCTCCATGGTGCAGGGCTACTACAACCGCGATCACCAGTTTTTCGCCGACTATCACACGCGCACACGCAGCGTCGAGGGCCTCCAGAGCTGGCTCGATGCATGGGTCTTGCAGGTACCGACGCGCGCGCAATATATTGAGAAGCTGGGGAAGCACCGCCTGTACGAACTGCGCGTGAAAGAGCACCGCTACGCTGCATCCGTCGACTATGGGTATTAAGCCACACTTTGTTCACTGACCAGGCAAAAAATTTGTACCTCTTCAGGCCCCCCTCTGAACCCTCAGCGCCAGAAGCGCTTCTGGCGCTGATGAATCCTGAAGAGTTACCAAGTTTATAGAAATGTGACCCTCCTGTGACGATGTAACCGCCCACCGTGATAGCTCAGAGACGCAAGCGTCTTATATTTCATAGTATCATAAACATTCGTAAAATCGAATATTCGAATGAAAGGAGAAAATAATGGCGGAGAAAATGACCGCATTGGCAAGACTTGAAACTGGTATGCGCTTCAACGCAGAGAGCGGGTCCGGCCATCACCTGACACTTGATGCAGCCGAACATAGTGGGGGCCAGAACGCGGGTTTCATTCCTATGGAGCTGCTATTAATCGGCCTGGCTGGTTGTACAGGGATGGATGTGATCTCGATTCTGCGCAAGAGGCGGCTACAGGTCACGGGTTACGAGGTGCACGTTGAGGGGATACGAGCGGAAGAGCATCCAATGGTGTTTACAGAGATTACCGTTGAGTATGTTGTCACCGGTCACGATATTCCAGCAGGGGCCGTAGCGCGTGCGATTCAGCTTTCTGAGGAGCGCTACTGTGGAGCAGGCGCTATGCTCGGAAAGGTTGCCCACCTAACACATACTTTCCGCATTGTTGAAGCGGAGGAGACAACCAGTACCGCAACAGCGACTGTGTAGGTATTTGCTGTACCACCGTTTTCGCTACAACAAAGTAACTGTGAGATACAAAGGAGTCAGGAACTATGCAAAACAGGATGTCATTGATTGTCTTTTCGGGTACCGTCGATAAGCTTTTGGCAGCGTCGATCCTTGCCACGGGCGCGGCAGCTATGGGTATGGAAGTCGAAGTTTTCCTTACAACCTGGGGTCTGGAGGCTTTTCGAAAGGGAAATTACGAGACCAATACGCGGGTCAGCAAGGATTTCGAGGACTACGCTTCGGTCATGATGGCACAGATGATGAAAAAGAAGGTTCCATCGTGGATGGAGAACTTCAAGGGAGCAAGGGAGATTGGCGATGTAAAGATCTACGCTTGCAGTATGACGATGGAACTGTTTGACATGAAGCTCGAAGATCTAGAGCCCATCGTCGATGATGTTACCGGAGTGGCGACGTTTGTCGAGCGCGCCAGCGAGGGTAGTGTAACGCTGTTTATCTAACACATTACAGGTAGAAGAAGTATACTCTTCTGTTCGAAAGGATGTAACATATGTCAGAGCTTTCTAATGTGACGGTTAATAAAGAGATTGACGCGCGCGGCAGTTTTTGTCCCGGGCCTCTCATGGAGCTCATTCGTGGAATAAAGGTGCTGCCTGTCCAGGGTGTGCTTGCCGTTCTTTCCAGCGATCCTGGCTCGTTACGAGATATTCCTGCCTGGGTACGTAAGGCCAGGCACGAGATGGTCGACATCGTTACGGAGCAGGGTTACACGCGCTTTATTGTGCGCAAGCTGCATTAACAGGGAGGGTTTGGGATATGCCACAGCGTATTATAATTGTCGGCGGAGGTGTGGGTGGCACCATCGTCGCCAACCTGCTGGCGCGGACATTGCATCCGCACGAAGCTGAGATCACACTCATTGCAAGCTCTGATAAGCATGTGTATATGCCTACCTGGTTGTATATGCCTTTCAATCATATAGGTGCAGACAGTGATCAGTTACAGCGCAGCGAGCGTGATTTGCTCAACAGACATGTCCACTTTGTGAAGGGGTATGTACGTACTATTGATACAGCAAAACGCGAACTGCAGGTGCAACAGAGCGAGGGGCAAAACGGCATCATTGGCACCGGTGGCGCTATTGAAGCGACCTATGCGTATGACTACCTGGTTCTTGCGACCGGCGCCCGACTGGCACCAGCAGACCTGGCGGGACTGGATGAGCACAACGGCAACTGGCACCACTTCTATAGCACGAGTGGAGCGCTGCAACTACGAGAAGCCCTGCATCAATTCGAAGGGGGGCGTATCGTGATCGCTGTCGGTGGGATTCCCTATCGCTGTCCGCCAGCTCCGCTAGAGTTTACCTTCTTACTTGAGGATTGGTTGCGCAAACGCGGATTGCGGCAACGTACAGAGATTGAGTATCTCTATCCGCTGTCAAGGGTCTTTACTATAGAGAGTGTAGCTGAGTTTGTGACGCCTATGCTGGAGGAACGCGATATTAAGTACACCGTCTTCTTTAACGCGGAGGCTATCGATCTCGAGCATAAGATCCTCTCTTCTATGGAAGGCGAAGAGGTATCGTATGATCTCCTGGTCCTCGTGCCCCCACACCGGGGAGCCGAGATGATCGAGACATCCGGCCTGGGCGATGAGCAGGGATGGCTTCCTACTGATCGCAACACGTTGGAGGTCAAAGGTCACGAACATATCTATGCCATCGGTGATGCTACCGATCTGCCGATATCTAAGAGCGGATCTGCTGCACATTTCGAGGCAAAGGTTGTCGCACATCGCCTGATAGCCCAGGTACGTGGCGAGAAGCCAGAGGGCGAGCACGCTACATATGATGGAGAAGTGATGTGTTTCTTGGAGACCGGGCAGAGCAGGGCTACGCAACTGGTCTTCAACTACGAACACGAGCCGCATCCCCCAAGACCCGGTATGTACTATCATATGGAGAAGCAGCTTTTTAACCGTGCATACTGGCACATTGTCCCACAGGGTTTTGTCTAACAGAGACAACACATGAGTGATCCCGGTACCTGTTCAGGTCATGAGTCCTCCCGAATGGTTCAAACAGCAGTTCGAACCATTCGGGAGAACGTAACTGTTCAGAACCCCTGTTCGGACTCCTCGCCGCCTGCGGCGCTTCGCAAGCCGTTTGATGTGCTGGCTGGCAAGCGGCCCTGGGCCGCTTGCCAGCCAGCACATCAAACCCCACAAAGGCGAGCCGCAGAGCGGCGAGGAGTCCGAGAGAAGGGGTCGCCAGCAGCATCAATTACCAGGATGACTCATGTTGATTGAAAGTACCCGCAAAAAAGGACTTATGAGCCTGTCTGTACTTCACGGAGTTGTGTCGCCAGTGCCCCCTGCTGCGTAAGTTGCTGCAATAAAACAGCGCGTGTGATATGGCATGCCTCCAGAATACGCGCGTCCATCAATGAATAGCGTATTTCGGTGCCTGCACGTTCCGTTTGCACGATACCACGTTGCCGCAGCACTGCAAGGTGCTGACTGATTTTTGCCTGTCTTTGTCCAGTTGCCTCTACCAGGTCCTTCACTACCTTCGGGCCTGTGCCCAGGAGCGCCAGGATTTCCAACCTGGTCGGATCGGCAAGAACCTGACATAGCTCCGCCTGCAGTCGGTACAATTGTAATTCTAGTTCTCGTTCCATGTTTGTGCTTTACATAATTCGAATATTCGCTTTAATGAATATTCTAAACTATCTTGTTGAAAAATGCAACCCACAGCTAAGCCAGATGTTATCCATGAGCATAACAAAATCATTATCACCCGTCCCGTAAGAGCCTATCGGCCAATGTGCATGATAGAATAGAAGTGTTGAAGCAGGAGCCTCCCGCATCGCTCGGAAGAGTCACGGTTACTAAAGGAGACGAGCAATGAACTATACACCCAGAGAACTGATGGTCGTCTGCGCGGCCCGGCAGATACGCGATGGCGAGAAGGTCTTCGTGGGGATGCGCCTGCCCCTGCTCGCCTTCGCCCTCGCGAAACTGACGCACGCACCCAACTGCATCGGCCTCTTCGAGAACGGCCTCGCCCGCGCTACACCGGCGGCGGAACTGCTCTACATTATGCCCCACGACCGGCGTCGCATGCGCGAACGCGTCGATTTCATCACCAGCCCCGGCTACGGCTACCCAGACGAGCAAGGACCCGCCGGCACAGCCTGGCGCGCGCGCGTCGGACTCCCACGCGGAGGTCCCGCCGCGCTGATCACAACGCTGGCGGTCTTCACCTTCGATTCTCAGACGGGCGAGGCCCTGCTCCAATCCTACCATCCAGGCACGAGCATAGAGCAGGTACAGGAGCAGACGGGCTGGCCGTTGCGCCTGGCATCTGATTGCGCCGAGACAAAGCCGCCGAGCGACAATGAACTGCGCCTCATTCGCCAGTGCGATCCACAGGGCGTGTGGACGAGCTAATACACTTGGTAGGGATGGGGCTTGCCTCCATAGGCGTTAACTTAGCACCTGAACAACAGAAAAGAAGACAAAGGGATGGTTCCTCTGGTACAGTAAGAAAAAAGCGAAAGCATCTTACTGGACAGGAGGAACCGATGTCCCACTGTGTGTATGATACCTTGCCGCCGCTGCCTTCGCAACTGCAGACCCTCATCGAGGGCGGCTGGGAGCAGGAAGTGCTCAGCCAGTTGCCCGAGGACTCTGAGCAACAAGCCCGCAAGCTGGGAGCCTTTGTGCGCCCCGAGGCCTCAGGTGC
>WNFY01007495.1_pt1 | contig 12386 bp, 15 predicted proteins | sample 5400091 | NCBI WGS metagenome assembly WNFY01 (sample SAMN13153364, study PRJNA577476) | soil metagenome | isolation source: 60 cm soil or saprolite under grassland replicate 1 | place: USA:California | collected 2016-06-15 | reverse complement strand
CGTTTTCAAAGTCTTCGGCGCGCATTTTCCAACCGTTGCGCTCGCTCGTTGGCACGATTACGGGTTCAGCGCCGACTAATCTGACCATCTCCGGATAACTGACCCAATAGGGCGCCGGAATGATAACTTCATCGCCGGGCTGGCATGTCGCGAGTATCGCGTTGTAGCACGCATGCTTTGCACCGTTACTCACGATGACCTGCGCCGCGCGATAACTCAGATCGTTATCGGCAGCCAATTTTTCCGCGATCGCTTGACGCAGTTCGGGAATTCCGGCGCTTGGCGTGTATTTTGTAAAGCCGGCCTCCAATGCCTCAATCGCAGCCTTTTTTATGTGTTCGGGCGTATCGAAATCCGGTTCGCCCGCACCGAAGCCGCAGACATCAATGCCTTCGGCTTTCATGGCTTTGGCCTTGCTATCGATCGAGAGAGTAAGCGAAGGACTCAGTTGAGCGGCGCGTTCGGAAATTTCCATAGGAATAGGGCTGGTTGTGGGCTGGTTCAAAATGGAGCGCAAACTATTGGTGGTCATAGAAGTTTTCAATCAGAGGTTTGAAATTATTCTCGTCGATTCGAATGATACCCATTTCGCGTTTTGCGTTCTCAGGAGAATCCGATGCGTGCGCGGCGTTGATCATGATGGTCTGCCCGAATTCTCTCCGGATCGACCCTGGCGGCGCCTTCGCTGGATCGGTTGGGCCGAGGACGTCGCGAATCTTGTGCACGGCATCCACGCCTTGATAAACAATGGCGATCGATTTTTCCGTCCCGGGAGCGTCGCGCTCTTCGGACGGACATTCGCTGGGCTTTCGCCCGGCCATGAATTCAACAATGCTTTCCCAGTTTTCGCGGCCACTCTTTGGGCCTAGCTTCTTCTCAAGAACCGGCAGCACCGGCCCGTAGAAATCCTCGGCTTGCGCAACGCTCATCTGATGGACTTTGAATCCGATGATGGAAAGCCCCGAGCGCGAAAACACTTCAATAACCCCGCCGGGGCGCAGATTAGGAAACCTGAAATTGTCAGGCTTGATCAGGACCAGTGTCTTTTCGACTTGTGCATCAGCGGGGAAGGGGACGACTCGGTCGAGGATTCCGCCGTCAGAATCCGAAAACTCCGCCCAGAGTTTCAAATCACGCTCGACCGCCTTTGGGTCAAACGTAGCCAAGACTCCAGGTTCAAAGTAGGTCACTTTGCCTGAATCATCCGTGATGTAATCGCCGTAGGTATCGCGAATCGTTTCGCCGCTGGTGCGCTCGTGTACAATGTGGCCAACGGTATGGTGAATCTTTTCCACCGCGTCTGGACCCCGAAAAATTAGGAATAGCACACGGGGTTGCTGCCCATTTTTCTCGCCGGTGAAATTCTTAAGTACGTAGTCGCGAATTAGTTCTTGTGTCGCGCGATGACGCGTATCGGTTTCCGTCACAATCGTCTCGGCATAGCGTTTGGCTAACTCCCGCCTTGGCGCGAACATGCGCCCGCCGACCAAGTCGAGTCCTGTACGGGAAATCAGCCTGCCAACAATGCCGCCGGTGCGCGATTTGCGCATCGAGTGCGGAGTGACCGCGACATAGGCAAGTTGTTCGTTCTGCATAGTGTCTGTTTTTGCCGCGGCTCGTGTTTAAACCGCGTGAAATGCAGAGAACCCGAAGCCGCCAAGGCTGGAAGAACGTAGCTGGCGGCCTTCGCCAGCGCAAATTTTTGTTTTTTAGGCGGGCAGGTAAACCTCATCAATGATCCCTCCAATTGGCCAAAACGGCAATCCACTTCCCGCGACGTTTCACGTTCACGATCCCGATGTTGTTCCGTCGCAGAACACGCAGGAATTTGTTCTCCTGTGTGCGCAGCACACCGGAGAGAATAAGCCAGGTGCACCGTCTTAGTTTCGGCAGGACCTCAATCAACAACTCGCGGTATAGATTCGCGGCGACGATGTCTCTCGTGCCGGTCGGTTTCGATTTGCGGAGATCGTCCAAGCGAAAATCAACGTGATCGATTTTGTTCAGGCGGGCGTTCGCTTTCGCGATCGAAATCGCTTTCGAGTCGATATCGATGCCAATCACGCGTCCTGCGCCAAAGCGTTTCGCTGCGAGAGCGAGAATCCCGCTCCCAGTTCCAAGATCGGCAAGCGACCAACCTTTTTCCCATTTGCGAGTCAAGCGTTCGAGGAAACGAAGCGACATTGCCGTCGTTGCATGTTCTCCTGTCCCGAAAGCGGCGGAAGCTGGAATGACGAGGAGCCGCGGGTTCTCGATCCGCGCAGTAGTGTGCGCTGTCCTCAGCGCATGTGGTCGGGCACGGCGAGTGTAGATCCGCTGAAGACAGCGGACGCTACAGCATTGCGCCCGCACTCTGCTGCTGGCGATCACTAGCCGCGCGCCAATCCTGAGCGGCTTCTTCTTTTCCGCGTCCGCGAATCGTTTTAGCCAATCGCGTGGCCATTTCTCGGTGCGTCCGCCAAAGTCTTCGACGAGCTTTCGAGAATCATCGCGCGACGTGCATGCAATTTCGAGTTGCAACCGCTTGCGCCCGGGTCTGGATATAATCACAAGACTGCCGCGTGAACGCGCTTGCAGAATATTCTCATGTGCACTCAGCCAGCGTGGCTCGGCTAGTTTGCGCCAGAGATGCATCATTTCTGCGGAAACCACGCGCGCTCGCGATCACGAACTTCCCGACTACACGAACCTCCGTAAGTGTTGTCCCTGTGGGCCGTTTCGGCGAGGGCGCCGAAACTTGCACGCGACGCGTGTGCGCTCTCCGGAGTTGTTGTACTCCGCTGAGATCTTTTCGAAACTACAATATCGATCTTATTTTTTCTCGGAGGCTTTTTCGCCCTTCATCTCTGCCATCTTTTGCGCAAGGCCGGCGGCGAATTTTTCGTACTGAACATTATCGACCGTGAAAGTGCCGAACATGTAGTTCGAGTTGTCCCAGGACCAATTTTGGTCCGCATCGGTGTAGATCATCTTTGATGTGCGACCCTGCGCATATTTGTGGTGAAGGGGATCGGCCCCCGGTGGATTTACAATTTTCGGCGAGCCGCCGAGGCCACCTTCGATCAAGTGACCGTGAAAAGTACCATACTGCCCAATAGTGATCTGGTGTTCTTTGCCCGCAATTTTTCGGGTGATCGGCACATGGCGTGTCTCGGTTTTCTTTGACACGCCGGGCGTTAAAATCGCCCCGGCGATGGCTTCGAGCGCCTTGCGCTGCTCCGGGGTTGCCTTCTCGTCGATGTAATTGTAGGCAAAATTCCAGTTTCCGTACGATTCCATCATTGTCTGGCCTTCCGGACTTTGCCCCATCGAAGCGACGGCGAGTCCGTCGAGTTTCACTTTTCCGTAATTGCCTTTCTGAATGAAAAGCACCTGGCCACCGCCGCAGGTCATCTTGGTCGGTTTGGAATTGAACCAGCATGGACACGCAGCGTCGCACGAGCAGGCTTCTTCGAGTTGGCCGGTGATTTTCCACGGAGTTTTGTCTTTCGGTTGATCGGCAGCTCGTAGCGCTTCTCCCATGCAGAGGAGCCCCGCAACGAGCGCACACGGCAGGAGAAGGGAGGTCGTTTTCATAGCGCCGATTCTATGGCCCTGAGCACGGCATTCACAAGCCGATTTTGAGGATCCTTACTCCAAGCGGAGGCTGTGTTTGCTAAAGAAAGTGGCGTTTTGCGAATGCTCGTCCTGAACCGGACTTGAGATACTTCTCGAACGCGATGGCCATCTCTTCTTGCGGGAATGCGAAATAGGCGACAAGAACCCAAGGACGAAACTTGGCGGTATGCGGCGAGTAGCCTTCATTGTGGTCTTTAAGTCGCTGTCGCAAATCGCCAGTTGATCCGACGTTCAGTTGCTTTGGATGAGACCGCGACTTTAGCAAGTAGGCGTAGAACATCGGAAAGCTGGCCTGCCAGCCGTAGCTTGGCCTGTTTGGGCGGTCCGCCTTCGCTAAAGCTCCGGCGCACTCGCTCCAGCCCCCGCTTTGCGCTTTGCTCCAAGCGGAGGCTGGAGCGGGTGACGAGGCTCGAACTCGCGACGTCCTCCTTGGCAAGGAGGTGCTCTACCACTGAGCTACACCCGCAATCTACCTAGGAAAACCGAGCCGAGATGGACCGCCCGTAAATATCCTTTGCACACTGATTTTTTTACACTGTACGCTTGAGCACATGAGAACCACATAGAGTGAGATCGGCACATTTCAGAAAGTCGGCGAATGTCTTTATCGGTATTCATCCAACGGCGTCTATTATGCCCGTATCCGAGTCGATGGCAAGGAAATCAAACGCTCGCTTGAGACTACAGATCGGCAGATCGCCAACCGTGAGCTGGCAGACTTTAAAAAGAAACAGCGCCAGCTTGATCGCTCCAAGGGCAAAATCACTTTGGCCAAATTATGTGACCAATATCTCGCAACGGTTCAACATCAGAAACCAAAAACGATTGAGCGCAAGACCTTGATCATTCGCCGGTATCCGCGAAGCTGATGTATCGCAGTGAGACCTGCTATGCTACCACTTGTCAGGCGTGATCTAAAGCATCTCTTTTTGACCATCTCGCTCGCCAGGGTCGCTGTGCGCGGCGGTCTGTTTTTATGCGTGGCGAATTTTTTTCGCGTTACAAGAATACACTTTTACCTATGAGGGAAATCCTATAACGCGCTTATGAAACGATTTGTTAAGACAAAACGCGAGTTGGCTGAATGCCTTAGCGTCAGTCGCCCGACGCTCGACAGGCTCTTTAGGCGCTACCCAAATCCCGGAATGCTCGAAGATGGCCGGTACGACGTTCGCGAGTGGCACGATGCGCATTTGTCCACGTTTAACCGTGGCAGCGAAGAAAGCGTTACCGATGATTAATGATCGTAGGAACGGCTGAACACCGCGGCTGATTTGTTGCTCTTTTCTGCTCCTCATCGGAGAACTTTGCGCTACGATATCGGCTCCCGCGATGGAGCCTTCCAATCCGTTTCTTCGATCACCCAATCCTCTATTCGCCGTACGATTACCCCAAACGCCACTGGGAACTAGCGCCGGTATCTGAACGCCGAAATGTGCTTTGAAGCAACAAACCAGAAACGAATACTTTCTTGAAAACGCAAATCGGCAATCGACATTCGGGCGTTGCGGGCATCCGAGAGACTGGTGCTTGCAACGGCACTGTCATTGCCATGGAAGCCGCTCCGCGAAGTGAACTCGATGTTCTGGGAATCAAGAAAGTATGCAGCGGCAAACGGCGCGAGGTTTTTCAGACGCTCGATTGGGATAAGATGCTGCCGGCGACTTCGTTGCCTAACTGGCAAACCCCTGAATCTATGACCGTTGCCTCGGCATAAGTCTGAACTTTCATGTTGCATTCTAAAATATACCGGTTTCCCTTCATTCGTCCGTCGATTCCTCCAGTTGCGGAATGGGTGCACTATCTGGAACCGGCATATCGCGCGAAGTGGTTTTCGAATTTCGGACCGGTCGTACGGCAGCTTGAAACCCAATTGACCACACGGCTATGTCATCCCGATGAGGTCATCACCACAGCGAGCAACTGCACCGCCGGCATTAGCGCGGCACTCATCGCTTTGGACGTGCGTGGCGCTGTTCTTATTCCAGCATTCACCTTTCCTGCGACCATGTCTGCAGTCATCATGGCTGGTGCGAAAGCATGCGTTTTAGATGTAGATCTTGACACTTGGTGCTTGTCGGTCGCACTACTCGAGAAAACCTTGCGCGCGGGGAACTGCGGCGCGGTCATACTCGTCGCTCCTTTTGGATTGCGGCAGGATTTTTCCGAGAACTTGCAAATTTGCCGGCGATACAATGTGCCGGTGCTGATTGATAATGCAGCAGGGCTTAGCGGAAAGGGGTCAGCCGTGTTCGATGAAAACTCTTTCGAAGTTTTCTCGCTGCACGCAACAAAGCCGTTTGCGATTGGGGAAGGCGGGGCCATTAGGTCCCGGCTGAGCCGGGCTCAAGCACTGCGACTAGCCCTCAATTTCGGGCTCGAACATGGGATTGCACAAAAGGGTTGCTGGGGGATCAACGGTAAACTGCCAGAAGTTTCCGCCGCAATTGGTCTTGCAGTGCTCGAACATTTCGACGAGGTCCTCGCCCATCGCAGAGCAGTTGCGCAATGTTACATCGAACTCCTGCGCGACTATGATGGTTTGATTTTCCGAGAAGATGTAGGGGACGCCCCGTGGCAATCGTTTCCGGTTTTATTTCCCTCTCCTTCTGCCGCACAATGCTTTATTCACCGCGCCGCGGAAAAGGGGTTGCAGGTGCACCGTGGTTACGAGCCGACTTTAGAAGATTGGCCGCGCACGTGCAAATTCGATGCTTCGCCGAATGCTTGTTCGCTCGCTGCGCGAATGGGATTGTTGCCGGTCTATTCGGACACCAGCGAAGATGAGATAACCGCAATCAGCCAAATCATGCACGACAGCTTGCAACACGCACTTACGTGTTAACTTCCCACTGTGCTGCCGCAAATCGAATTTCGAATTCCCATCGCACCGACCATATCTTTCTACAATCGCGTGCATTTTTTTTGCGCAGCCTTGCGCCGGCTTGGACGAGGATATGCCGATACTCTCGTTCGCATTGTTGTGGGCGATTACGCCGATCTCGATGAAGTGCGCCGCACCAATGCCTGGGCGACACAGTACAATTTACAGTGGCACCGAGTCCCGGAGGAGGTTTCGGCGGCGCATCATTATTATGGCACCTCCGATTTCCGCTACGCGTTGCCAGAATCAACCGCAGATCTGGTTGTACTCGCCGACGCCGATACCGCGCTCGTCCAACCAGTAGCACAAAATCTTTCCTGGATGCTGTGCGACGAGCCTTGCATCGCCGGCCACATGGCACACATACCGCCACTATTGAAATTTCTCGAAAGATCTGATCTCGCGGCACGGGATTTCTGGCCGTTTTTGTTTCAGGAATTTTCCATTCCATTTCCAGACGAGCTTTATCGATATTCGAGAGACCTTGCAGAGGAATTCCCGACCGCGCCCGCTTACTACAATCTCGGCTTTGTCGCACTAAATTGGTCTGCTTTGCGCATCGTGAAAAACGCGATATTCGATGTGCGCGAGCGATTAAATAAGATCATTCAAAGTGAGATGCGCTGCCAAATCGCGCTGACGCTCATCAGTTACAAGCACGCAATGAAGCGGCACAACTTGTCAGCAATTTTTAACGCCGCCAATGACGACGCCTACCTCCGGCACAATCAGGTGCGCCCAGACGAGATCAAAGTTCTTCATTACCTCCGAACTAACGAACTGGATCGCGATTCATTCTTGACTAATGCAGGGCGCGCCATTTTCCTAAAGGCTAATTTCTATAATCCTGTGAACCAGCTTTTGCAGCAAATCGGACGCGAGATTTTCACCGAGAACTTGGAATTTGCGCAGTTACCTGCGGCTTAAAATTCGATCTGATGCAAACTTTCAATGGGACCTTTTTGACTCGGCGGGAGGTTGAAGCGCTCGGCGCGACCTGTCGTGGCGATGAAGTTCAGATTCATTCCTCGGTCGTGATTATCAACCCCCATGGTCTACAGGTTGGGAACCACGTACGGGTCGATCCATTTTGCCTTCTGTCGGCAAGCGGACGCATCACGTTGGGTGATCACATTCACATTGCCTCCCATTGCTCGCTGATCGGCGGCGGGGGCATTGAACTGGAAGATTTCGCTGGAGTTTCGCACGGCGCCCGGCTGTTTTCCGCAGCGGATGACATGGGGGGATCTCATCTCACGGGTCCCACTGTGCCTAACGAGCTTCGCAACGTCGCAACTGCGCCGATCAGGTTGAAGCGACACACTGTGATCGGCACGAATGCCGTGATTTTTCCAGGCGTTACAATCGGAGAAGGTGCGATCATCGGAGCTCTCTCTCTCGTGCGGGAAGACGTTCCCGATTGGTCGATTTATGCCGGCATTCCGGCAAAACGAGTTGGAACTCGCCGAAAAGATCTCTTGACTTTGCTCGCCTCAGAGGGTCTACAAGAAAATTGAATTGAACCCAGACGCGCGAAGAGAGCGAAAAGGTCAGGTTTCTCCAGGGTCAATATCAGGTGCCAGTTCCGCTTACGATCCATGAATATAGCGGCTGGGATTTCATGACGCGTGACCTAATGAGCCCTACCCTGTTGTGGAACAGGAGGAAACTGGTATTTCCTAGTGGGAACAATTCAAACTATGGCAAACTTGGATTGCATTACTATTCCCAGCCACCTGCAACGTAACGCCACCAATGTATTGGCGGATGGTGTCGAGCACACCGGAGAATCTCTGCTCAGGGGACTGGCTCGAAGGATGGCCGATCGAACCTGGGGGGTTCGACCTGTTAGATACTGGCTATGGCGTCCGGTTTACTCAGACGTTGACTAACACACATCTGGCATTCGCGTCCTATACCAGCGTTGAAGTGACTGCAACCGCAACGGCGCAACAAGCAACGGTGCTGATCACGGAAGAACAGCCCATGGCTTGAATCGCGTAGCGGGAACGGTTGCTTAAAGAGGCTGCAACGCGCAAAAGCCGGACGCACCGGGTAGGTGAACACTGATTGATTTCTCGCGAACTCGTTTGCGCAACTTTCTAGCTAGGTAAATGTATATTGTTGTTCAACTTAACGGCTTGTTGTTTACAGTTATGGGTGAGGCAGTGGCCCAACTTTACCCGCTTATTGTTTACAGTTGTAGGTGAGGCAGTAGGATCAGATCCGCTATCGTCTTCAGCAGGCAGGCCGCCCTCACTCCAGAAACACCAGCTTTTCCAAAGCTACCGACAGATAGCGGTCATCCCTCGACGCCGGGTGTAGGAAGCGAACTGGAATTACGTAAGGGGGACTCAATGTCAAAACGTTGAGCTTTTCGTTCGGGCGAAATGCTTCAGTCTCTAGTGAAATCCAATTGCCCTCGATGGGCGCTACTCGATGAGTCAGACGAGCGCCGTTCAAGGTCACCTCGATCTCTTCGGCTGGAAAGTGATCGGTGACGCAATAGAGTGTCATTCGCAGCCGCAGTATCTTTGGCGGTGTAAGGAACCCGATCAGAACCGTCTGGTTCGCGGCCAACCAAGCGAAGCCACCTCCCGGCTCGAATTCATGAAATCCCCGCCGTCCCGGAATATCATTGACACTTATCTCCTGTCCGGGTTGAACGCGCAGCATAGGCAGCGAAGTCGGCTTTCGTCCCAGCGCCGAGTCGTTGCGGACGCGCGTGTAAAACAGTACCTTGGCTTCATGATATAACGCAACGTCCAGCGTATTCAGATCGACGATCCGCTGGATATTGTGTGCCGTCCACTCGGCACCAGGTACGCCGCTAGCGTTCGTGTGATATTCGCCCAAGTTGAACTTGGTAGCGCAAGCATGCTGTGCCAAGGCCAAAGTAGATTGCATGTCTTCAACCAGACCGAAGTCGATCGCTCGCAGCGTAGCCAGCGAACCCAAACCCCTCTCGTAGCTCCAACCGCTCCGTTTCATTTTGAGGCGCGCGCTTGAGGAACCGGAATAGCGACATTACCCTATCCACCGGGTCACGCAGGATGGTAAACGGACGAAATGTGTCCAAGCACTTGGCGAACGCATGAATGGGAAAGTGTCCGACCAAGCAATCGATATCCTGAATTTCGTCTGAGACGATCCGATCGATCTGCGCCTGCTCCATCTCGTCGGCGCCGCGCAGCCGCCTGACCCGACGGTCACCGAATACGTTCCCTAAGACCGTCAGAAACGAGCCGCCACCTGTTTTTGGAATGTGCAGGAACAGCACGGGCTTATCCCGTGACAGCCTCTCGGCATCAACGAGGTTCGGGGAGCCTTTAGTGGCAAAGGACCTGGAATTCATCGCGGCACATCTACTGTTCTACTCACAAAATAGCATGACAACAAGGGCGTGTTACCCAAAGCAGGTTCGCTCAATTTTGTTGTACCCAAGGCGGCGACGATTTGGCAAGGCTCTGTTCCCATGATGCGAGCACAGAAGAAGGAGGAAGCTCGTCTGCGCATCCCGGAGCCCACTCCGGTGGCAATTCGACGATCGGGATTCTATAGGCCTCGTGCAGTAGCCAGCGCAGCCATGTATTCCCCGTTTTCGGGGCCGACAGAATTACGATTTTCAGCCTGTCGGGGTCGACAGGAAAGCCATTCAATATCATTTGTGATTTCCGGAAGCCCGGCGGGGATGGAATCTATCGACTAACCCATTTTACTGCAAGGCCAACAATGGCAAATGCAGCGGTTCAGCCCGAGGTATCTTCGGCTTCGGAACCTCGATCACGCACTCCCTCTTCTCCGCGAGGCACGACTTAGATGGTGATCGAATCAGTACATGATGCCGCTCATGAGGATCGCCGCTGGCAAAGCATCGGCATCGCGTGAGATGACGGATGAGGTCCATCTAATTTTTTCGCGCCGCTGCGAATACGGAAACACCGAACGGAAAGTCAAGGTATCTCAAGAAAACGCGTTCCGCCACAAACAAGCTACGCAGTACCGGATTGGATAGGTTGCGGGCGTAAGCGAAGTCTCCCTCTTCCTTGTGTGGTCGACGGCCGTAGCGCGCAAGTAGGCGGACAGCCGCTATTGGTGGAAACAGGAACGTGTTGAAATAAGTCATGCGCTCGATCGTAAAATCGGCAGCCCGCAACTTCCATTTAAGCTCGCGAACAGTGTAACGTCGGTAGTGGTGATTAACGATGTCCTGCTGTCCCCATAGCCACATATAGGCAGGCACCGACAAGGCAATCCGACCTCCCGGTTTCAACTTTTGGTTTACGATCCGAAGCGCTCGCGCCTCATCTTCAATATGTTCGAGCACGTCAAACATCGTCACGCCGTCATACGATCCATCCCGAATTTCCGATGGAAGCCGATCGACGGATGCTCGGAACACGGGGACGGGGCTTCGCGCTGCTGCCACTTTAGCTAGGACTTCGTCCGCCTCGACGCCTTCGAGCCATGCATCCGGTGGGTAAATTTCGAGAAGGTTGTAGCCCGGCCCGACACCAATTTCCAAAATTCTCGGTTGCTGCGGCCATCCCAGGCGGGCAAGCAAATCGCACAGCACAAGCCTGCGCGCCCGGAACCACCAATGCCGTCCTTCGAGCAATGCGTACTGCTGAGCATAACTCTTTTCCATCAGATCGTTAGTTTCGAAGTTGTGAAAACGCCTCGGTTAGGCCCCCTTGACCCGGGTCGTCCGTCTCGCGATGATTCACACATCAAATGCCAACTGTCGGTGCAAGCATTGAGAGCCCAGTAGAGTTTTCCATCGCGGTACTTTGTTATCGTGCAGAAGAAGAAATCATTCCGTTCGTGGAGGATCTTCACGAGATAATGTCGTTGTTTCGCTTCGAATGGGAATTGATTCTCGTTGCGAATTTTTGGCAAGGCTCGAACGATCGAACCCCCGTGATCTGCCAGCAGCTCGCCGAACGGTTGCCTAATGTGCGCGTCGTGGCCGAGCCGAAAAAAGGGGCGATGGGCTGGGATATGCGCCGAGGGCTTGACGCCTGCCGCGGCAAATATATCGGAGTTATTGACGGAGACGGTCAGATCCCAGTCGAGGCGATATTTTCCTGCTTTGCCAAAATAAGGAGCGATGATTTTGACGTTGTAAAAACCTATCGTGTCCACCGCCAGGACGGTGCTTATCGAACTCTGGTTTCTGTCGTGTACAACTGGCTTTTTCATCTCTTCTTCCAGGGCTCCAGCCGACTTCGGGACGTAAACTCGAAACCGAAGATTATGACACGTGAAGCCTATGGGAAAATGGTATTGGAGTCTAACGACTGGTTTATCGACGCCGAGCTAATCTTAAATTGCATCGATCTGAATTTCCGCGTTTATGAGATTCCTGTTGAATTCCACTCTCTGGGGAGCCGGAAATCGTTCGTGAAACCGGCTGCAGTGCTGGAATTCCTTAAACATATGATTGAGTATCGGTACCGTCGGCGTCAGCACGACGGGAAGCGCAATTAATGGAGACGCTCTTTGTCACCGGTGGCAGTTCAGCATTGGGACAGCATGTCCTGCGCAGGCTGGCATCGCGCGTCCACGTTGTTGCCGTCATGAATCGGCGTGATGTGGGGATTCCAAATGCTGGAATGCAGGTGATCCGCGGAGGACTGGAAGAATGCCTCCGACAGCCGGGCGCTTTGCAGGCGGCGCAGATCGTACTGCATATGGCTGCTGTGACGCACACGGATGATGCATCTGAATACCTTCGGGTGAACAACGATCTCACGAAGCAGCTGCTGTCGGTCTGCAATTCGCGGCAACATTTTGTCTACGTCAGCACTATCTGCGCACATCCGGATGGCGGCGCTTACGGCCGTTCCAAATGGTTAGCCGAAGAAGCGATTCGCGCCAGCGG
>WNFY01013370.1_pt1 | contig 12387 bp, 10 predicted proteins | sample 5400091 | NCBI WGS metagenome assembly WNFY01 (sample SAMN13153364, study PRJNA577476) | soil metagenome | isolation source: 60 cm soil or saprolite under grassland replicate 1 | place: USA:California | collected 2016-06-15 | reverse complement strand
GTTGCCCGGTGACATCATGATGGCGACCGACATGGATTACGACTCGATCGCCAAGGCGGGCTCGATGCTCGGCTCGGGCGCCGTCATCGTGATGGACGACACGCGCTGCATGGTGAAGTCGCTGCTGCGGCTCTCGTACTTCTATTTCGAGGAATCCTGCGGCCAGTGCACGCCGTGCCGCGAAGGGACGGGCTGGCTCTGGCGCGTGGTCAACCGGATCGAGAACGGGGAGGGCAGGAACGAGGATCTGGAGCTTCTGAAGTCGGTCGCCGACAACATCGCGGGGCGGACCATCTGCGCGCTGGGCGACGCGGCGGCGCTGCCGGTCAAGAGCTTCGTCAAGCACTTCCGCGACGAATTCCAGCATCACATCGATCACAAGCGGTGCCTCGTCGCGCCGTATGTGTAAAGTCAAGGTCAAGATCTTGAACCACGAAAGACACGAAGGACACGAAGGAAGATCATTGAGAACGATTTCGGCACAGGGCGCCTTGAGCGAGACGATGGGTTCCGGGCAGCACGGTGATGGATGCCGCGCGCAAGCTCGGCGTCTACATTCCGTTCTTCTGCTGGCACAAGAAGCTGTCGATCGCGGCCAACTGCCGAATGTGCCTGGTTGAAATCGAGAAGGCGCCGAAGCCGTTGCCCGCGTGCGCGACGCCCGCGACCAACGGCATGAAGGTGTGGACGGAATCGGAAGCAGCGAAAAAGGCACAGCAGGGGGTGATGGAGTTCCTGCTCATCAACCATCCGCTCGACTGCCCGATCTGCGACCAGGGCGGCGAATGCCAGTTGCAGGATCTCGCCGTCGGCTACGGCGGCTCGGCATCGCGCTACACCGAGGAGAAGCGTGTCGTCGCGCCGAAGGAGCTGGGTCCGCTGGTCGCCGCCGAGGAAATGACACGCTGCATCCAGTGCACGCGGTGCGTTCGCTTCGGCCAGGAGATCGCCGGCGTCATGGAGCTCGGCATGGTCGGCCGGGGCGAGCACGAGGAGATCGTGGCGTTCGTCGGCCGTACCGTCGATTCCGAGCTCTCCGGCAACATGATCGACATCTGTCCGGTCGGCGCGCTCACGTCGAAGCCGTTCCGCTTCGCCGCCCGCAACTGGGAGCTCTCGCGGCGCAAGGCGGTGTCGCCGCACGATTCGCTCGGCAGCAACCTGATCGTGCAGGTGATCAGCGACAAAGTCATGCGCGTCTTGCCGCTGGAAAACGAAACGGTGAACGAATGCTGGCTTTCGGACAAGGATCGATTTTCCTACGAAGCGCTCGCGAGCGACGAGCGTCTCGCCGCACCCATGGTCAAGGAGGGCGGCGAGTGGAAGACCGTCGACTGGCAGACCGCGCTCGAGCGCGTCGCGCAGGGCCTCCGCGATGTCACGACGAAGCACGGTGGCGCGGCGCTCGGGACGCTCGTCTCGCCGCATTCGACGCTCGAGGAAATGGCGCTCGCGGCCAAGCTCACCCGCGCGCTCGGCTCCGACAACATCGATTTCCGGCTGCGGCAGACCGATTTCCGCGGTGACGGCCTCGGTGCCGGCGTCCCGTGGCTGGGGCTGCCGGTGGCAGAGCTCAACACGCTCGCCCGCGTGCTCGTCGTCGGAAGCTTCCTGCGCAAGGACCATCCGCTGATCGCGCAACGGCTGCGCCAGGCGGCGAGAAAAGGCGCGCAGGTCTCGCTGGTGCAGTCGGTCGCCGACGATGCGCTGATCAAGGTCGCGCATTCGTTCGTGACCGCGCCGTCGATGCTCCCCCTCGCGCTCGCCGAGCTTGTGGTGGCCGCTGCGGTCGGCGCCGGCAAGCCGGTGCCCGATCCAATCGCGGGCATCGAGCCCACGGCCGCGGCGCAGGTGATCGCGGCGTCCCTTCTCTCCGGCGAGCGCAAGGCGATCCTGCTTGGCAACAGCGCCGAACAGCATCCCGAGGCGCATCAGCTGCTGGCGCTCGCGCAGGCGCTTGCGGAAATCACCGGCGCGCGGTTCGGGTGTCTCACCGAGGCCGCGAACAGCGTCGGCGGCTACATCGCCGACGCGTTGCCGCAGGCGGGTGGTCGCAACGCGCTCTCGATGCTGACCGAACCGTGCAAAGCCTACCTCGTGCTGGGCGTCGAGCCCGAGTTCGATTGCGCGAATCCGGTCGCGGCACGCGCGGCATTGGAAAAAGCGGAATTCGTCGTCGTGGCGTCGCCCTTCCGTCAAGGCACGCAATACGCCGACGTGCTCCTTCCCGTAGGACCATTCACCGAGACAGCCGGCACGTTCGTGAGCTGCGAAGGACGCGTGCAGCGCTGGAACGGTGCCGTCAGGCCATTTGCCGACGCGCGTCCCGCGTGGAAGGTGCTGCGCGTCCTGGGCTCCCTCCTCGGGCTGCCCGGCTTCGAGTTCGAATCGATCGAGGACGTGCGCGCGACGCTGCCGGATGCCGACGCCATCGCGGCCAAGCTCGAGACCGGCACGCGTGCTGCGATCACCAAGCCTGCCACGTCGATGCATGGTTTCGAACGCGTCGCTGACATCCCGATCCATTTCGCCGACCCGCTTGCGCGCCGCGCGCCGTCGCTGCAGCAGACGGAAGATGCGCGCCCGCCCCGGGCGCGAATGAATGCGAAGACACTCGCGCAGGTCGGCGTCAAGGAGGGCGGTGCGGTCAAGATCCGACAAGGGCGTGGCGAGGCCGTGCTGAGTACGGTCGTCGATAACGCCGTGCCTGCCGGCGTCGTCCGCATCGCCGGCGCGCACGCGTCGACGTGCGGCCTCGAAGGGCTGTCGGGACCGATCACCGTGGAGCCGATGTGATGGAATGGCTCGCGTCCGTTTTCGGTTCGGCATGGCCTGCGGTCAAGGTGACCACGTGGACGCTCGCGAAAATCGCCGCGATCACCATTCCGCTCATCCTGGCGGTGGCCTATCTGACGCTCGCGGAGCGCAAGGTCATCGGCTGGATGCAGGTGCGCATCGGCCCGAACCGCGTAGGTCCGCTCGGGCTACTGCAGCCGTTCGCCGACGTGTTCAAGCTGGTCTTCAAGGAGATCATCCTTCCGTCGGGCGCGAACCGCTATCTGTTCTTCACCGCGCCGGTGCTGGCGATCGGGCCAGCGTTGGCCGCGTGGGCGGTCATCCCGTTCGCGGACGGCATGGCGCTATCGGACATCAACGCCGGTCTCCTCTACGTGCTGGCGATGACGTCGATCGGCGTCTACGGAATCATCCTCGCCGGGTGGGCGTCGAACTCCAAGTATGCGTTCCTCGGGTGCCTGCGCTCGGCGGCACAAATCGTCTCCTATGAAATTGCGATGGGCTTCGCCCTGGTCGGCGTGCTGATGGCGGCGGGCAGCCTCAACCTCTCCGACATCGTCCGCGGGCAGGAAGGCGGTCTCGCCTACTGGTATTTCATTCCGCTCTTTCCGCTGTTCCTCGTCTACGTCATTGCCGGCGTCGCCGAAACCAATCGCCATCCCTTCGACATGGCCGAAGGCGAGACCGAGATCGTCGCCGGCTTCCACGTCGAATACTCGGGCGTCGCGTTCGCGGTGTTCTTCCTCGCCGAATACATGAACATGATCCTCGTCTCGGCGCTGGCCGCGACGATGTTCTTCGGCGGGTGGCTGTCGCCGTGGCCGCAGTTGAACGACGTCGAGATCGCGGGCTTCCGGCCCCTCGGTGACGGCATGCCATGGCTGTTCGTGAAGATGGCCGGCGTGCTGTTCTTCTTCCTGTGGATCCGGGCGACGTTCCCGCGCTATCGCTACGATCAGATCATGCGCCTCGGTTGGAAGGTCTTCATCCCGATCACGCTGGTATGGATCGTGTTTCTCGGCGCGATGATGCAGACGCGCTGGGCCGGGCTGTTCCACTGACGAGCCTCGTAGAAATGCGTGACGAATTTCGCCCTCACCCCTTCCCCCTCTCCCAGGATTGGGCGAGGGGAAATGTCGTGGTGCAAATGGCTGTCACCCATTTGCAAGAGTTTCACTAATGGCGATGAGCAACCGTGTCAGGCAATTCGTCAATACGTGGCTCCTGGTCGAGCTCGGGCGTGGGCTGCTCCTCACGCTGCGCTTCATGTTTTCGCCCAAGGTCACGGTGCAGTTTCCGGAAGAGAAGACGCCGCAGAGCCCCCGCTTTCGCGGACTGCACGCTCTGCGCCGCTACCCGAACGGCGAGGAGCGCTGCATCGCCTGCAAGCTGTGCGAGGCGGTCTGTCCGGCCCTCGCGATCACGATCGAGTCGGAGCAGCGCGCCGACGGGACGCGCCGGACGACGCGCTACGACATCGACCTCACCAAGTGCATCTTCTGCGGTTTCTGCGAGGAGAGCTGCCCGGTGGACTCGATCGTCGAGACCCGCATTCTCGAGTACCACGGGGAAAGGCGCGGCGACCTCTATTACACGAAGGAAATGCTGCTTGCCGTAGGCGACCGCTACGAAGCGCAGATCGCGAAGGATAGACAAGAGGACGCGAAATACCGATAAAGGAAACAATTCTTGAACCACGAAGGACACGAAGGACACGAAGGACACGAAGGACACGAAGGACACGAAGGACACGAAGGACACGAAGAGCATGAAGAGCATGAAGGAAAAACCGTATCACCGCGAAACGGATTTGGATCTTGCTTTACATTTCTTCGTGATCTTCGTGTCCTTCGTGGTTAGAAGTTCCTGCCTTTGACAATGACCGCCCAGACTGCACTCTTCTACGCGTTCGCCGCGATCCTTGTGTTCGCGGCGCTGCGTGTGGTCACCGCGCGCAACCCCGTGCACGCGGCGCTGTGGCTCGTCCTTGCTTTCTTCACCGCGGCGGCGCATTGGCTGATGCTGCGAGCGGAATTCCTGGCCATTGCGCTGGTGCTGGTCTATGTCGGCGCGGTGATGGTGCTGTTCCTGTTCGTCGTGATGATGCTCGACGTCAACTTCGACAGCCTGCGCAAGCAGTTCAAGAGTTATCTTCCGGTCGGCGCGACGGTCTTCGTACTGATTCTCGTGGAGATGGCTCTTGTGCTTCTCGGCAACCGCTTGACGGGCGTGACCGGCAATGTTGCACCGCCGCCGGCTGGAGGCAGCAACACGCGGGCGCTGGGCGACCTCCTCTATACGACCTATGTTTATCCGTTCGAGATTGCCGCGGTCGTGCTGCTCGTGGCGATCATCGCGGCGATCGCGCTCACGCATCGAAGGCGCGGGGAAACGAAGTATCAGGACCCGAGCACGCAGGTGAAGGTCCGGCGGCAGGACAGGGTGCGGGTGTTGCAGATGCCCGCGGAGAAGAAAGAATAGGAAACCAGATACGGCGTCGCGGCGGCGTGGCGCCGGGTGCCATGGGACGAACGAATTGGGAATGCGTAACTGAGTGACGGGACGCTTCGTCGTCCCCGCGGAGGCGGGGACCCAGTGTCGTCAAGGTGAAGACGCTGGATTCCCGCCCCCCGACTCAACCACTCGGGGGCAGGCTTCGCGGGAATGACGATTGCAGGGATGTCGATTACGCAAAGGCAATGGAAGTGTACTAGGGAGAATCGCGTGCCAATGCTCACCGCGCCGACGCACTACCTCGTGCTGGGCGCGATCCTGTTCGCGATCAGCATGACCGGCATTTTCCTGAACCGCAAGAACGTGATCATCATGCTGATGGCGATCGAGCTGATGCTCCTTTCCGTCAATCTCAATTTCATCGCCTTCTCGAGCTATTTGGACGACATGGCCGGCCAGGTGTTCGTGTTTTTCATCCTGACGGTCGCCGCGGCCGAATCTGCGATCGGGCTCGCCATCCTGGTGCTGCTGTTCCGCAACGTCGGCTCCATCGACGTTGAAGACCTGGATCGGCTCAAGGGCTGACGGCGCGATGATGACGATGCAGCAACTCTATCTGCTCGTGCCGCTGGCGCCGCTCGCGGCGGCGATCGTCGTCGGCCTTTTCGGCGCGAAGCTCGGACGCAGCGTCTCGCACTGGCTGTGTTGCCTCGGTGTAGGCGTATCGATGGTCGCCTCGTACGTGATCTTCCGCGACGTGCTGGCCGGCCATGCGTTCAACGGCGACGTCTACACGTGGTTGCAGACGGGGAACCTCAAGCTCGCCATCGGGTTCCTGATCGATCCGCTGTCGGCGACGATGATGCTGGTCGTCACGTTTGTCTCGCTGATGGTCCACATCTACACGATCGGCTACATGGCCGACGATCCCGGCTACACGCGGTTCTTCAGCTACATCTCGCTCTTCACGTTTTCGATGCTGATGCTCGTGATGAGCAACAACTTTCTCCAGCTCTTCTTCGGCTGGGAAGCGGTCGGCCTCGTCTCCTACCTGCTGATCGGCTTCTGGTACGAGCGGCCGACGGCGATCTACGCCAACCTCAAGGCGTTCATCGCCAACCGCGTCGGCGATTTCGGTTTCGTATTGGGGATCGGGCTCATCCTCGCGCTTTTCGGGACGCTCGATTACGCGTCGGTGTTCGGTGCCGCGGGTGGGCTCGCGGGAACGACGATCAACCTGTGGGGCGCCGCGCCGTGGTCGCTCCTCACTGTCATCTGCATCTGCCTCTTCGTCGGCGCGATGGGCAAGAGCGCGCAGGTGCCGCTCCATGTGTGGCTCCCCGACTCGATGGAGGGCCCGACGCCGATCTCCGCGCTGATCCACGCAGCGACGATGGTGACTGCTGGCATCTTCATGGTCGCGCGGATGAGTCCCCTGTTCGAGCTCTCCACGACGGCGCTGTCGTTCGTGACGGTCATCGGCGCGACCGGCGCGCTGTTCCTCGGCATCCTCGGCACGGTGCAGAACGACATCAAGCGCGTCGTTGCGTATTCGACGCTGTCGCAGCTCGGGTACATGACGGTCGCGCTGGGCGTGTCCGCGTACTCGATCGCCATCTTCCACCTGATGACGCACGCGTTCTTCAAGGCGCTGCTGTTCCTCGGTGCCGGATCGGTGATCATCGCGCTGCACCACGACCAGGACCTGCGCAACATGGGCGGCCTGCGCAAGTACATGCCGATCACCTATTGGACGATGGTCGTCGGCGGCCTTGCGCTGTGCGGAATTCCGCCCTTCGCCGGATTCTTTTCGAAGGACGCGATCATCGAGGCCGTGCACGCGTCGACGGTGCCCGGTCACGCGTATGCGTACTTCACCGTCGTCGCCGGCGTCTTCGTGACCGCCTTCTATACGTTCCGGCTGCTCTTCCTGGCCTTTCACGGCAAGCCGCGCTTCGAAACTGCCGGTCACGCGTCCTCTGCTGCGCACGCACACGACGAGCATCACGGCCCCCCGAAGGAAAGCCCGTGGGTGGTGACTGTGCCGCTCATCCTGCTCGCCATTCCTTCGCTCGCCGCGGGATGGCTATTCGTCCAGCCGATGGTCGTCGGCGATTTCTTCGGCAGCTCGATCATCATGCTGGCCGAGCATCCGGCGATCCATGGATTCCGCGAGGAATGGCACGGGGTGACCGCGTTCATCGAGCATGGCCTCGTGAGCCTTCCGTTCTGGCTGGCGCTCGCGGGCATTGCGTCGGCCTGGTACCTGTATCTCGGCAATCCCGGGCTGCCGGAGCGGCTCGCCAAGGCTGCGGCCCCGGTCTATGCCTTCCTCTACAACAACTATTACATCGACAAGTTCAACGACTGGTTCTTCGCCGGCGGCGCGCGGCGCGTTGGTGCTGCGCTCCGCGACGTGGGCGAAGGCACGATCATCGACGGCTTTTTCGTCAACGGCACCGCGAAGGTCGTCGGCTGGGCGTCCGCGCTGCTGCGGCACATGCAATCGGGTTACGTCTACCATTATGCATTCACGATGATCGTCGGCCTCTTTGCGCTGCTGTGGTGGTGGGTGCCTTAGCCTGTCGGGAACAACAAGAAAAATGCCTTATCTCTCGCTTGCCATCTGGGTCCCGATCGTCGCCGGGCTCGCCGTGCTGGCCGTCGGTCGCGATCGCGATGCCGCCACGGCGCGCTGGATCGCGCTCATCGGCGCCACCGTCGGGCTGCTGGTGACCCTCCCTCTGTGGCTCCACTTCAACCCTTCGACGTCCGAGATGCAATTCGTCGAGCGCACCGAATGGATCCCGCGCTTCGATGTTCACTACCACGTCGGCGTCGATGGCATCTCGATGCTGTTCGTGCTGCTGAACAGCCTGATGACGCTGCTCGTCGTCTGGTCCGCGTGGGAAGTGATCCAGGTACGCGTCGCGCAGTACATGGCCGCGTTCCTGATCCAGTCGGGGCTCATCAACGGCGCGTTCACGGCGCTCGACGGCATCCTGTTCTACGTGTTCTTCGAGGCGATGCTGATCCCGATGTACCTGATCATCGGCGTGTGGGGCGGGCCGAACCGCGTCTACGCGGCGCTCAAGTTCTTCCTCTATACGCTATTGGGCTCGCTGCTGATGCTGGTGGCGCTCATCTATCTGTACAACGTCTCGGAGACGTTCTCGATCCTCGACTGGTACGAGGTCCCGCTTTCGCTGAACGTGCAGATTCTGCTGTTCATCGCTTTCTTCCTCTCGTTCGCGGTCAAGGTGCCGATGTTCCCGGTGCACACCTGGCTGCCCGACGCGCATCCCGAAGCACCGACGGGCGGGTCGGTGATCCTGGCGGCGATCACGCTCAAGATCGGCGCATACGGCTTCGTCCGCTTCATCCTGCCGATCGTGCCCGACGCCGCGCACTATCTCTCCGGCTTCGTGATCACCTTGTCGCTGATCGCGATCGTCTACATCGGCTTCGTCGCGCTGATGCAGCTCGACATGAAGCGGCTGATCGCGTACTCGTCGATCTCGCACATGGGCTTCGTCACGCTCGGCTTCTTTTTGTTCAGCCAGCTGGGCGTCGAGGGCGGGCTGGCGCAGATGATCTCGCACGGCTTCGTCTCGGCGGCGATGTTCCTGTGCGTCGGCGTCATGTACGACCGCATGCACACGCACCTGATCTCCGATTACGGCGGAGTCGTCAACACGATGCCCAAGTTCGCGGCACTGATGATGCTGTTCTCGATGGCCAATGCCGGCCTGCCGGCCACATCGGGATTCGTCGGCGAGTTCATGGTGATTCTCGCTGCGGTCAAGGTGAACTTCTGGCTCGGCTTCGGCGCTGCGACGATCATGATCCTGGGCGCGGCCTACACCCTATGGATGTACAAGCGCGTCATCTACGGTGCCGTCGCCAACGACAATGTCGCGAAGCTCGTCGACTTGAATCGCCGCGAATTCTGGCTGCTCGCGAGCATCGCCGCGCTCGTGCTGTGGATGGGCGTCTGGCCAAAGCCTTTCATCGACGTCATGCACACGTCGGTTGCCGATCTGCTGACGCACGTGGCCAGGAGCAAACTCTGATGCGCGCGGTCCCGCAATGACGACGTTGAGCCTCCTCTCCGTCCTGCCCGAGACGATCGTGCTGGCCGCCGCCTGCGCGATCCTCGTGCTCGACGTCTTCCTGCCCAACAGGCTGCGGCACTGGAGCTTCTGGCTGACTCAGGCGACGCTCGTCGCTGCGATGCTCGCCTGCGCGTGGATCCTGAAGGCGGCGCTCGAGGGCGGACCCATTCGGGCGATGAACGGCCTCGTCATCGACGACATGCTGTCCGACCTGTTCCGATTCTTCACGTGTGTCGCCGTTTCGCTCACGCTCTTCTATGCGCGTGGCTATTTTGCCGACCGTGGCCTCTTTCGCGGCGAAACCTTCGTTTTGGCGCTCACCACGCTGCTCGGCATGCTGGTGATGATCTCGGCGGCGAACTTCCTGACGCTGTACATGGGCCTCGAGCTGCAGTCGCTGTCGCTGTATGCGATGGTCGCGATGCACCGCAGCTCGCGGCGTGCCTCGGAAGCCGCGATGAAGTATTTCGTGCTGGGCGCGCTCGCCTCCGGCATGCTGCTCTACGGAATGTCGATGGTCTACGGCGCGACCGGCTCGCTCGATCTGAATCGCGTCGGCGAGGCCGTGCTTTCCGGCCAGGGCAATCGCGTGATCCTGGTGTTCGGCCTCGTGTTCATCGTGTCGGCGATTGCGTTCAAGCTGGGAGCCGTTCCGTACCACATGTGGGTGCCCGACGTTTACGATGGTGCGCCGACGGCCGTCACGCTGCTCCTCGGCACCGCGCCGAAGCTCGCGGCGTTCGCATTCATGCTTCGTCTGCTCGTTGTCGCATTGGGCGGGCTCGAGTTCGACTGGCAGGGGATGCTGATGGTGCTATCGCTGCTGTCGATGATCCTCGGCAACGTGATCGCCATCGCGCAGACCAACATCAAGCGGATGCTCGCCTACTCGACGATCGCCAACATGGGCTTCATGCTGATGGGGTTCCTGACGGCGAACCTCAACGGTTACAGCGCGGCGATGTTCTACGCGGTCGCCTACGTGCTGACGAGCCTCGTATCCTTCGGCATGGTGATGCTGCTGTCGCGCGAAGGCTTCGAGGCGGACCGGCTCACCGATTTCCGAGGGCTCAACCAGCGCTCGCCGTGGTGGGCGTTCGTGATGCTGCTCACGATGTTCTCGCTCGCCGGCATTCCGCCGACCGTGGGCTTCTACGCCAAGTTCACGGTGATCCAGGCGGCCGTCAGCGGCGGCTTCACGTGGCTCGCCGTCGTCGCGGTCCTGGCGTCGCTGGTCGGCGCGTTCTACTACCTGCGGATCGTCAAGCTCATGTATTTCGACGACGCCACCGACACGGCGCCGATCATCGCTCGCGGCGACAATCGCGCGCTCCTCTCCGCGAACGGTCTCGCGCTGCTTTTCTTCGGCATGTTTCCGCAGCAGCTGATGGGCTGGTGCGCCACCGCGCTCACGCAGTCGGGGTTTCTCTAGCCGTCGTTCCCGCGGACGTCGGAGCCCGGGGACTTCAACGACGCTCGATCCCCACCTCCGCGGGGATGACGATAGGCTGGGGCGCCGTGCTAAGATTTGCCGATCCCCTGTTTTCGACAGTCTGATCCGCGACCCTCGTCATGCGTGTCGGCTTCTTCGTCACCTGCCTCGTCGACCTGATGCGGCCGTCGATCGGCTTTGCCGCGATCAAGCTGCTGGAGGCGGGCGGTGCCGAGGTTTTCGTGCCGCCGACGCAGACGTGCTGCGGCCAGCCCGCGTACAACTCCGGCGACCGTGCCGACGCGAAGGCGCTGGCGGCGAAGGTCGTCGCCGAATTCGAAGACTGCGACTGGCTGGTGGCGCCCTCGGGATCGTGCAGCGGGATGATCCGGACGCACTATGCCGATCTCTTCGCGGATGATCCGGCGATGCTCACGCGCGCCGAGGCGCTCGCTGCCAAGACACGCGAGCTGACGCAGTTCCTCGTCGACGAGTTGAAGCTCGACAGCGTGCCCGGCCGGTTCCAGGGGACGGTGACCTATCACGACTCCTGCGCGGGCCTGCGCGAGATGGGCGTCAAGCGCGAGCCGCGGGCACTTCTGGTCAAGGTGCCAGGACTGATGCTCTCCGAGATGCCCGAGTGCGAGGTCTGCTGCGGCTTCGGCGGCACGTTCTCGATCAAGTACGGCGAGATCTCGGCGCGCATCGCCGACAACAAGTGCGAGGCGATCGTCGCCACTGCGGCGGATGCGGTCGTGCTGGGCGACCTGGGCTGCATGCTGAACATCGAGGGCCGGTTGCGGCGGCGCGGCGACACGAAGACGAAGGTGCTGCACGTCGCCGAAGTGCTGGCGGGAACGAGCGAGTGACGAGCTAGCCCCATGCAAGTCGCGTCGATGCACTTCAAGGAGACCGCGCACGTCAAGATGAACGACGCGCGGCTCCAGTTCAACCTGAAGAAGATGCAGGGGAAGTTCGTCGCCAAGCGGCGGGCGTCGCTCGTCGAGCTCGACGATTTCGAAGGGACGCGCGAGGCGGGCAAGGCGATCCGCAATCGCGCGCTGGAGAATCTCGACGTCTGGCTCGAGCGCTTCGAGCGCAATGCGGCGGCGCGCGGCGCGACGGTGCTCTGGGCCGAGACGCCCGCCGACGTCAACGCGCTGGTGCTCGAGATCGCCGCGAAGCACGCGGTGAGGAAGATCATCAAGTCGAAGTCGATGGTTTCCGAGGAGTCCGCACTCGACCATGCGATCGAGGCAGCAGGCATGCAGGTCGTCGAGACCGACCTCGGCGAGTACATCCTGCAGATCAACAACTACGAGCCTCCATCGCACATCATCGGCCCCGCGCTGCACAAGTCGAAGGAGGAGGTCGCCGAGCTCTTCCACCAGGCGCACGGCACGCCGGTCAAGACCGTGATCGAGGAGTTGTGCCAGGAAGCGCGCGGCGTGCTGCGTCGGCATTATCTGACCGCGGACATGGGAATTTCCGGCGGCAATTTCTTCGTCGCCGAAACGGGTTCGGTCGTGCTGGTCACCAACGAGGGGAACGCGACACTGACCACGACGTTGCCGAAAGTGCACGTGGCGA
>WNFY01007316.1_pt1 | contig 12387 bp, 11 predicted proteins | sample 5400091 | NCBI WGS metagenome assembly WNFY01 (sample SAMN13153364, study PRJNA577476) | soil metagenome | isolation source: 60 cm soil or saprolite under grassland replicate 1 | place: USA:California | collected 2016-06-15 | reverse complement strand
TCGAGGACATCCGCCGCCGCTATGCGACGGGCGCGGCGTTCCGGCCGGGCAGCGCCGGCGAGTACCTGAAGGGCTGGCTGGGCAGGCACAAGACCGCCGGAGACTGGTCGGCCGCGACGCTGCATTCATACGAACGGGCCGTCGACCGGCTGTTCCTGCCCGCGTTCGGCGACGTGCCCCTGGACAAGCTCTCCGCGAAGCACGTCCTCGACGTGCTCGCCGCCGTCGATGACGAGGCGGACCGGATACGCGCCGCACGGGAATCGCCGGACCCGGAAATCCGCAAGAGCGTCGCGGGTCTCCGTCCCCCCGGCCCGGCGACCAAGCAGCGGCATCTCGCCGTGATCCGGTCCGCGCTCGGCGAGGCGGCCAGCGTCGGCCTGCACGGCCAGCGCGTGCTGACTGTCAACGTCGCCGCGGGCATCAGGCTCGGCAGGAGCGGCGGCGGGAAGGCCGCCCGCAGGTCCCGGCGGTCCAAGGCGCTGCTGTGGACCGCCGAGCGGGAGCGCAAATGGCGTGCCGGCTTCGAGCGGCGCGCGGACGGCTTGACCAGGCCCGGCCGGTTCCTGGCGTGGCAGAACACGGCGGCCAGGCCGTCCAACGTGATGATCTGGAAGCCCGCGCACCTCGCCGCCTTCCTCGACGCCCCCGAGGTGCAGGCTGACAGGCTGTACCCGATGTTCGAGACGATCGCCTACTGCGGCCTGCGCCGCGGCGAGGCGTGCGGGCTCCGGTGGGAAGACATCGACTGGGGTACCGGGACTTTCATGATCGGGGAGACCGTCGTGCGCGCTGGCCGGGTACCGGCCCTGGTCCAGGAGGAGGCGAAGTCGGAGGAGTCCGAGGACTGGGTGTCGATGGCGCAGGAGCTGATGGCGTCGCTGCGGGCATGGCGCAGGCGGCAGAGCGAGGAGCGCCTGGCGTGGGGTGAGGCGTGGACGGATTCCGGCCGCGTGTTCACCCTTCAGGACGGGACCGGGTACAAACCGGGCACCGTGTCCCAGCGGTTCGAGCGGCTGTCCTACCGGCTGGGCCTGCCGCCGATCCGGTTGCACGACCTGCGGCACGGGGCGGCCACGCTCGCGCTCGCAGCGGGCAAGGACATCAAGGTCGTCTCCGCGATGCTGCGCCACTCCTCGCACAAGATCACCGGGGACCTGTACGCGTCGGTGCTCCCCGAGTTGGCCGCTGAGGCGTCGGAAGCGGTCGCGTCGATGATCCCCCGCAAGCGGGCGACGGGAAACTGATGGTCTCCCTTCGGTCTCCCGGGAACGTGCGATGCATTCCGTCCAGGTTGGCTAGCAGGGGAAATACCAGGTCAGATTATGAGCCGCCTATCGGAATCGAACCGATGACCTACGCATTACGAGGGGCATGCTACCTGACCTCACACACGCTAGCTGCACCGATAGCGCCGGCTATTGCACTGACGGCACTCGCGGCGCTGGGATTATCCGGTGACCCGGTCCATGAACCGGTCCACGCCCAACACCCGTACGCCTATCATCCTGCTACTGTACGAGACGTCGCTGAGGGTGCCGACTCGTAACTGCGAGTGAGGTCCGGCCGTCACGGGGCCGACGGTTTTACAGACCGCTGGCACATGTGGCCTGGCCTGCGAATACGTGGCTGGCTGCTGAACTTCGCCATGCATTCGCCAGACGATCGCGCGCTGACCACCACCTGGTCGGCGAGCACGCTACCCGCGCCGCGTCCTGGAGCATGTCGGCGGACTACCCGTGGGTGCACCCTCGCCTGCCACGCCCACTAGACCCGGGCCGACCCGGCCGACAGCGCCCTTTGCCCCCTAGCGTCGCGCATGTGCTCCCAGGCAGCACAGCGTCCGCGCGGAGACGCCGCCATAAGCGTCACGTCAACGTGGGTCGTCGGTCCTGCCTGGCGTCGCCGCGACGTCGGCCGCGCAACCACTATCCTTGGGTCTCGGTTCAGAACCGGACGAGGCCGCCATCGACGAGCAGCGATTCGCCGGTGATGAAGGCTGCCTCGTCCGACGCGAGGAATGCGACCGCAGCCGCAATCTCCTCAGGCCGTGCGGCCCGGCCCAGCGGTGCCTCGCGCTCTGCGGCGAGCGTCGCCGATCCGGGTTCCCGGCCGGCCAGAAAGCTGAGCTCGCGGTCGATCTGCTGCCACATTGGCGTCGAAATGACGTGGCCCGGGCAGTAGGCGTTGACTGTGATCGCATGCGGCGCGAGCTCGACGGCGAGGCTCTGCGTGAGGCCGATCACGCCGAATTTGCTCCGCATATGGGCCGATCAGCTCATTGCCTCGGCGGCCCACGCCCGAGGACGCGTTGATGATCCTGCCTCCGCTGCGCTGGGCGACCATCTGGCGCGCCGCCTCGCGGCAGCCGAGGAACACCCCGCGCAGGTTGACAGCGATGAGTCGGTCCCAGGTGTCGGTGGTCGTGTCGAGAAGCGAACAGATTGCGATTGTTCCCGCGTTATTGACCATGATGTCGAGTCGCCCGAAGGCAGCAACGGTTCGCTGCACCGCCATCCTCATGGTGTTCTCGTCGGAGACATCGCCCGCGATTGCGATCGCGCTCCCCCGTGGCTTGCGATGTCGTCAACCGCGTGCGCAACCGAGTCCTCGTGAAGGGCCAGCACCGCGACTGCGGCGCCCCCGTCCACGAAACGCTGGGCGATCGCGTAGCCGATGCCACGCGTACCTCCGGTCACGAGGGCGACCTTGCCCTGCAGGCGGTTCACGAGCCGCGGGTCTCGGTGGCGCGGACTCGGGTCCCGGCAACGAATCGCCCGCTTGGGTGGGTGGCTGAGCCGAGATTGGCCGACTCCGGGGAGGAACAGTCACCGAACTTTCATAGCGTGCCCCTTCTCGCGCCCCGCAAGCCCGCGCGCTCGGCCGGCCGCTATCCCCCAGAGAGCGCGCATAGGGATCCTCGTCTTGGCGAGGAGCATGCGCAGCGGCCATGGTTCCCGGTAGACCGACTTGTCACGATGCCGTGTTCAGGACTGCGACCGCGTCGATCTCCATCAGCAGCTCCGGCAGCCCGAGGTTGGCCACCTGCACAAGCGTGCAGATCGGGAATCGCCCGCGTTCGAACAGGCGTTCGCGTACGCTGATCTCGGCGGCTGCGTGGCGCACGTCCTTCAGGAAAACGGTGATCTTGACGATGTCGGCGAGGGTGCCGCCGCCGGCGGCGGCGGCGAGCCCGATGTTCCGCCATACCTGCTCGGCCTGGCTGCGGGGATCTCCGATGCCGACGATCTGATTCTGCTCGTCCAGCGCTACCTGCCCTGCGATGTAGAGCGTGTCGCCGCAGCGTATCGCGTGGGAATAGGGTTCGGGTGGAGCCGCCAGGCCTTCGGGTTCGAGATATTGTCGGTGCATCGCGCCTCCGGTCGCTGCCGTGGTCAGGTGGGATCCGCGAGCCCGGGTTCGAGTCCGCGCGGGGTTGCCCGGCGGCCGGCGCCGCGTTCGATAGCGCGCGCTAGGCGCAGGGCAGTCTGCTCCTCGAACGGCCGGGACACGAGCTGTACGCTGGCGGGGAGCCCCGATGAGCCGAGACCCGCTGGCACGGCAACCGAGGGCAGGCCGGCGAGGTTGAACGGAGCTGTCGTGCGGACTAGCGCTTCGATCACCGGTTCGGGCGTTTCGCCGAACTGGTACTCAAGCTGGTCGCAGCGCTGCGCGGCGGCCGGAACGGTGGGGGCAAGAAATGCGTCAAGTCGCTTGGCTGCGAACGCCGCGGCGATGGCTTGCTGGATCAGGCGGCGGGTTCGCTGTGCGCGGAGATAGACCGATGCCGGCAGCAGCAGGCCGGTCTCGAGGAGCCCGCGGACGTCGTCGCCGATGAGCTCGGCGGAGCGGGCGAGGCGTGTCTCGTGGTAGGCCGCTGCCTCGGCGGCCACGATCGCGAACTCGGCCGCGAGGCTTCGTTCGAGTTCGGGCAGCGTCGTTTCCTCGATCTCGACGCCGCTGGCCCCAAGCAGCGACACGGCGCGGTCGAGTGCGCCTTCGAAGTCTGGCTCGCACGGGGCGAACGGGGCGCCGCGGAGCAGGCCGACGCGCAGCCCTGCGACTTCATCGTCTGGGCGAAGGAGCGGCTCGGGCAGGGGCGGACGGCCCAGGGTGGTGGGATCGCGGCGGTCTGGTCCCGCGAGCACCGATAGCAGCAGCGCCGCATCCTGCACCGTCCGCGCCAGCGGGCCGACGTGGTCGAGGGACCAGCTGAGCGTGAGCGCTCCGGCGCGGCTGACCCGTCCGTACGTTGGCTTGACGCCGACGACTCCGCAGTGCGAAGCGGGGATCCGGATCGAGCCGCCCGTGTCAGAGCCGATTGCCCCCATCGCGGCGCCCGCCGCGACTGCGGCGCCGGAGCCGCCGCTCGATCCGCCGGGGCTGCGTCCGAGATCCCAGGGGTTTCGTGTCGGCGGCGTGTAGACGCCGCAGGCGAGCTCATGCGTTGTTGTCTTGCCGACCACGATCGCCCCGGCAGCACGTAGCCGGGCGACCGCGGAGGCGTCCTGGCGTGCCGGCGGCGCGCCTGCGTAGAGTTCCGAGCCGCAGCCCGTGGGCACGCCGGCCAGGTCGAAGATATCCTTCACGGCCACCGGGATGCCGCGCAGCGGCCCGTCCCCGGGTTGTCGGTCCTGCTCGTGTGCCTCGCGCAGTGCCTGCTCGGCGCGGATGCAGACGAACGCGTGCAGGAGCGGCTCGACCGCCTGGAGTCGTTGAAGGGTGGAGGCGATCAGCTCCGAGGGCGCAAGCTGCCCTGCGGCTATCAGGGCCGCCGCGTCGGCAAGGTCAAGGGCCCACGGCTCCTTGGACGCCAAGCTCACCCGTCCCGCCTGTGCTCGAAGACGATTGCCGGGTCGAAGACGATCGCGGGCTCGACGCCCTCAAGCTCTCCGGCCGAGACCCTTCTGTGACCAGCGAGCTGTCCCTGAAGCTGGGTTACCACCGCGGCAAGGCGCTCGGGAGGCAGCGGCGCTCCTAGCTCAGCCGCGAGCGCAGCGACGAGCTCGTCGTTCATGCCTGAGTCTCCGGGAACGCGCGGAAAAGCGATTCGACATTCTCGACGAAGCGCACGCTCGCTTCCTCGATCTGTGCGAGATACCGGCGCCCGAGCTCGGCGCTGGAGCCGGAAGGGTCGCCCCATACTCCCGAGCGGCTCGCCCGGGGCAGCGTGCCGCGGGCGGAAAAGAAGTAGGCAGCAACCATCGCCGGCGTCGGCTCGACCGGGAACGAGGGGTACTCACGCACCGCGAGGTCGAGCTTGACCAGCGACTCGTCGACCGCAAGCACGGCCGATGTCTCGCCGATGTTGGCGTGGAGTCCCGCTCCCGCGCTGAGGTACTCCGCGAGCTGGTCTGGTGGCAGCGCGTCCCAGTAGTTGAACGGGAAGGCAATCGTGCCGGCCGGCAGTTGGTCGCCGACCTCCATGATCGCTGCCGAGAGCGCGATGCTGTTCGTGTAGTGGCCGTTGATGAAGATGATCTCGCGAAAGCCGCCGCCCGCCAGCGAAAGGAGGACGTCCTGGACGAGAGCCGTCAGAGTCTGCGGCGAGACGAACGGGACACCTGCATACCCACGGTGGTCGCCCGAGATGCCATAGGCCAGCGTGGGCGCGACAAGCGCATTTATACGGCGTGCAAGCCGCATGCTCACCTCGGTGGCGAGGATCGAGTCGGTGCCGAACGGCGCGTGCGGCCCGTGCTGTTCGGTCGACCCGACCGGGACGATCACCTTCGGGCTCTCCCGCAGCTGCGCCTCCACGTCGCCAAGCGTGCACTCGGACAGGACAATCCTGCGTGCGTCGTTCACCTGCCACCCCTGTTCTGCCGGTAGATACCAAGGGCTGCGAGGATGATCAGGCCCTGGATCAGCTCCTGGTAGAAAGCATTTACCTGGAGGGTGCTGAAAAGCTCGTTCAGGAAGCCGAGAACGAGCGCGCCGCCCAGTACGCCGATCACCGAGCCCCTGCCGCCGAACAGGCTCACTCCGCCGATCACCACGGCGGTCACCGTGGAAAGGAGCAGTGTGGCGCCCAGATCGGGCGCGCCGACACCTGTTTGCGTGAGCTCGAGCAGGCCGGCCATCGCGGCGATCACCGCGCAGAGGACGTAAGACGCGATGCTGACCCCGGCAGTCCGCACGGTGGCCAGCCGAGCCGCGTCCCGGTCCCCGCCCACCGCGTATAGGTGTTTGCCGAACGCTGTCTGCCGGGCGACGTACCAGCAGATCGCCCAGAACGCGGCCATGATCAGCAGCAGGACCGGGATGCCGGCCACAGTATCGGCGTAAAGGTTGTAGAAGGACGGCGCTGCCTGGCCGACGGGATTGACGCTGTACGTGTAGCCCACGCCCTGCAGGATGTAATACATCCCGAACGTCGTAATCAGCGGCGAAATCCTCAGGAGATTCACCAGCAGCCCGTTGATCGCCCCGACCGCAAGACCAATGCCGAGCGACACGAGCACCGCCAGCGGAATAGCGTGGTCGTGGCCGTTCATGATCACCGCCGCGAACATTCCGCTGAGCGTCGCGACCGAGCCGACCGACAGATCAATGCCCCCGCCGACGACGGCGAAGAACTGCGCTGCCGACGCCATGCCCACGAACGTCGCGCCCTTGAGCGTCTCCATGAGGACCGGCCCTGAGCGGAAGCTGGCCGAGGTCGAGACGCCGGTGGCTACCAGTACCGCGAGCAGCACCCATGCGATGAGGGGACGCGCCTGGCGTCGCGCCCACGCAGCCGGCCACCGCCCGCCCGGCGCGGTCAGCCGTTTCTGTTCTACCTGCACGCTCACGCTTCCCTGACCCCCTGGTCGGCGGTTAGCTCTGCGGGTGCTTTGCCGTTGACTGGGCCGGCCTCGCTCCCTTCGCCGAGCACGGCAAGCCGCAGTATCGTCTCCTCGCTGAACTCGTCCGGCTTGAGAATGCCCGCAATTGCGCCTGCTCGCATGACGATGATCCGATCGCTCATGGCGATCACCTCGGGGAGCTCGGATGAGATCAGCAGCACGCCCGCGCCGCCGTCGAGGAGCTCGTCAATCAAGCGGTAAATCTCGAACTTCGCGCCTACGTCGACGCCTCGTGTCGGCTCGTCAAGAATCACGACCTCGGGCGCCGGCTTCATGACCAGCCATTTGCTGAGCGCCGATTTCTGCTGATTTCCTCCGCTCAGCGCCCCCACGCTCACTTCGATCAGCGGTGGGCGGATCCCGAAGCGCCGGACAGCCTCGACGGCGAGCCGCCGCTCCTCAGCGCTGCGCATAACGCCCGCCCTCGAGAGTTCGCTCAGGTGAGCTAGCGCGATGTTCTCACGGAGCGAATGCGCGAGGATGAGCCCCTCTTGCTTCCGGTCTTCCGGGATCACCACGATGCCCGCCTGGGCCGCGTCCCGGGGCCGCTTGAGCCGGACCGGCCGCCCGTTTCTCAGCACGGTCCCGGACCTGGCGGGGCGGACTCCTCCCAGGATGCTGGCGAGCCGGGATCGGCTTGAGCCGACGAGTCCCGCCACCCCCAGGACCTCGCCGGCCCGCAGCTTAAAGCTGACCGGCGCGCTGCGGGGGCGGAGCTGAAGCTCTCGCACTTCGAGCACCACATCCTCACGGGGCGGCTTGCGCGGGGGCCTCGTGCCGACGTCGCGCCCGACCATGAGGCGGATCAGCTCGCCGGTCGTGAGGTTGCCGACGCTCCGGGTGGCGACGAGGCGTCCGTCCTTGAGCACGGTTGCCCGGTCGGCTAGCTGGAAGATCTCCGCCAGGCGGTGGGAGATGTACAGGACGCCGAGCCCGGTCGCCCGCACATCCTTGATCACGGCGAACACGCGATCAAGCTCGGGGCCGGACAGAATCGCCGAGGGCTCGTCGAGGATTAGCACCCGTGCGTTGAACAGCAGGGCTCGCGCGATCTCGACGAGCTGTCTCTCAGCGACGCTGAGCGCGGAGACGTCGCTTCCCAGGCGGATCTTCGCGCCCACCGTGTCGAGCGCGTCCTGCGCCTTCCTTCTCATCGCCTTTCGCTCCAGGACGCCGACGCGCCTGCGCAGCTCCCCGCCGAGGAACATGCTCTCGAGCACGGTGAGCCCGGGGACCAGGCTCGGCTCCTGGTAGACGACGCCAATGCCTCGCGCTCGCGCCTTCCCCGGGGTGAGCGCGCCGATCTCCTCGCCGAGGATCGTCACCTTCCCGGCGTCGGGCGTCTCGGCGCCGGTCATGATCTTGACCAGGGTCGACTTTCCCGCGCCGTTCTCGCCGACTAGGGCATGGATCTCGGCGGGGAGCACCTCGAGGGACACATCCTGCAGCGCGGTGACTCCACCGTAGTGCTTGTGGATCCCTCGCGCAGCTATCAGCGCTCCCTCGAGACGCTCCATTTCCTTGCCTGTCTTGCCGTGGGATGTTCGGTGTTACTTGAGTAGATGCAGGGAGCTGAGCTCCGAATCGGTCAGTACATTGTTGGTGCCGACGTACATGTCGTCGCTGTACTGGGGCTTGTAGTACTTGTTGAGCGGCGGGAAGATATCTCCGTACTGCGGAAGCGTGGAGATGTTGATGTACTTCGGGACCGTCTGCCCCAGGGCTGCCTTGTACGCGGTCTGGATGGCCACCTGCGAATCAGTGGGCGGGAACTGAAGCATCGCCGCCTGGATGTTGTTCTGAAGCGCGAGCCGGAGCGTGCCATTCGTCGCCGCTGCTCCCGCGACGGGCGGGATCGGCCGGATGCTCGAATCCGCGTAGGCTAGCATGATTCCGGTGACAGCCTCGCCGCCGACTCCCCAGGCCCCAGTGAACTTCCTGCCCGACGCGATCGCGGTCGCGGTGAGCTGCTTGGCCGTGCTGATCGAGTAGTTCGCGTCGCCAGCGTTGACGATGTGGATGTTCGGGTACTTGTTCATCACCGAGTGGAAGCCCTTGTCATACAGGATCGTCGTGGCGTTGCCAGGGAGCCCGCCGACATAGAGCAGGTTGCCCTTGTAGTTCATCTTCTTGGCCAGCCACTCGGCGAGCGGCACCGCCGCCGTGGCCGCGTCCGGATTGATAAGCGACGTGTAGTTGGTCGTGTTCACCGTGCTGTCCAGGAGGACTACCTTGATCCCTGCGGCCATTGCTCGTTCTACTGGACCGGTGTCGGCTGCCTGCCCGAGCGGAACGAGCACGATCACGTCCGGGTGCTGGGCGATGGCCGCCGGGATCTCGGGAAGCTGCGTGGTCGCGTTTCCTTGGCCGTTGAAGTAGACGAGCTTCACGCCGAGCTGGTTCGCGGTCTTTCGTGCCACCGCGTCGAGCTGGGCCGCCCAGCTATTCGAGGTGCCCTGTGAGATGAACGCGATCGTCACGCGCTTGGCGCTGGTTGCGCTGCTGGTAGCGCTGCTGCTGCTGCTGGTTCCCCCGCACGCTGCCAGGCCGATGGCCGAAATCGCCCCCAAGGCGAGAGCGCGGGCGACTGGTCTTCGCCCTCGTGGCCACGTTCAGGAGCGCTAGCAGGAACAGCGACCCCGCGAGAGCGCCGGTCACCCCGCCCTCGCCGCCCGTGAACGCGACTCCGCCCAGCACCGCCGCCGCGATCGACTCGAGGTTGTAGTTGCCGCCTATCTCAGGGTCCACGTAGCCCACGTATGCGCTGAGGATGATGCCCGCCGCGGCGGCGAGGACCCCGCACGCCATATAGGCCGAGACACGGACATATATCGTGGAGATCCCGGCTCTGCGTGCCACCTCCGGAGAACGCCCGACCGCATAGATCTTCCGCCCGTAGGTCCCTCGCCGAAGCGCGAACAGCAACAACGCAGCGACGCCGAGGCACATTATCAGCGAGTACGGGACAATCCCCACTCCTGACAGCGCCACGGGCCGCAGCGAAGGGGGGATGTTGCCGGCCGGTATGCCCTTGGTATAGACCAAGATCGCGCCTTGAATGACGGCCAGCATGCCGAGGGTCGCCGCGAACGGCGGAACTTCGCGGACGGAGACAAGCACGCCGTTCGTCACGCCGACCAAGGCTCCGAGGGCGAGGCACAACAAGAGGGAGACAACCAGCAGGCTGTGCCCGTTCATCAGCGCGATGATGATCAGAGTGGCGTTCATCACTGCGCCGACCGAGAGATCGATTCCGGCGACCAGCAAGACGAGCAGCTGGCCGAGGGTGACGAGTCCCAGAACGGACCACTGCTGCATCAGCACGTGCAGGTTCGCGGGACGGTAGAACCGCGGCTCGAACACGGCGACAAGCGCAACGGTGAGCGCTGCCAAGGCAACGGGTAGCGGGTGGACGCGGGCCCGGCCCCGCCGGACCCTGTCCGCGAGAGAAGGACGGTGAGGCGCCGCGACTTCGGCTGGCCCAGGCGCGCCCGTGATCCGCGCGCTGCCCGCACCGCCGGCATCCTCGGCCTTCGGGATCCGCGCAGGCTCGCTGAGAAACCGATCCCGGCTCATCGGATTCCCGCGCGAACCGGCGGCCCTTCGTCCGAGATGAGCAGCCCCGGGTCCTCGAGGACCTCGTAGAGGCTGGAGGCATCGCCCCTCCATCCCATCGCGTGCGAGATCTGGACTGCCGCCGCGGTCACCAGGGGCCCGGTCCGCCCGGGATCAAAGAACTCCTTGATCGTCGACAGGCTGATCGCCGCGATTGGGTGTCCGCTGTGGTCGCGCACCGGCGCGCCGACGCAGAAAACGCCCAGCAGGGCCTCTTGCTGATCAACGCTGTAGCCACGCGCGCGGGTGCCGGCGAGATCAGCGAGCAGCTCCTCCTCGTCCATAATCGAATGTTCGGTCGCACGCTCCAGGCCGATGGCCCGGATGACTTTCATCACCGAGGTGTCATCAAGCGTCGCGAGCAGCGCCTTCCCGAGGCTCGTGCAGTGCAGCGGCCTTCGTGAGCTGACGCGCGGATCGGTCCGCACATCGCGTGCGTCGCTGAGGACCTTGTCGACGAACAAAAGATCCCCGTTGTCCGGCACCACGAGCAGTGCGGTGTCGTGCGTCGCCGCGACCAGCCTCTCCAGTGTCGCGCGCGCCGCGGAGCGCAGCTCGAGCCGGTCGACGACATTGAGGCCGAGCTGGATCAGGCGCGCGCCGAGCTGAAACCGGCCGCCCCCGTCCTGCACCAGATAGCCGCGCGCCGCGAGCGTGTGCACCAGGCCATGCGTGCTGCTTCGCGCGACGCCGAGCCTGTCGCTGATCTCAGCTATCGTCAGGCCGTGCGGCTCTGCGGCGAACAGCTCGAAGATGTCCAACGTCCGATCGGCCGATTTCACGGGCGTGGTCCCCATCGTGCTCATCTACCTCCTGGGCGCTCGAAAGACATGACTCAGCGTTCGGTCGGCGCGGCGGTGGACGCATCCGTTACGGGGGGAAAGTCCTCACACTCGCAGAGCATGATCGTCACACTGCCGCTTGCGAAGTTCGGCACATCGGCAAGAGCCGCGGCCATCTCGCTGCTCTGCTCAGCCGCTTCGAGAGCCGCCGTATCGTCGAAGTAGACATCCGAAACGAGGTAGTACGGCGGCGGGGAGTCGTCACTCGTTGCCACCACGCGCCCGAAACGGATCCTCCGTACCCCGGGGATGCGCTGGACGAGCGGTGTATGGACATCGCGGTAGTAGCGGTCGAACTCCACCGGATCTTCCGGATGGCCGTGGAGCGAAACGATCCGCATCATGACCCGAACCAAACTCGGTCACATATGTGACTTGCATTCATGAATATGAACCTACGACGGAACCATCTTCACAGTCAAGTAGATGGACAGCATTCACAAATGTGAATAAGCACGTCGATCGTGACGGCGACCTTCTGCTGGCCTCGCAGATCACCGGCACGGTCTGGTCCTCGTTTGCCACGAGACGGTGCCGCGAGCGTGACGTGCACCTCGTAGGCGCCGATCAGCAGGTCAGCGAGTACCCGAGGCCGGGGAGCAATTCCTCAGTGAGACGGGAGTGGTCCGGGGCGGTTCAGACATCCCCGCCTGCGACGGTGCGGATGAGAAAGGTCCTGCCCGGGCGATCATGGCCGTAAGTCTGCGTGCCTGGCCTGGCCGCGAGCTCATGAAACCCCGACTATGTCGGCGGCGTGCTTGATCGCCGGTGAGCTGGCGCGGGTGCGCATTGCATCGCTGTTCCGATGGCTCGGCGACGAGGATGTGGCCAGGTTCGGATTCTGGCCGTGCCGACCGGCGGTCATAGTTGCAGTGCCGCTGGCTTGCCGCGCTCACCCTCATCACCCTGCCATGGCTTTTCGTCCACCATGTTCGGTGCGGGCCGGACTCACTACGTCAGCCGAATCCGCACCCGCCGCGCCTGCTCCAGCTCGTCGGCTGCCGACTGCTACGCCAAGGCGTGCCCGGCACGAGAATACGGGGCCAGCGTCGAGCTTGGCGGGGCGGTCCCGCAGACCGCTG
>WNFY01017724.1_pt1 | contig 12390 bp, 5 predicted proteins | sample 5400091 | NCBI WGS metagenome assembly WNFY01 (sample SAMN13153364, study PRJNA577476) | soil metagenome | isolation source: 60 cm soil or saprolite under grassland replicate 1 | place: USA:California | collected 2016-06-15 | reverse complement strand
TGCTCGACGGCGTGGCGGCGTCGGCTCGGCCAGAACGGGTCGCGCACGCGCTGCGGCGCGTCGGGCTGGACGGCCACGGCGACAAGTTGCCGGACCAGCTCTCCGGCGGCGAGCGACAACGCGTGGCCGTCGCCCGGGCGCTGGTCAACGAGCCCGCGCTCCTCCTGGCCGACGAGCCGACCGGGAGCTTGGACTCGCAGACCGCAGCCGAAATCGTCCGACTGGTACTGGGGGTTGCCCGCGAAGGCAACGCCGCCGTGATCGTGGTTACCCACGACCCGGCCGTCGCCGCTCAGGCAGATCGCGTCCTGGTCATGCACTCCGGGCGGCTGCGCGATTCCGCATCGGATGCGCGGGACGGTGGGTAGCGTGTTCTGGCTGGTCGGTCCAACGGTGCGTGGCGCGCCGCAGCGGCTGCTGCTCGCCGCCGTGGCTGTCGCGTTGCCGGTGGCGACGCTCGCCGCGACGTTGCTTTTCGTCGACACCAGCCTTCGCTCGATGACGCGCGTCGCACTCGAGCCGGTGCAGGTGGAGATGCGCGCGCTCGCTGCCTCCCTCGACACGGACATGCGGCAGGTTGCCCGCCAGTTGGCCGCCGTGCATGACGTCAGCCGCGTCGATCTGTTCGGCTCGGCCGATGTCGTCGTCTCCGTGCCGGGCCGTGCGGCGCGCATCCCAGCCAGGCTGTTCGCAGTCGACCAGAACTACCTCACGCACCACAATTGGGTGCGCACGACAGGCGACCTCGGTCGCGGCGCGCTGCTGACCGGCGCGCTGTCCTCGGGCCTCACCGACGCGTCGACAGTCTCGATCGATCTGGCCAAGGGCACCACTCCGCTCGGCCTCACCCTGCGGGTGGCCGGGCAGGTCGAGCTGCGCGATGCGTCCACGTGGTTCGCCATCCCGAGCGGCGACGTGCAGGGGGATCTCGCCGTCACACCCCGCGCAGTCGTCGTGGATTACCGGACGTTCGAGCGCACCGTCCTGCCCGCGCTGCGCCGGTCGCTCGGTCCTGGCACGAGCGTCACGAATCCTGGACTGTCCGACCTGCCGCCCGCGAGCAACGAGGTGCACGTCGCGGTGGACCACGGCGCGTACCCCGCCGATCCGTCCGCGGCGGCGGCCTGGTCGGCAAGCCTGCGCCGGGTGCTCGAACGCGCGGCCCCCGGTGACGTGATCGTGGCCGACAACGCCGGCGAGCCACTCGGCGAGGCGGCGGTCGATGCCACAAATGCCAAGATCCTGTTCATCCTGCTCGGCGTACCGGGTGCCCTCGTAGCCGCTGCCCTCGGTCTCACCGCCGCCGCGGCTCTCGCCGAGGCGCACCGCCGCGAGGACGCGCTGCTCCGCATGCGCGGCGCGACCGATCGCCAGCTCGTCCGGCTCGCGGCCGGCCACGGCGCACTGGCCGGCACAGCCGGCGCCGTTCTGGGACTGCTCGCCGCGGCCGCCGGTGTCTCGGCCGTCGTCGGGCATCCGGCATGGCGCGACGTTCCGCCCGGACGGCTGACACAGACCGCGCTGCTGGCGATCGCGATGGGCACGGTCACCATCGCCGCCCGGCTCGTGCCGATGGTGCGGTCGGGCCGGCGATCGGAGATCGTGATGGCGCGTCGTCACCTCGAAGCCGCGCGGACACCGTCGTGGCTGCGCTCGCGGCTGGACGTCGTGGCGCTGGTCGTGGGCGGTGCAATCCTCGGCGGCAACATCTTGGTCGGCGGCCTGAAGCCGACACCCGTCGAGGGCCAGGCGGTCGCCCTGTCGTTCTACGTGCTGCTGGCGCCGCTGGCGCTCTGGGTGGGCACGACCCTGCTCATGGTTCGCGGCCTGCATGCGCTGCTGGTCCGGCACAGCCGTCCCGAACGGGCTGCGCCGCTGACCACCTGGCGGGCGACGGTGCTGCGCTGGCTCGGGCGGCGTCCCGCGCGAACGTCCGGCGCCGTCGTGCTCGGCGCGCTCGCTATCGCGTTCGGCACCGAGGTCGCCACATTCGTCGCGACGTACGGTCATGCCGAGCGGGCGGACGCGCGTGCCGCGTTCGGAGCCGACCTCCGGCTCACGCCGACGGGCCCGCGACAACAGCTTCCTGCGCTCGGCACGGGCATCGCTGCCGTGACCCCGATCCGCACCATCCCCGGACGCGCCGGGTCGGACCGCAAGAACATCATGGCTATCGACGCTGCGTCCTACCGCGCGGCCGCGGTGTCGCCGCAGATCACCCGCGGCGCAGGCGTTTCTGCGCTGGCCGCTGACCGCTCGGGCGTGCTTGTCGCGGAGGAGATCGCCAAAGGCTTCCAGCTGTCCCCCGGTGACACCCTGCCGGTCACCGTCTTCCCAGACGACCCGGACGCCTTGCAGAAACTCGACCTGCACGTGGTCGGCGTGTACCGCGCGTTCCCGCCGACGGACCCGCTCGCCGAGATGGTGGTGACGACCGCGGCATTGACCCGGCCGCCGGCGGCGGACTTCTACCTGGCCCGCGTCACGCACGGCCGCAGTCCCGACGAGGTCGCGGCCGAGCTTCGCAGATCGGGTAGCGCTCTCTCGGTGACGACGATCAGCGAGAACATCCGCCAGCAGCAGCGCGGTCTCACCGCCGTGAATCTCGACGGGCTCAGCCGGATCGAACTGGCCGGGGCCGGTCTCATCGCCGCGGTCGGCGTCGGCGTCCTCGGCGCGTTCCTGGTGATCGAACGCCGTCGCGAACTGGCGATCCTGCGCACGCTCGGTGCCGACACCCGGCACGTTCTCGGCGGCCCGCTGCTCGAAGGTTCGGTGGCCGCGATCGGCAGCCTCGTCGTCGGCGTGCCGGTGGGTATCGGGCTGGGAATCATCACGATTCGCGTCCTCAACCTCTTCTTCGCGCTACCACCGCCGCTCGTCGTGGTTCCGTCCGCCCAGATCGTCGCACTCGCGGCACTGGTCGTGACCGCGTCGGCCGTCGCGCTCGGGATCGCACTACTCGGCATCCGGCGCCGCGGCGTCGCGGCGGTACTGCGCGAGCCGTGACGGAAGTCCGCCCCAGGTAGGAGCCCATACGCCACGGGGATGAGCGCAGACCGCGACCTGAGGGGGACGACAGCGGCGGGGCACGCGCTTAACCTCTTCGTTACGCGTCGGACCTCCGGCATAGAGCGTCGTGGCGCGGTCGCACCACGGGGGGTGTGCCAGTGATTCGTGGGCTCGTCATCCTCAGCATGAAGTTCCGCGTGCTGGTCGTCGGCGCAGCCGTGCTCATCGTCGGGCTCGGCGTCCCGCAGCTGCAGAAGGCACCGGTGGACTCGCTGCCGGAGTTCGCGCCGCCGCAGGTGCAGGTGCAGGCTGAGGCGCTCGGACTGTCCGCGGCCGAGGTCGAGCAGTTGATCACCGTTCCCCTGGAACAGGATCTCCTCAACGGGATCCCGTGGCTGGATCAGATCACCTCCGAGACGGTGCCCGGACTGTCGTCGATCGAGATGACCTTCCGCCGTGGCACCAACATCATCACGGCCCGGCAGTTCGTTCAGGAGCACCTCTCGCAGGCGCATGCCTTGCCGCAGGTAGGTACGCCGCCGGTAATGGTCCAGCCGGTCTCGTCGCTGAGCCGGGTGATGATGGTCGGACTCGGCGCCAAGGACCTGTCGCTCATCGACTTGTCCATCCTCACGCGGTGGAAGATCAAACCGCGGCTGCTCGGTCTGCCCGGCGTCGCCAACGTGGCCATCTGGGGGCAACGGGATCGTCAGCTGCAGGTACAGGTCGACCCGGCCAAGCTGCGCCGGCACGGCGTCTCGCTGAACCAGGTCATCGACACCACCGGCAACGCGCTGTGGGTCTCCCAGCTGACGTTCGTCGAGGCGTCGACGCCCGGCACCGGCGGTTTCATCGACACCTCGACGCAACGCTTCGCCATCCAGCACGTGCTGCCGATCACGACCGCCAACGACCTGGCGTCGGTCAGCGTCGAGGACACCGAGGGAAAGAACGTGCGCCTGGGTCAAGTCGCGGACGTGGTGGAAGATCACCAGCCGCTCATCGGAGACGCCGTTCTCGACAACGGACCAGGCCTGATGCTCGTCATCGAGAAGTTCCCCGAGGCGAACACACGCGAGGTCACCCGTGCCGTCGAGGACGCCCTCGAGCAGATGAAGCCCGGCCTGTCCGGCATCCAGATCGACACCACCGTCTACCGGCCGGCCACTTTCCTGCAGACAGCGCTGCACAACCTCGGCTGGTGGGCGCTCATCGGCGTGCTTCTCGTCCTGGCATTGCTCGGCGCGTACTCGCTCTCATGGCGGATGGCGCTGATCAGCCTGGGATCGATCATCTGCTCGCTCGTTGCGGCTGCCTACGTGCTCTACCTGCGTGGCGTCACGTTCAACCTGATGGTGCTCGCCGGGCTCGCGATCGCTCTCGCGGTGGTCATCGACGACGCCGTCGTCGGCCTCGACACGATCAGGCAGCGGCTGCGGGAGAACCGTGAGTCCGCCGAACCAGCACCGACGACCACGATCGTGGCCGAGGCGTCGCTGGCGGTGCGCGGTCCGGTCGTCTACGCGACGCTGATCCTGTTGCTGGCCGCGCTGCCCGCACTTGCACTGGGCGGCGTTTCCGGCGCGCTGTCCAAGCCGCTGGTCACGTCGTACGTGCTGGCCGTCGTGATCTCTGCGGCGGTGGCGGTCACCGTGACACCGGCGCTGGCGCTGCTGCTCCTCGCCGCCCGCCACATCAGCCACCCGCGTCGCGCTTACGCGGCATTCGGCATCCTGCTCCTGGCTGGGCTGGCGGTGCTGCCGCAGCTCACGTCTCGGGCGACCTTGCCGAGCCTGCAGGATCGAGACCTGCTCGTGCGCTGGCAGGCCGCTCCTGGCACGTCGCTGACCGAGATGTCGCGGATCACGCAGGTGGCCAGCCATGAGCTGCGGGCGCTGCCGGGCGTTCGCAATGTCGGCTCACACGTCGGACGCGCGATCATGTCCGACCAGACGGCGAACGTGAACTCGGCCGAGATCTGGGTGACGGTTGCCCAGTCCGCGAACTACGGCTCGACGGTGTCCGCGATCAACCGGGTGATACATAGCTACCCGGGATTGCGTGGCGACGCGCAGACCTACTCGCAGGCGCGCGTCAAGGCTGCCGATACCGGCACCCACTCCGACCTCGCCGTCCGCGTGTACGGAAACGATCTCGCCGGCCTGCAACGCACCGCCGACCAGGTCCGCCAGACGCTGTCGACGGTCAAGGGCATCGTCGCGCCGACTGTCGAGGCACGGGCCGAAGAGCCGACCGTGCAGATCCAGGTCGACCTCGCCAAAGCCGAGAAGTACGGGATAAAACCCGGTGACGTGCGCCGCGCGTCGGCAACGTTCTTCGCCGGTCTACCCGTGGGCAGCATCTACGAGGAACAGAAGATCTTCGACGTCGTGGTGTGGGGGGCGCCATCGGTTCGCCAAACGCCCTCCAATGTCGCGGACCTGCAGATCGACGTGCCCACCGGCGGTCACGTCCGGCTCGGCGACGTCGCCAACGTACAGATCGGCCCCTATCCCACGGTGATCAAGCACGACAACGTGTCGCGCAGCCTGGACGTCTACGCAAGCGTCCGCGGCCGAGGTCTCGACTCGGTGGTCGCCGACGTGCAGAGCCGGGTCCGGGCGATGGCCATGCCGCTGGAGTTCCACGCAGAAGTGTTGAGTGACGCGCAGCAGCAGGAAACCCAGTTCTGGCGCGTGGCAGGCGTGGCGTTCGCGGTCGCACTGGGCATCTTCCTCGTGCTGCAGGCGGCGTTCGGCAGCTGGCGGCTCGCGACGCTGCTGTTCATGACGCTGCCACTGTCGGTCGTCGGCAGCGTGCTCGCGGCGAGCCTGGTCGGCGGCATCCGGTCGCTCGGCGCGCTGATGGGCCTGCTCGCGGTCTTCGGCATCGCGGCGCGCAACAACGTCCTGCTCGTCCGCACGCTGCGCCGCGGCGCCCCGGCCGACGCCGATCTCGTCGTGCGCGTGACACGCGAGCAGGTCGGCCCGATCGTGCTCACCGCATTGACGACGAGCGCGGCGGTCCTGCCGTTGCTGTTCCTCGGCCGTGTCGCCGGCCTAGAGGCCCTGTTCCCGTTCGCGGCCGTCGTCATCGGCGGTCTGGTCACGTCCACATTGCTCAGCGTGCTGATCGTTCCGGCCCTGTACCTGCAGTTCGCGCCCGGCCCGCGTCCGCACGGGCCCAGCCCGGCCGAGGTCGGGCCCGGCGCACCCATCCCCGGGAGGAGGGGTCTCATGGGACGACGTCCAGGTTGGCTCGCGATGATCCTCGTTCTCGTCGGCGTCTCCCTCACCGGCTGCAGCTCGGGCGGCAAGGGCGAGGCGCCAGCGGACGAGCCGGCGAGTGTCGTTGCCGTCGACGGCAGCGAGGCAGGTCGGGTCGTGCTCACCAAGAAGGCCGCCGAACGGATCGGCCTGAGCGTCGAGTCGATGCAGGCGCTGCCCGCGACCGCTGCGGCGGCGGGACGCGCTGTTGTCCCGCTGGCGGCGGTGCTCTACGACAAGGACGGGGTCAGCTGGGTGTACACCAACCCGGAGCCGCTCACTTACGNNGTTCGACAGCGCGTTGCCATCGAGCGGGTGGACGGTGACACTGCCGTCCTCAGCTCGGGACCGTCGCCCGGAACGGCAGTGGTGACTGTCGGCGGGGCAGAGCTGCTCGGCACAGAGTATGTAGTCAGTGGCGAATGACTGGGAAACCGGCCGAGCATCCGACGTTGATGCGTTGGATCGTCGGCTCGAGCCTGAACTTCCGCTTCCTCGTGGTCGCGCTCGCCGCCACGATGATGGCATTCGGTGCGCTGTCGATCCCGAAGATGCGCGTCGACGTCTTTCCGGAGTTCGCCCCCCCGCAGGTCGAGATCCAGACGGCCTGTCTCGGCCTGTCGACCACAGACGTCGAGTCACTGGTCACCGTGCCGCTCGAGCAGGTGCTGAACGGGATGGAGGGGCTCACCGACCTCCGGTCGAAGTCCGTCCCGCAACTGTCATCCATTCAGATGATCTTCAAGCAGGGCACCAACCTGCAGGACGCCCGCCAGCTCGTCCAGGAGCGGCTCGCGATCGTGACGCCCAGCCTGCCGACCTGGGCCGCGCCGCCGGTGATGATGCCGCCGGTCTCGGCGACCGCCCGCGTCATGCAGATCGGGATGTCGTCAAAGGATCAGTCCGTCATCGCGATGTCCATGATGGCGTACTGGACGATCCGCGCCCGCCTGATGCGCGTCGAGGGAGTCGCGAACGTCGCCATGTGGGGCGAGCGCCTCCAGATGATGACGGTGCAGATCGATCCGAAAAGGATGCAGGCGCACAAGGTCACACTTGACGGTGTCATGGAGGCCACCGGCAACTCGGTGGATTCGGGCCTGTTGCGCTTCACCAACGGCTCGATCATCGGCACCGGCGGCTCCATCGAGACGACGGCCCAACGGATCGGGATCCGGCATGTGCTGCCGATCGTCACGCCCGCCGACCTCGCGCGGGTAACCGTCGACAGCAAGACGGGCGCCCGGGTGCGCCTCGGGCAGGTTGCCGACGTCAAGGTCGACCACCAGCCGCTCATCGGCGACGCGATCATCAAGGACGGCCCCGGCCTTCTGCTCGTCGTCGAGAAGCTGCCATGGGGCAACACTCTCAACGTCACCCGTGACGTGAACAAGGTGATCGAGTCGCTGCAGCCCGGCCTGCCCGGAATCACGTTCGACACTACGATCTTCCGACAGTCGAACTTCATCAAGACGTCGATCCACAACCTCAGCGTGGCGCTGCTTCTCGGATTCCTGCTCGTCGTCGTAATCCTGGCGGCATTCCTTTACGAGTGGCGGGTCGCGGCGATCAGCCTGCTCACGATTCCGCTCTCGCTGATGGCGACGATGGTCGTCCTCTACTGGCGTGGCGCAACCGTCAACACGATGACGCTGGCCGGCCTGGTGATCGCCTTGGGGGCGGTGGTCGACGACGCGATCATCGACGTGGAGAACATCCTGCGCAGGCTGCGACAACATCGGCGCAGCGGCGACCCGGGCTCGATCGCGTCGGTGATCCTGCGGGCATCACTCGAGGTCCGGGGCCCGATCGTCTACGCGACCATGATCATCGTCGCGGCCGCGGTGCCGATCTTCCTGCTCCCGGGATTGACCGGGTCGTTCTTCCGCCCGCTCGCCGTGTCGTACACCTTGGCCATCGTGGCGTCGATGCTGGTGGCGCTGACGGTGACGCCTGCCCTGGCGCTGATCCTGCTGCGCAAGGCCCCGGTCGAACGCCGCGAGTCGCCGCTCGTCAAGTGGCTGCAACGGGTCTACACCACCGGCTTGTCGCGCGTCGTGGAGCGGCCGCGCCGCGCCTACGCCGCGAGCGTCGCTTTGGTGGTGGCCGCGATTCTGGTCGTGCCGCAGCTCGGGCAGAGCCTGTTCCCGAATTTCAAGGAGCGCGACTTCCTCATCCACTTCATCGCCACCCCCGGCACGTCCGCAGAGGAAATGGACCGGGTGACGACCAACCTCAGCGAGGATCTGCGGGCCATCCCCGGCGTCCGCACCTTCGGAAACCACATCGGTCAGGCGTTCCTCGGTGAGGAGATCGCCGGCGTCAACTTCGGGGAGAACTGGATCAGCATCGATCCGAAGGCGGACTACAACAAGACCATCGACGCGATCCGCAAAGTCGTCGAGAGCTACCCCGGCGTGTATCGCGACGTGCTCACCTACCTGAACGAGCGGATCGAAGAGGTTCTCACCGGGTCGAAGGAGCCGATCGTCATCCGCCTCTACGGCGAGGACCTGAATGTTCTGCGCACCAAGGGCCTCGAGTTACAGCACAAGCTCGCCAAGATCAAGGGAATCATCGACGACCACGTCGACCTCTCGCTCGATCAGCCGCAGATCCAGGTCGAGGTCGATCTCGCCAAGGCCGCGAGGTACGGCCTGAAGCCGGGTGATGTCCGCCGGGCCGCGTCGACCCTTGTCGCCGGCGAGGAGGTGGGCGACATCTTCCGAGACGGCAAGGCATACGACACGGTCGTGTGGAGCACTCCGCAGACGCGTTCCAGCATCCAGGCGGTCAGCGCCGTCCCGATCGACACGCCGTCCGGCGCGGTGGTGCGTCTCGGTGATGTGGCCAAGGTGAGCGTCGGGCCGGTACCCAACGTCATCGAGCGCGAGAACGACTCCCGCCGTCTCGACGTCGCCGCCAACGTCAGCCACCGCGACCTCGGATCCGTCGTCGCGGATGTCAAGAAGGAACTCGGGAGCATCGCGTTTCCACGCGGCTATCACGCCGAGCTGCTCGGCGAGTATCAGGAACGCCAAGCCGCACAGGCCCATCTGTATCGCATCGCGATCATCGCCGGTCTCGCGATCCTGTTGCTGCTGCAGGTCTCGTTCGGCAGCTGGCGGCTCGCATTGCTGATCTTCCTGACCCTGCCGATGGCGCTCGTCGGCGGCGTCCTTGCCAACCGGCTCGGCGGAGGTGTGATATCGCTCGGATCGCTCGTCGGGTTCTTCACCGTGTTCGGCATCTCCGCGCGCAACGGCATCCTGCTGATCAACCACTGCCAACACCTCGAGAGACACGAGGGCGAAACATTCGGGCCCGCCCTGGTGTTGCGCGGCGCCCGCGAGCGGCTCTCGCCGATCCTGATGACCTCGCTCGCGACCGGGCTCGCGGTAGTTCCGCTGGTCGTGCTCGGCAATCGGCCAGGTCATGAGATCGAGTACCCGCTCGCGGTCGTGATCATCGGCGGCCTGGTGACCTCGACCCTGCTCAACCTCTTCGTCGTCCCGTCGCTTTACCTGCGCTTCGGCAGGCGCCGTCGCGCCCGTCGCACCGCTTCCCCGCTCCCTGCCACGACGCTCCCAGACACGCCACCCGCCTGAGATCCAACGCCGAAAAGGACGTCTCCGATGATGAGCCCTTCTCGTACCCGTTCGGTCCTGTTCAGTGCCGTTCTGGTGTTACCGCTGCTGAGCGTGCTGTCCGGATCGGCGTTGACCGTTTCCGCCGGCGCCGCGACGGCGAGCAACACCTGCGGCCCGGCGGCGCACTTCTCCGCCCACCATTTCCCCCGGCGTCCCAAGATCGACAACAAGTGGCTGCCGCTGAAGCCGGGGGCCAACACCGTCCTGCGCGGCACCGTTCGCGGAGACGACGGAGAACTGCACCAGCACAGCATCGTCGCCACCGTCACCGACCTGACAAAGAAGATCAACGGCGTCCGCACACTCGTCGTGTTCGAGCGGGACTTCGACGACGGGCAGCTTCAGGAATCCGAGTTGGCCTTCGAGGCGCAAGACCGCGCCGGGCGCGTCTGGAATGTGGGCGAGTACCCGGAGGAGTACGAGGACGGCGCGTTGGCCGGAGCGCCGAGCACCTGGATGGCCGGCATCGCACACGCCACAGCGGGACTCGGCATGCTGGCGCATCCCCGGCTGCACGCCCGGGCCTACTTGCAGGGCCTGGCTCCCGAGGTCGACTTCTTCGACTGCGCCAAGGTCGCGAAGACCCATCAGCACGTGTGCGTTCGAGTCGGCTGCTTCAACAACGTGCTCGTCGTCGACGAGTGGGCACCACTCGAACCCGAAGGCGGTCACCAGTTGAAGTACTACGCGCCGCGCGTCGGTGCCATCAAGGTCGGCGCTGTGGGCGGTGCCAACGCCGAGGTCCTCACGCTGGTGCGGACGGGCAAGCTCGGTGTCAATGCCCTCGCGCAGGTCCGCGCTCAGGTGATCGCGCAGGATCGCCGCGGGTACCGCGTCAGCAAGGATGTGTACGCGCACACCCCACCGGTGCAGCGACTCCAACTGGCGGGCCGGTGACCGTGGTCAGATCATTCCCGGCTGTATCACGCCGTGCTCGTACGCGAAGATCACCAGGTGCACCCGGTCGGTCAAGCCAAGCTTGGCCAACAGATGACCAACGTGCGTCTTGACGCTGCTTCCGGCAATGTGCAGCGTCTGTCCGATCTCCATGTTGGACAGGCCCAGTGCAACCAACTCGAGTACGTTCAGTTCACGGCCCGTGAGGCGACCCAGCAGCTCCGAACTCGGCGGGCCCGGCAGCGGCAAGCGGCTGGCATAGCGGTCTAGCAGCCGCCGGGTAACGGCGGGTGCCAGCAGCGCCTCGCCGCCGGCGATCACCCGCACTGCGTGGACGAGCTCCTGGGGGGTGACGTCCTTGAGCAGAAACCCGCTCGCACCGGCACGCAGCGCCTCGACCACATACTCGTCGATGTCGAAGGTGGTCACGATCAGCACCTTGACGGACAACTTCGTCAGGGAACGCGTTGCTGCAACGCCGTTCAGGTTGGGCATGCGAATGTCCATCACGGCCACGTCAGGCCGCAAGCGCTGCGCCAGCTCGGTCGCTTCGATTCCGTCCGGCGCCTCGCCGACCACCTGGAAGTCGGGCTCTGCTGACAGGCACATGACCAAGGCGGCTCGCATCAGCGGCTGATCGTCGGCCACCAGCACCCGGACCGTCACAGCGATCCGTCCCCCACTGGGAGGCGCGCCGTCACTACGAACCCGCGATCCGGCGCAGGGCCTGCGGCAAGGTACCCGCCAAGGAGCGCAACGCGCTGCTGCATGCCAAGCAGGCCGCGACCCTCGTTCTGGCGTGCGACGTTCTCCGGGGGCGGGTCGCCGTCGTGGCCGATGTCGGAGATGCACAGCTCGAGGAAGTCCTCGTAGTAGCACAGTACGACACGGGCCTGCGTCGGCCAGGCGTGCTTGAGACTGTTGGTCAGTGCCTCTTGGACGATCCGATATGCGCTCAACTCGACACCGGCGGGCAGGCGCCGGCGGTTGCCGCCGACCGCGATCTGCACCGGTAGCCCGGCACGCTCGATCTGGGCAATCAAGGACGGCAGCCCGTCGAGGCCGGGCATCGGGGATTGCTCGACAGACTTGCCGTACGGGTGAAGCACGCCGAGCAGTCGGCGCATCTCCACCAACGCTTCGCGCCCGACCGTCGCGATCGATGCAAGAGCCTGCCGAGCCAGGTGCGGTTGACGGTCGAACACGACCTCTGCCGCGCCAGCCTGGGCGACGATGACACTGACGTGGTGCGCGACGATATCGTGCAGCTCGCGCGCGATTCGGGCCCGCTCGTGCTCGACCGCCCGCTCGGTGCGCCCGGCCTGCTCCCGAGCCAGCTCAACAGACTGCGCCTCAAGAAGCTCCGCTCGCTTCCGACCCACGCGCACGCCATAGCCGATCGTCAGCGCCGCCACAAGCGAAAGCGGATAGTCGAGGAGCAGGTCATCGTTGATCCCGGTCTCCCCGAGCGCCGAGCCCGCGATCACGCCGACGGCTGCCGACCCGCCTGTGCTCACCGAGATCGACGGCCGCCTACGTACCGCCAACGTATAGATCGCGACGAG
>WNFY01012596.1_pt1 | contig 12390 bp, 12 predicted proteins | sample 5400091 | NCBI WGS metagenome assembly WNFY01 (sample SAMN13153364, study PRJNA577476) | soil metagenome | isolation source: 60 cm soil or saprolite under grassland replicate 1 | place: USA:California | collected 2016-06-15 | reverse complement strand
CGCACCCGCACGACCGCCGGCTCGTCACCGGCGTTGGCGAACTGGTGGAAGGCACCGGGCGGGACCACCACCGTGTCGCCCGGCTCGGCGATGACCGTCCGCAGGCCCTTCCGGAACTTCATGGTGCCGCGCAGCACCTCGAAGCTCTCCTGCTGCACCGGGTGGACGTGGCCGCCTGGCACCTGGCCGTTCGGGTCGACGACCAGGTCGAACGCGAGCAGCGCTCCCGCGGTGTCGTCCGAGGTCTGGTGGAAGATGAACCGTTCGCCGCTGATCGGGTTGTCGAGCACCTGTCCGCTGAACGCCATGGAATCCTCCTCTGCGATCCGGCCTGGAGCCGGCCCGCTCGTCGTCGCTCGTGCGGTCTCCATGGTCGGGATCAGGAGGCGATGCGTCGTCGGTCCGCAGGAGGCTCTTGCCCTGCGCCCGACCGCGTGGCACGATCACCCGAGCACGGGTTGCTGAAGAGCGGTTCGAGCAGGTCGGCGGGAACCGGACCGTGCCGGTTGCTACGTCCAACGGTGCAGCAGCCGGCGAGCGGCTACTCCCGTGGTGGTCCCGTACCTGAAACTGCCGGCTGGCTCACGGACGGCCCGAGTGAATACCGACCGCAAACCGGGCCGGCGAGCGGTGGGCTGGACAAGCAAAGCGGGCACGGCAGCGCCGTACCCGCGCAAGGCCTGGGCGGCCCGGACAGGCCGATCGCTGTCGGGCGGGCGCGTTGAGCTGCGCTGGTCACGATCGCCTGCCCGGGGTCGTCTTCTTCCCGGCGGGAGTCGCCAGCCGGACGAGGGCTCCGCTGAGGCCTTCCGCGATCGCCACGTCCCGGATTGGATCGGTGCCGATCGTGGTGAACCCGAGCGGGATCCGCACGCCCAAGTGCAGCACGGCGAAGATCAGAAAGATGACATGTACAGGGACCCCCTCCGGCTCAAGCACGATGATCGTGCTGAAGGCCTGTTGGCGGAGCTCGAAGGAGGTCCCGATGGGAATCATAGGTGGGCTTGACGTGCACCGCAGCCAGATCACCTACGACTGGGTCGATCCCGACACCGGCCAGCGCCAGCGCGGCCAGCTCGCCCCTGCCCACCGTGAGCACCTGCGGGTGTGGCTGGAGCAGTTCGCCGGCCGGCAGGCCGCGTTCGCGGTGGAGGGCTGCACCGGCTGGCGGTATGTGGTCGAGGAGCTCCAGCGGGTGGGGATCCAGGCGCACCTGGCCGAGCCGGCCGACACCAGCGCCGCCCGTGGGCCCAAGCGGCGCGCCAAGACCGACCAGCTGGACGCCCGCCACCTGCGCGAGCTGCTGGCCTGTGGGCGGCTGCCGGAGTCCTGGATCCCGCCGGCGCAGGTGCTGGAGGTCCGCACCCAGGTGCGCTGCTACAAGGCGCTGGCCGACGAGCACACCGCCTGGCTGCAACGGGTGCAGGCGACCTTGTTCCATCATGGCGTGCCCGCCCAGCGCAACCTGCTGGCCGCAGACCGGCGCGCGCGGCTGGAGCGAGGCAGCGGCCTGTCACCGGCCGCCTCCCAGCAGGTCACGGTCGCGTTGCGCACCCTGGACCACCTGGATGGCGAGCTGGACCGGCTGCGCGGCGAGCTGGTCGGCTTGGCCCGCCGCCAGCCGGGCTGCCGCGCGCTGGACGCCCTGTACGGGATCGGCCCCGTCACCGCGGTGGCGATCTGGGTGGAGCTTGGCGAGGTGGGTCGCTTCACCTCGTCGCGGCATGCGGTGCGCCACACCGGCCTGGACGTCACCGTCTACGCATCCGACGGCAAGCGCACTCCCGGGCACCTGGCCCGCCAGGGCCCGCCGGTGCTGTGCTGGGCGCTGTTCGAAGCGGCCACCTGCGCCGCCCGCGCCTCCTCCCCCGACCATGTCTACTACACCCAGGTCAAGCAGCGGCTGGGCGGCAACCGCGCCACCCTGAGCGTGGCCCGCAAGCTGACCCGCCGCTGCTACCACACCCTGGGCGCGCTCGGCGAGCAGGCCTACGCGCCGCCCTGCCACCCCCACGACCTCGAGCAGGTGGCCTGACGATGCGGCCGCACCTGCGTGGGGGGTCACCCCATCCAGCATGATGTCGCCGGACCCTGGGTCCGCGGACCAAGATAAGGCTGGGCGCCTACGCGCACGCGCCGTCCTCGCATCGCCACCAGCAGCCCATCCGGGGGTGGTCCCGATGCGCTGACCCGGCATCCCTGCCTCGTTGTCCCATCCTGCAACGGCCCTCGCCGACGTCAAGGTCGTTCGTCCTCGCCTTGCTGCGGGCGCTCCACCTTGACCCCGGACTTCGGGCCTATCGCGCCTGGCCAGCAACGAGGAGCAGGTCTCCTATCCACCCGGACCCTTTGTTGACCGGGGGTCCCCCGAGTATGCCCTTCATGCCGTCCGCCCCTGGCAAGCCGGAGCCTACTCGCTGGCGACGGCCAGACCAGCTCCGACCAAAGCCCATAAGGCTGCGACCGGCGCCGACTGCCCGCTGTGTGGCTCCGTAACGTAGGTCGTAACGTTCTGGGAATGGTCAGCATGCACGATGTTGGCGTCGATGACAGAAATTGAGCACATTCAGTGGGATCTGCTCAACCAGGGCTGCTCGATCAACGAAAGGTCAGCCGCATCATGCAGGGCCGCAGTCGGAGATTCCGGCCGAGTTGCCGGCGGCTAGGCCGCACGCGCGCATCGAAGGGGCCTCGATGAGCCGGCAGGAGTCCGTTCCCGCGCCCGCAGCAGCCAAGGACGTCACCACGGTGCGCACCGCCTGCCCGCTCGCCTGGCTGCTCCCGGGCCTGTACGCGGCGCTCACGGTCCTGGGACTGATCCTGCAGCGGCTTGCCGGCAGACCGGAGGACGCCGTCATCGGCCTGGCCGGCGATGCGGCGCTGTCGGCGGCCATCCTGGTGTCGTCGTTGGTGGGCGGCCTGCTGGCCGCGAACCGCCCAGCCAACCCGATCGGCTGGATCATGAGCGCGACCGCGCTGGTCTGGGCGCTCCAGCAGTTCTGCTTCGGCTACGCCGCCTACGGGCTGCTCGCCCATCCGGGGTCGCTGCCCGCCGCCATCCCCGTAGGCATGCTGCATGTGATGATGGCGCTGCTCCTCGAGCTGGGGATTGCCCTGCTGTTCCTGCTGTTCCCCGACGGCCGGCTGCCGTCGGCGCGTTGGCGGCCGGTGCTGTGGGCGGGACTGGCGGCCACCGCGGTCCTGGTGCCGGGGTGGATCGTGGAGCCCGGCCCCATCGGCAACCTCGGCGTCAACAACCCTGTCCAGGTCAGTGCTGCCCTATGGGCCATCCTGACCCCGCTGATGTTGGCCGCGTTCCTGCTGTTGTTCGGGGTCGTGCTGGCCTCGGTGGTGTCGGTGCTGCTGCGCCTGCGCCGCGCCAGCGGCGAGGCGCGCCAGCAGCTCAAATGGTTCGCCTACGCGACCGCCTTGATGGTGCTCGGCTTTGGCCTGCTGTTCTTCGGCTTCGACCCAAACCTGCCCACCGACCAGATCGCGATGGCCGTTCTGGTCGTGGCGTCGGTCGCGATGCCGGCGGCCATTGCGGTCGCCATCTTCAAGTACCGCCTGTACGCCATCGACCGCATCATCAACCGCACCATCGTCTATGGCCTGCTCACCGCCATCCTCGGGCTCGGCTACACCGGTGGGGTCCTGCTGCTGGGGCAGGCGCTCGGGCGGGGTCGGTCCAACCTGGCGGTGGCCGGCGCGACCCTGGCCATGGCGGCCGCGTTCCAGCCGGCCCGCCGCCGCATCCAGGAGTTGGTGGACCGGCGGTTCAACCGCCGCCGCTATGACGCCGCTCAGACGATTCAGGCGTTCAGCGCCCGGCTGCGCCAGCAGGTCGACCTGGAGGCCCTGACCGCCGAGCTGCTGGCGGTGGTCGACCAGACCATGCAGCCGATCCGGGTGTCGCTGTGGCTGCGGCCTTCCGCCAGTATCTCCCTCGACCAGCGCAGCACAGGCGCATCTCGCGCTACGTCACAGCCGACGGCACCTTCCCGGACTGCTCGCACAGCTTTGTAAACAGGCTGTTGTTATACACGTAACGGTCGGCATGCCAGAGATTTGCCGGAAGCAGCACCACTCGCGATCTCGGAGCGCCCAACAGCGCCGTGCCTGACAGCGCCTCTCACCTGCGGTGATGAGGTCACACCCTGGACTCCTCACCCGTCTGAGGGCAGGGCGGTCCGGCCGGCTAGGCACCACATCGGCCTTGCCGTGCACGACACCGAGTCGGCTCAGCCACCAGGAGGACGGTAGGCGATGCTCTGCGCCCCTCGGAGCGCATCCAGGGTCTCCTCCACGGTCAGCAGCACCGTCGTCGACAGCGAGCGGAACGCCCCGCTGCCCGCCACGGCGAGCAGTGCGCTGGCGGCCGAGGTGTTGTCAGGTGCCTCACCGAGGACATAGCCGTCGTGGTCGCCGAAGGCGTACCAGAGGCCGTGCAGCTTGCCCCCGGCGGCTTCCAGCAGGGCCCCGATCGTCTCCCGACGGTCCTCCGGCTCCTTGACCAACTTGGCCCACGCCTCGGGCGTGTAGCTGAACCTGATCAAGTACAGCGGCATTGCGACCTCCTTTGTGGTTCGCAACGACGGCCAATCTTCACGCCTTCAGCGGCTCGAGGCAACGATCACGTCACGGACCGAGGCTTGGGTTGCTACTGGCGCGCGTCCAGCAGCAGGCCAGCCCCGCGCAGCTAGCCAGCGAGCTTGGCCGAGGCTAGGCCCAATGCCATCCGGTTAGCCGGAGTTGCGACCGCGAACTCCCTGGTCAGCGCGGTCAAATCAGGGCGGACGGACCCTTAACCGGATGGCATTGAGGCTAGGCCCACCTACCGGTGGGGCCGGCAACAAGCGCGGAAGTCGACCACGACGACCTCACTGAATCTGGCGCTGTCGATCTGCAGCCCGTAGCAGCCCACCCCCGCCCGAAGCAGGAAGGTGAGCCACCACGAGCCGCCGTTGTCGGTCTGCCCGGCGGCAGCGGGGTCGAGGACCTCGACGGCGCTCACCGTGTGGTCCTCGGCTTGGAAGCGGACAAGATCGTGTGGCGTGCCGAGCCGATGGCCGCGCACGATCGCCACGCCGCCCACGGGTTGGGGGGCGACCCAGTACACCGAGGAGGTTCGGTCAGGCAGCCCGCCGGGTGTGGTGAACAGCACGGGGTAGACCGGCCCGGCGCCCAGGGCCACGGCCTGTGGGCCGCTGCCCCAGACGTGCCGGCCGCGGGCTGGCGGTGTGGCCGGGCAGGAGCCGTCGGGTGGCGGGCTGGGCAACCGCAGGGGCCGCGCCAGCGCGCTGGGGAAGGTTCGTGGTGGCGTGGTGGAGCTGGATGCTGGCCGGGCCGGCACGGTCGACGATGTGGGGCGTGGACTGGAAGGCGCGGCTGGTGGTGGCTTGGCGCCCAGGTCCAGCAGCCGCCCGGTGAGGGTCAGCGCGCCCAGCGCCACCAGGACCGCAAACCCGGTCTTCCACCTGCGCCACTGCATCCGGCCGCCTCCTGCACCCGCCACCTGTGCCGGTGGCACCCACCAGCATGACCGCAAACGAACGCCAGCGGAGGCGAGTTTGCACATTCAGCTAGCAGGTGGGATAGACACCCGGGAACGGGTCGATCTCGTTCGGCGGCCGAGGCCTCAGCCCGCCACCGCGCCAGGTGACCGCCGCCCGCCGACGCCGCAGCAGCACCGACCAGCACCTGGCGGCCCGCGCTGCGGAGCTGGGCTTTGCATCACTGCAGGACTACCTTGCCGACCGGACGGTGACCCGGCGATGGCCAAGCACCAGCATCGCCCGCGAGCTTGGCGTCCAGCCGGCCACGGTGAGGGACCGGCTCGACCAGCACCGGCTCCCCCGCCAGCGGGCGACCATCCGGCCCCACCGAGCGATCCAGCAGCAGGCCGAGTGTTGGGCGGCCAAGCGCCGGGCCCGCCTGGCCGAGCTGGAGTTCGCCAGTGTGGAGGAGTACTTGTGGGTGCGGCGCGTCGGGCAGGGCTGGTCGCTTCGACGCATACTCACCGAGCTGCGGGTGGGTTCCGCATGGCTGAAGGACCAAATGACCCAGCTCCACATCCCCTGACCATTGGGCCGGCCCTCTTACACCACGCCGCGGGACGTCACCTGGCACTATCCGCCGATCATCTGGGTCAGACCCTCCCCAGCGAACTCGCAGCTCGGACTCTACAACCGATTTTCTGGCACCCATCGGATGACGTGGCGGTGGGGTGGGTCGGCGAACAGGCGCTCGACCAGGACACGCCGCCGTTGGAGGGTGGCTCGTTGGTTGATGTAGCCCTTGTCGGTGATCTCGCCCGCGTCCAGCGAGGGCGGGTCCTCCAGCAGCAGCAGCCGCGCGATCTGCCGGGACGACCCGGCGTCCCGGTTCAGCCGCTCCAGCGCGCGCGACACTGCGCCACGGACTGCCCGATCGCCGACGAGGGCGCGCGCGTCGGCCTCGTCGCCCGCCCCGACCAGGCGGCGGGCGTGGGCGAGGTTGAGCCAGGCGAGCGCTCCGACATAGTCGCCGTCGTGGCCCCCAAGCACGGCGTCCTGGAGCAGGCCGTCGGCCGCTGACAGCAACGCCGGGCGCAGCGTGCCAACACTCACCCAGGTGCCGGTGGACAGCTTGAAATCCTCGGCGATGCGGCCGTCGAAGCGCAGGCCAGCCTCAGGTGCGGCCTCGTCGATCAGGCGGACGGCGTCGCCGGTTCGGTAGAACCCCTCGTCGTCGAAGGCCGCGGCCGTGAGGTCTGGCCGTCGATGGTAGCCAGGCGTCACATTGGGGCCCCTCACGCGGATCTCGAGCTTGTCGCCGACCGGCGCGAGCTTCAGCCGGACGCCAGGCAGCGGCACGCCGATGCAGTCGGAGCGGCCCGAGGTGAAGTGCGCGGACGTCGCCGCCGGCGCTGTCTCGGTCGCCCCCCACGACGTGGTCATCTGCGCCGACGCGCCCAACCGCGCGGCCAGCCGCTCGATCCTGTCCCACAGCTGCTGCGGCAGCGCGGCCGCGGCGAAGAAGACGATGCGCAGCCGCGCGAAGAACCGCCTGGCCAGCTCGGCGTCCTCCTCAAGCGCGGGGACCAGGGCCGCGTAGCCGGCGGGGACGTTGAAGTAGATCGTCGGGCTGACATCGCCGAGGTTGCGCAGCGTCCGCTCCCGCAGACCCGGCGCGGGCCGGCCATCGTCGATCCACAGACTGCCGCTGTTGGCGAGCACCATGTTGAGGTTGTGGCTGCCGCCGAAGGTGTGACTCCACGGCAGCCAGTCGAGCAGGACCGGCGGCTCCTCGGCCAGGAACGGCCACGCCTGGAGCATCATCTGCTGGTTGGCGCACAGCATCCGGTTGGTGGTCAGGACGCCTTTGGGATGGCCGGTCGACCCGGAGGTGAACAAGATCTTGACGACCGTGGCCGAGATCATCCGCGCGTTCTGCCTGGACGCCCTGTCCAGCGCCGTCAACCTCAACGTCGACCTGGACGTCGTGCTGTGCGTGCTCGCCCAGGCGGTCACCGCGGCCTTCCGCCTGCGCCTGCCCGGCAACTACGACACCGCCACCCCCGACACCCTGCAACGCCGCTTCCTCGACACCCCAGGCGAAATCATCAACACCGACGACACGATCATCGTCAAGATCGACCGGCGGGCCTACTCACCCGTCCTTCGCAGCGCCGACCTCCCTGCCGCCACCACCGTCCCCTGGTGGGCAGGCCGCCGACTCCGCTTCGACTTCACCTGACCACAGGGCCGATACAGCTGCGCGGAAATCGGCGCTAACGTCGCGGGTCACCCGGCCGAGGTCGAGGCGCCGGGATTGTCCGGGGTCGAGCATCCGGGTGCGAGTTGTGCCGCCATCGACCGCTAGGTCGTGGTGCTCGTCGGCTTGGTTCACCACGTCGAGGACCAGCGGAGTTCCCGGGTCGACCGTGATGCGGTTGGGCTGGACCGCGAAGCCCCGCGGCGTGTCGACCAGGGCGACGGGCACGACGTGGGTGCCGGTGCCGCTGAGGCGCACGGCGACGGTCCTGGGGGATCGTCCGGCGAGCGCGAAGGCGGAGAGGCCGCCGACCGCCAGCACGAGCACGGTTGCGCAGGCGATCAGCAGCAGCCGGTGGGGCCGTCTCATGGGCCGGCTCCCGCAGGTGTCGGGGTGGGCCCTGCTGCGCTGGCGGTCACCGGTTGGTCGACCGCGGTGATGCCCTGCTCGCGCAGTGCCGGGGCCAGAGGGTCGAAGCCGAGCAGCTCTTCGGGATCATAGACGCCGGGGCGGACCGCACTGTTGGCGAGGTCGGCCAGCAGCGCGCGGGCGAGGATGACCGTGCTTGCGGCGGCGGCGCGGTAGTCGCCGCGGCACTGGAGGGTGCGTGCGGCGATCCGGTGGCTGTGCTCCGAGCAGGCGGGGTTCATCACCGGCGCGGTCCTGCCCATCGACGGCGGCAAGCTCGCCGGCACCCGACCCTTCCGCATCACATGCCCAGCGACGAGCCGATGAGCGGCGATAAGCGCGGACCCGACACCCGCCTACCTCCCGGGAGGTAGAGGGAAAGCCTCCCCCCGGCCGACGCCAGGCAGGTCCCATCCAAGGACGATGGAACTCGAGATCCAGGTGAGGAAGGAAGGAAGGAAGGAAGGAAGAGAGCCGATGAGCGCCCCTGAGTTCGCCGTCGAGACGACGGATCTCACGAAGGTCTACGGCAGCCACACCAGGGCCGTGGACCGGCTGAACCTGTCGGTTCGAACCGGGGAGGTGTACGGGTTCCTCGGGCCCAACGGGGCGGGCAAGACCACCACCCTGCGGATGCTGCTTGGGCTGGTCCATGCCACCTCCGGCAGGGCGGTGGTGTTGGGCAGGGCGCCGGGCGACCCGGACGGCCTGGCCCGGGTGGGCGCGATGGTGGAGGAGCCTGCCTTCTACCCCTACCTGTCCGGCAGGGACAACCTCAGGGTCATGGCCCGCCTCGCCGGCCGTTCCGAGGACGGGATCGACGCCGCGCTCGACGCGGGCGACCTGCTTGGCCGGGCGGGCAGCCGGTTCAAGACCTACTCGCAGGGCATGCGGCAGCGCCTGGGCGTGGCCGCGGCGCTGCTGAAGGACCCGGAGCTGTTGATCCTGGACGAGCCCACCAACGGGCTGGACCCCGCGGGCGTGGCCGAGATGCGCTCGCTGATCCGCAGGCTGGGCTCGGGCGATCGGACGGTGCTGCTGTCCAGCCACATGCTGGGCGAGGTCCAGCAGGTCTGCAACCGGGTGGGCGTGATCTCCCGCGGCGCGTTGGTCGCCGAGGGCGCGGTCGACGAGCTCCGGGGCCGGGGGTCGGTCCTGGTTCGTGCCGCGCCGCTGGCCGCGGCACAAGAACGTGCCGAGCGGCTGTTGGGAACCGGCCGCGTGCAGGTGCTGGACGGCACGCTTCGCCTTCAGTCCGACCCGGCGGACGCGCCGCGGATCACCCGGGAACTCGTCCTGGCGGGCGTGGAGGTCAGCGAGATCCGCCCGGTGGAGCGAACCCTCGAGGACGTCTTCCTCGAGCTGACCGGAGAGGAAGGAGCCAAGCCATGAGCGGTAGCTACCGGGCGGAGCTGCTGAAAATCGTGCGCTGGCCCGCCATGTGGATCCTGGCGGCCGTCCTGCTGGTGCTGTCGCAGGTGTTCGGCTACCTGATCCCCTACGTGGGCTACCGCAGCGGCGGCGGGAGCGGGTTCGCCGCAGGCCAGACGCCCGCCCAGCTGCTGGCCGACCTCCTGCCGGGGAGGCTGGTTCCCAACACCTTGGGCGGGTTCCCGCTGTTCGCCGGCGCGATCGCGCTGATCATCGGCGCGCTGGTGGCCGCCAGCGAGTACGGCTGGGGCACGCTGAAGACGATCCTGACGCAGCGGCCGCGACGACGCGCCCTGCTGGCCGGCAAGCTCCTGTCGGTCGCAACCGCGATCCTCGCGCTCGTCGTTGCGGCGTTCGCCATGGACAGCCTCTGGAGTTGGCTGATCGCGGCAACCGAGGGAAGACCCGCCGACTGGCCATCGCTGCTGGAGCTGGGCCGCGGCATCGGGGCTGGGTGGCTGATCCTGGGGATGTGGAGCCTGGTCGGTGCGCTGCTGGGGATCCTGTTCCGCAGCACGTCGCTGGCGGTCGGGCTCGGGCTGGTCTGGGCGCTGGCGGTCGAGAACCTGATCCGCGGCTTCGCCGGCCTGCTGGGGTTCCTGGATGCGTTCCAGCGGGGTCTGCCCGGGGTGAACGCGGGATCGCTGGTCGCCTCGCTCGGCGCGGCCACCCTGGACCAGCCGGGCGGTACGCCGGGCGTGACGGCGGTGGTGAGCGGCTCGCAGGCCCTGCTCGTCCTCAGCGCCTACGTGGTGGTCCTGACCGTGGCGGCAGGGGTCACGCTGCACCGCCAGGACGTGCAGTAGCCACAGCTCACAACGAGGATGTCGCGGCGCCACGCCCGGAGCCCGACTGGGGCGACCGCCCGCTGGGCGACGCCAACCTCACCCAGTTCGCGCTGGACCTGACCACCGGCCCCCCGCCGGCGGTCCGGACCTGGCGGCAGACACCCACCAAGATCCGCGCGGTGGGTGGTTTCGACCCGCAGCAGCCCGACGCCTACTACATGACCGGCTCGCTCGCCCAGTGGTTCGACGTGATCGTCCTCCGCCAGGTGGTCACACCCTGGCAGCCCCTGTAGCCGCGATTCCGCACCTCAGGGGTGTGGACTCAGCTTGCCACAATCCGAACACCCCACCACCAGCAACACCCCTTGTCACAGGCCAAACGATCCGGCTGCCCGGCCATCACGCCAAGGTCCGCCGGGACGGGTACATCGGGCGTCGACGCGGCGGACGACCTTCGACCAACAGCTAATGGCATCCCCCCATGGGGTGCTGCTTGCCGATAATGCGACCGCCAGACCGATCAGGGTGCTGCGCACCCAGCCCGCCCCCCTGGCTGTAGCTGTTCAGCCTGAGTCGATGGGTGTTGCTCCGGTCTGAGCTTGGATGTCCGGGTTGACCTGGCACTGCTTGGTGTGGAGCATTCGGGCTTGTGTCCGAGACGCCGCTGCCAGCCGATCCCGCCCAGCTACGTACGCTCGTGGTCGAGTTGTCTGCGGTCATCCAGGCCAAGGACGCCCAGATCCGCCAGCTCGAAGCCCAGGTCGCCACGCTGACCGCGCGGGTGGAGGAGCTGGAGCGCGGTCGGCGCAAGGACTCCCGCACCTCCTCCAAGCCGCCAAGCAGCGATCCGATCTTCACCAAGCAGCCCAAACGCACCGACCGGTCGCTGCGGGAGCGCGGGCAGCGTCGAGCGGGCAAGCAGCCCGGCGCGCCGGGAGCGACGATGCGGCTGGTGGAGGAGCCGGCCGCCCGCGTGGAGTGTTGGCCGGGGGTGTGTGCCGGCTGCGGCGCGGACCTGACCGGGGTGCCGGTGGGCGCGGCGCAGCGTCGGCAGGTGACCGAGCCCGGCCCGCCGCCGCCACCGGTGACCACGGAGTACGTGGTGGGCGCGAAGGTCTGCCCGGCGTGCGGGACCACCAGTGTGGGAGCGGCGCCAGCGCATGCCAGTGGTCGGGCGCAGTACGGGCCGGAGGCGCACGCGCAGGCGGCCAACCTGACCTGCGCGAACTTCCTCCCGGTGGGCCGTGCCGGCAGGCTGCTGGGGCAGATAACCGGCCTGGCGGTGTCCGAGGGCTGGGTGGCGGGCGTGCGCGGCAAGGCCGCGGGGCTGCTGGAGGACTTCGTGGCGCACGTCCGCGCGCTGCTGCGCGACGCGCCGGCGCTGCACGTGGATGAGACCCCGGCGCGGACCGCGGGCGGGCTGGCCTACGTCCATGTGGCCTGCACCCGGTATCTGACCTTGCTGCATGTCGGTGACCGCTCCGCCGAGGCGATCGATGCGGGCGGGGTGCTGCCCGGCTATGACGGGATCATCGTCCGGGATGGCTATGGCGGCTATGCGCATCTGACCGAGGCGCTGCACGCCTGGTGTGGTGCGCACCTTTTGCGTGACTTGCGTGATGTGTATGAGTTCGAGCCGGGTGCGCAGCGGTGGGCACACGCCATGGCCGAGTTGTTGGTGGAGGCCCGCGACGCCGCCGAGGCCGCCCGCGCCGCCGGGCAGACCGCGCTTGCCCCGGCAGTCCTGGCCGACCTGGTGGGCCGCTACCGCGCCCTGGCCGCCCAGGGTCTGGAGGTCAACCAGCACCGGCCCGGCCGCACCGCCGCCGACGCGGTTCGGCTGGCCCGCCGCTTCCAGACCTTCGAGGACATGATCCTGCGGTTTGTCACCCACCCTGGCGTGGTCGCGTTCACCAACAACACCGCCGAGGCCGCCATCCGCGGCGTCAAGGTCCAGATGCGCAGTTCCGGTGGCTGCTGGCGGACCCTGCAAGGACTGGCCGAGTTC
>WNFY01012731.1_pt1 | contig 12392 bp, 12 predicted proteins | sample 5400091 | NCBI WGS metagenome assembly WNFY01 (sample SAMN13153364, study PRJNA577476) | soil metagenome | isolation source: 60 cm soil or saprolite under grassland replicate 1 | place: USA:California | collected 2016-06-15 | reverse complement strand
CAAAAGAGTGAATCGCGGATGATTCGACTGGAAATACCTCAAGAGATTGTTCCTCAGGCAGCAATAACAGCAGACGACGAGGAACTGACCGTGCAACATGAGGTGCGCGACCCCGCAAAATCGATGTTTTCATTCGTGGTGGCAAAGGAGCCGGAACGCCCAACGTCTGCCAGCCGTTCAGTGCTCAGACTTTTTGCTATTGCAGTAGTTAGCTTGGCGATCGTGGCCGTCGGAATATTCTTGCTGACGCGCTCGCAGTCAAGAATGCCTTCCGTCGCGGCCGCTCAAACCGTTACTGAGAATGTGCAATTTCCTTCGGTGCCTGCGTCCAATCAAAAAAAGACAAGCGGTGACGTGATCGAACCCGGACCACAAAAAACTTCTGCGACAAGAAGTGAAGACGAAGAACTGAAGCGGTTGCGTGAAAGGCGAATTGCCGCCAAGCCGTCCGACAGCTCGAACATCCTGCAAAACTTCGTGCAACTAGAAAAAAGATATCCAGATGATTATCGCTTCCCATATGAGCGTGCGAAGTTAGCCATCGAGGGACGCGAAAGCGCATCCCATGATGAGGCTTTTGCTGCGTTGTCTCGCGCAGCCGGAAAGGCCATTAGTGCGGGGAAAACTCAGGAGATGCTGAAGAGTTTGGAACAAGACAAGGCAGGCGATTTCCATAAGCTCTCTCACGGGCACCGTGAATGGACGCAGTTGCAGGAAGCGTTGAGAAGCAAAGACACGAAGGTGCTGAGTGGCTTCTAGAATTCAAACCACACAAAGAAAAATTCAATCAGCGCAAATTTGCAGGTTGAGAAGGGTGCAGAGCGCAGCGTCGCCCCGCTCAGCTAACATTTCCATTCAAGCCACTCAGCACATCTGAAGCTAAAGACAAATTTGCAGGTTGGGAAGGGGGCAAAGCGTAGCGTCGCCCCCGCTCAAGTTTGATCACCGGTACGTTTTGAACTAACCTCTCACGCTTATAACCTCACTTGAAAAGGAGCTTCCTCACGTTGGCTCGAAAATGGTCAAATCTCAACCTGCCCGGCGCACTCCACTGATGTAACTGGCAACTGCATCAATAGACTCTCCGTCTTCTCCGAACGAGCTTCCTGCAAAGCCTTCCTGACTGGGCTCAAGACACTAAATCAAAACTGGCCCAGCAAACTGATTGCCTACGTCCTAATGCCAGATCACTTTCACTTGATTGCCAATCCCAAAGATGGCCGCATCATAGAATTCATGCGAGACTTGAAGAGTTGCGCAGCAAAAGCGATCGTGCAAACAAGCAAACGGTTTTGTTTCCCTGAGACAGATGAAGGGCATCAGGTCTGGCAGGAAAGCTTCAAAGCTGTGCCTCTTTGGAGCTTGTTCATGATCTGGCAGAAGATCAACTACATCCATCGCAGTCCAATTAAGGCAGGATTAGTGAAATCTGCTAAAGACTACTATTGGTCGAGCTTCCGTGCGTTCTATTCCTTAGGTGATGAGCCATTGGCAATAGATCATGATTGGTGGTGGCCCGATGATTCAGAAAAGTTGTCAGAAGCAATGAAGGAGCTAGGCTGGTATTCTTATTGAAAGAGAAAGAAAAGGGACTGATGTAAATTGTTGCTGGCACAGTTGAGTGGCAGTGGATTTTGAGCGGGGGCGACGCTCCGCTCTGCCCCCTTCCCAACCTGCAAATCTATTTAGCTTGAGATGTGCTGCGTGGCTTGATGGAGATGTTAGCTGAGCGGGGATGACTCTCCGCCCCCCTTTTCAACCTGCAAATTTGTGCTCCTTGATCCCAACATGCTGATTTGTGTTGCTTGATTTGCGAAAACAAATGGGATGTGACTAGCGGAAGAATTAGTAGTAAAGGAGTCAGTAATACGAAGAGCGAATGCTCCCAGAACTCGATTCCCTGGCGGTATGCGCCATTTGCGAGGGGAATTCCCAACGTTGTTGAGTAATAGATTAGAAGCGGGAAGAAGGATTGACGGAACAATCGCGACGCACTAAGCGAACCCGACAAGTTTTTCGAACTCGAAGCATTTCTCGAAGACATCTTTTCGCTCAATATAAACAGCAACAGCAAGAATCCGAAATAGATGAAGATCCCTTCGAAGCGGTGAAGTTGATTTCTGTTCAACCAGCTAGTCTCCAGAGGCAACCGTTGTAGACGCAATGCAGTGGAAATGCGGATAGTATTGGCAACTAGCGTCGCAACGTAAGCAAACACGGCAGCAACGGGTATGAACCTCCAGGTAAGACTATGCAATGGGTTGTGCGATCGGTTTTGCGATCGAGCGCTCCAGAGCTTGCTTAGCGAAAGCATTAGGAATGATGTGATCAGGAAATTGACTCCGGCACAGGAAGCGGCAATTATGAAGCTGTGATCGCTCGTGATGTAGCCTGCATGGGATTCAAACTGAAACGATACACCGCTCAACAATTCGACCAGGAAAGTCGTGGGAGCAAGGATCCAGCGCAACTCGTTAGGGCTTGCAGTTGCGTAGCACAGTTTGAGTGCTAGAGCCAAGAGCAGCACGACAATCAACTGCGCGTGGCGTTTCCGGTTAGCTCTTTGGCTTTTACGAAGCGTGCTCATTTTATCCACGCGCTACCGAGACTCTTCCGAAAATAACGCCGCCACCTGATTTCTTTACGCCAAAGGTGGCCTGTTTTGGCTAGTCTATTGAGTTTTCGCACAGGCTCTACCGCCAGTCGTATCGATAACGCGCAGTCGCCAGCGGAGAATCATGGTCAGCGCGATCAGTATGGATGCAATTATCAACCAAATGAGCTCGGGTTCACTTCCAACTTCGGTGCCTACTGCCAGATCGCTCACTCCTAATGGAAGCGGCAATGGTTGATCCACATCCTTCGCCGATCCCGATGGGTTTCTCACCTCTTCGCGAACCGCGATGAACGATGTGTACTTAGTCAACAGGCTGTACTGCAAGCCCAATGAAGTTATCTCCTTGATCTTGTCGTCACCTAAGTGACTGGAGCCGTAATCGGACAGTTCAGCGATTCGGGATCGGGCCCACAAGTAGCGCAACGCTCGATTGGCCTCGTCAGGCTGGACGCCGGCAACATCCAAACTGGTCACATAATCTCCGCGACCAGTTTTTCCCTGCAGCTCAAACGTTCCGCTGACTGGCCCACGCCACTTGCCGAACAGAATTACAGGGCGTTGTGCCATTAGATCAGGCAGCTGGACCGGGTGCACATCGTATGTCTCAAAACCGACGGTCCGTATGTGAATGTCGGTTAAGAGCGGGGTCTGAATGTATTCCCGGAATTTGGCTGCCATTGTGGGAGCTTCCGACTCTTGAGTCACAATAAACGGCTCGCCCATTCCGGCCTTTGCCACACCTTCAATCAGATAGCGATTTACCGCCGTGCCGATACCGAAAGAGAACACGTTGCATCGATCCAGGTTGTCGCGTATGTAATCGAAGACTCCTTGCTCACCAGAAATATAGCCATCTGTTATCAGCACGACGCTGCGCGAGATGTTTGCTTCACGGGGAAGGCTCATGGCTTGTTTAATTGCTGGAAGGAGCTCCGTTCCTCCACTACCGCGCTGTTGCTCGAGCAAACGAATCGCACCAGCGATGTTTTCCTGATTTGCTCGGAGCGACTTTGGAGAGAGCACGGTGGAGTCTCCGGCAAACAAAACGACATTGAACAAATCCGTTGGTCGTAATTTCCCAATTAGATCCCGCAGAAGTTGTTTGGAGGTATTGAGAGGAAAACCCTCCATAGATCCGGAAACGTCTACCACGAAGATGTACTCTCGAAGAGGGATCTCGTCAGCGGACACTCGCTGCGGTGGTTGGGCCATGTAAAGAAAGAAGTTTTCCTCTTCACCCTGGTAAAGGAGGAGGCCGGAAGCGATTTTGTCGCCTGCCAAACGGTAGCGCAGGACAAAGTCACGATTTCCCTGGAAGGGATCGGTATCGTCCAACGTCAGTTGAGCGACGTTGGGATTCTGCCATTGTGGAAAAATCTGGTGCGACACGCAATTTAAATCCTGAATAGGAACACCAGCTGAGATCCTGGCAGAAATGTGGAGCGTGCTGCTGGGTTTATTACCTTGATGAAGATACGGACTCTTAACCCAGCGATCTTCTTTTGGCGCAGACTTCTCCGGCTGCGACGAATAGCGAGGCCCAACAACAGTCGGGAATACCACCTCATAGATCCCATCCGTCGGCACCAGGAGCTCGGTATAGCGCAGCTCAATCTCAATTTCATCCCCGGGCATGACATTCGCCAGACTCATCGAAAACACATTGGGCCTGTTTTGCTCGAGCAAAGACGCGCTCTTCCCTTCCTTCTTAGCCGTGTCGAACTCCTGCTTTGCGGCGTCTCGTTCTTTAATTTTGGCAACAATAACCTGATCGCCGATTCGCATACGCATCGCATAAACGGCGGCCCGTGTGGATGCCGGAAACACGTAAGACGCATTGATTGGCCGCGAACCTTCATTGCGATAAGTTTGCAGTACCTTCACATCTGCGATGACGCCTGAAACAGCTATCTCAACATGTGTATCCTTGAGAGGTAGGTGATCCACGTCTGCGTCTCCCTGCACAACGAAATACGGGGAAAGAGTCTTGTCGTCCTGACTCTGTGCAGAGGCAGAAGCGGGAACAATTGCTATCGCAATTAGAACCAGGCAGATAGTTCGCACATTGAATCGGATTTGGTCAGTCTTCATAGAATCAGCTCCATTATTCAGTGGAAGGCAGGGCCTTCTTTTTATACGGGCTGATCCTAAGACACTGAGGAGATTGAGATAATGTTGGCGGCCACAGACCTGAACCCTAATAACCACAGCGAGAACTGGGAGAGACCCCCGCTCAAGATCAATTGCCACTCAACATTGAATCAACCAGTAAACGGCGAGACTTGAATTGTTGAAGATTCAGGGTTGAGGAACCAATTCTTCAGTTGTCATTTTCTTTCGGCAGATACTCGTAGCCTGAGAACCACTATGACGGATACTCCGATCCCTACGACGACGACCAGAGCTGCGAGCAGCAGCCAAATAAAGGCCATCGGAGACAGACTTCCCGACATTTGATTTTGTATGGCGGTGTTTCCCTTCGCACTTTGCTGATAGGCCTCTATCTCGGCCGCAGCAAGGGCAGCCTCCAAACGTGAACGCAGAGCCGCAAGCTCTTCCAGTTGAGCAACCGCACCTGTTTTCTCAACAGTAAGCTGCCGCCGTCGCTGCTCCCGGAGTTCCTCCGGTTTCGTTGAACCAACGCCTGCTAAAGCGCGCTCGATGTTCTCGGGCTTCAGATTCTCGTCCAACTGTTGCACTCGGAGTCTTAGGTCATCTTCCCTGGCTTTGACATCTAATAACTGAAGCTTCAGGTTCTCTACCGTTTCAGCGGCGCTGGGTTTATTTTGTGCGCGACTTTGCAGCGGACACAGAAGAACCAATGTTGCAAGCAGACCCAGACGAACGTGAGATTTCATGATGCTGTCCTTTCTTCATAAGTGTGTAGCAATCATCATCCTAAAGTAAAGGACTGCCCTATCGCGCAACCATTGACGGAAAAAAGTTGGGGGGCTAGGATTCGTCGGTTTATCGAGTCGGGCCGCAATTCGCACCACAAACGGTGGGCTCAATCTGATCTCTAACCCCGTCAGAATGCACGCTCGCCTTCTGACGGCTTTAACGAAGGGAGACTCATTATGGTGGCCCTCGGTCGTATCCTCATCGCAGTGCTCAGTCTCTGTCTTCTTCTGGCGGCAATTCTCATAGGTGGCTCGTTTGGCGGGTTTCTGGGAAGCGGCTACATGATCGTCAGCGCGTTGCTGGTGATAGTCTTATGGGGTGTCTTCGCCGGCCTTGCGATCAACGGGATCAGACTTGCGAACGGCGTCGCAAATGGCAGCGGCGACCTGTCACGAGCTTTGCTCTGGGCGAACAGGCTCTTTATAACTGTCACGATTCTGTCGGCTCTGACCGGACTTGCGCTGGGATTCCTGGCATTTGTTGGCTGCGGGCCACTCTGGCTTTCGAGTCTCTACCACTGGGGCGGGATGGTCGGGACCATCCTTGGTTTCCTGGCCTTTTTCCTATTGCCCGTGATCGTCCGCGCGTGTGTGGGAGAAACCGACGACTACGCCACCTTTCACCATTGGTGGTGGGTTGTCTTCATGCCGTTAGTGTGGCTACGTTATGGGGATTTGCGTGGCTCATTCCCTACCTCATCCTTAAAGGTGACATCAATGAGGGTGACTATAAGGCGGCGGACCATGTCTACAAACTTCCATTCCCAGGCGGCGAAGGCACCTGGGTGATTCAGGGAAACAACACCTCGCTTAATCATAACGACGACCCGGCCAACAATAGTTTCCAGAAGTACTCGTGGGACTTCCGGCGTCGCTGCGGCACGCCGGTGCTCGCGGCGCACGATGGGACCATCACAACCCTGCCTGACGACAGCCACGATGGTATGGGCGGACCGAACAATCAAATCCAGGTTGATCAGGGCGGCGGCACCGTGGCCTACTACCTTCACATTGAGCAAGGCAGTGTGCCTGCGAAACTTCGCGTTATCGGGGCTAAGGTTAAAGCAGGAGATGAAATTGCGAGAGTGGGCAGCGTCGGAAATAGCATGACTGGCCACATCCACTTCATGGTGAAGAATGGCACGAAGACCGTGGCGGTAAGCTTCACTGATGTGACAGATGACAAGGGTATCCCGCGCACGTTCCATTCCTACACGTCAGGAAACCGGAGAGTGCCTTGAGAAAAAGAATTCGTGGCAGGTGATGAACAAGAGGGGAGCATTCAAAGGACCCTCTGACCTTCCTCAACCTTTTGGAATGCGCTGGTCTGCCAGCGCTTTGAGTCGGAGCGACTTTTGTCGCAGTCGTTCGCCGGCTTGGGCGTATTTGTTATGGCGGAGCATCCGGCCAAAGCGACGCCAGGCCGGGGCCCGGGGGCGCGGCGGCCGCGCAGGGGCAGGTTACGGTCTGCAGACAGGGGGGATCACACCCGCGAAGATGAGAATCGCCAACACCACGAAGATTGCCCCTATAATGAAGCACGAAACCCGGATCTCAGTCGTGGAGGCGGGGCGCACAACTTTTACGAGTCCGAAGTAGAAAATACCCTCGAGTATCAAATACACTCCTACTAATAGGCCAACGATGGTAGCAATGATTTCTCCTACACACATACTCTCCTCCGTTTGTTAACTGGGTTGTCTCTGTACGCGCAGCGTCTGAATCGAGACGTAATCGCGGCCAACTGCGAGCCTCATAAGTACTCCGTTTCGACGGTCAGACTCTCGATCGAAGTGGGTCGGGAATGCGAAAACGTTCAATAGCTTTACCAGTTGAGCAGGACGACTCTCAGCAATTTGAAAGAAACTGGATCTAATGAATCGCCTTGATGATCGAGATAATCGCTCCGATCATCAAAATGATGGCCCAGATTACTGCCAGTATCGCCACCACGATGCCCGCGATGTCATCGGTGATGCTGACCAGGAAGCCAGGAACAATATTGTGCAAAAAGGTGATTATGAGATTGGCTAGCAGCGAGGTAAGCACTATCAGGACCAAACCCTTGTTTTGCAGGAAGCGTTGGTGGGCCAGCACCAGGCAGATAACGAAAGCCAGCTTGAGTGTCATGATGAGGCTTAGAGTGATGGCTGCGCTACTGCGGTCAAAGTCGGCATAAATGGCGAAGTAGGCGATGGTCCCGAAGATCGGTGCGAGCAAAAGCGTCACCATTAGGATCAGCACGCCAAGAGCAACAAAGATCGCCGTGATTGTGCCAAGGCAACCAAAGAACCCGACCACCAGCGAAACGCAGCCTTGTACTCTGCCTTGAATGCGCTCCGGGATCAGCAGTGCCAATCCGATCAGCAACGTGATGTAAAAGACAAGGCCATCCAGGAACGCGAGATAAACAATTCCGTATCCGGGAGTGTCGACATTCAGCGACGTTGCTACCTTCTGCGTGGTTGGGTCACCGAAATTCACCCACATGGCAGAGCCGATTTCTATCAGCACTACGAATAGCATCAACGCGAGTGCGATGATGAAGAACGGTTTCCGCAGCTCGTCCAGCATCAACCTTCCCCTCAGTTAATGACTAACGCCGCACGACAGACGTATGGGGTGAGTAGGAAAAACGCCGCCTCGTCAACCAGGCACCCTATTCCACATCAACCCGACAAGGGACGTTCGACGGCTGACAGGAGAATGTCAGGGTGCCTCCCCCCTTGAGCGCTATTATGGTGCAGCGACGAATATCGTCACTGTCAAAATTAGGCAGCGGGCAGGGTTGGCTCTTCAAATTGTCAATCGCGTCCTTTGTGTGATCTTCATATTTGATAGTAGCGGCTCCCGTGACCAGGCGGAACGTCGCAGTGCGAAACGGTTTTTTGTCAGGCAACACATTTTCCTCGGCACTTGACGAATAGCCTTTCTGTTTCAGGACGACCTTTGGCACGACTGAACTAAAGAGGCGATTATTTGATAGTCCCTTGATTGCTTTCGCCCAACCCGGCTTTTCCTTTTTAGAATACCTTGTTGACTCTGCTTTATTGCCGGGTTTCGGTTTGTCCTTGCTGAGGGCGCCTTTCGTCACAAGAATCACGAATAGCAAGGCAACCAGGACAAGAACGACGATGACTACCTTGGTGGAACTCATGTCGATTGACCCCTTCTCAAACCACCTTGATTAGTGTCCCCTGGGAGCAAAGGCGCGGATGAGGCTATAGGCGACCAGCACACCGATACCTCCCAGCCACAAGGGTAAAATCCCAAATACAATACCCGCCGGAATTGAGATCAGAGCGGCCGTATAGATCAGCGCCAGAACAAAGCCCAAAAGCCAACCACCCCAATTGATCTCACGGCCTGGAGACTCGCCTGCCCAGTAGGCCCACTCCTCAAAGGGAATCCGATAGTAGGCCTCAAGAACCAGGTCTTCGGTCTTGGTAGTAATCAAACGGAAGGGGATGTTGAGAAGCAAAGCCGTGATGTAAACGGGCATGTAAACCGGACCAAAGATTCTAGCCTGCCAGACGTGCGTTTCTTCATGCGACGACCAGCCGCCGGCAATAACGGTTCCGATGGTGGTTGCACCATAGCCTCCGCCGCGCGGATTGGAGTCGTAAACGAACGTTCCAGATCGTTTGCTGTCGTCGTCAGGTCCGACGAAGTTGGCCCCGGTAATCTTGCAAGCCGGAATCCATACGAGCAGACCGGCGAGGGTATTTAGCAAGGACCAACTCAGGTCGAGAATGAACCCTACGATACCGAAAAACCCGACATCCAGAACTTTTTTAGATAGGGCCATTGCGCCATACGCCGCGCCAACTACTGCCGCCACTCCAGCGACAATGAAGGCGGTCATCATGTCTGCTCCAATCAGCAACATCACCGCGATATAGACACCAGCGGCGATGACCATGCCGAGGAAGAAGCCGAGTATTCCGCCTGAGGGAGAAGTATCGTCCGACATTCCTTACTGCGGCCTCCTCACTTCGAAAGGTTGGTCCCGAGTTGGTAGAGCTTTTATCATCTTGATACCTTCGAACTTGATTAGCCTGCAACCAAAAAAGACGCAGGGAACGGTGACGTTGACATTTGACCCGTGAGCCACCTGCGTACCGGCGGCAGGAGTTTGGCCGGTAATCGAAACGGTACTGGCATTGCTTTCGTTATAGCTGCCCCAAACAGTGCCTAGCGACAGGCCCTTCTGCTGCAATAGGAACTGGGCCTCGGCGATCTTTCTGCCTTGCAAGGGCGGCACCTCTGTGGGCACAGCAGCCGCTACCAGCTCAACAGAAGAGTTGGGCGGAACTTTGGATTTGGCATCGGGGGTTTGGCGCTTGACATTGCCAGGGGCGACGCTGGCATCGGCAAGCTCGGGTTCCTTTTCCACAACTTGGAGACCCAGTTCCGTTATTTTTTGCTTCGCCAGCGCAAGCGGCTTGAAGGTAACATCCGGCACTTCAACCATTTTCTGAGACGCGACCGTTAACTCGATAGTAGCTCCCGGTTTTACTTGTTCACCTGCTGCAGGCTTTTGGCTTGTGACCTGGTTTGCTTCGAAACCTTCGGTAACCGCGGTTCCGCTCTCAACGGCTGTCAACCCAGCTTCCATGATGTGCTTCTTCGCGTCGTCAGCGGTTTGCTTCACTACATCGGGCACAACTACGAGTGGATCCGCCCCTTCAATAGTGAGATTGATTTCTGTGCCCGCCTTGACCTTTTCGCCGCCAGGCTTGGGATCTTGGTCGAGTACCTGCCCCTGAGGCACCTGATGCGTGAGCTGGACCTCCTTCTGAACTGCCACGAGCTTAGCGTCCTCAATCGCGGTCTTGGCTTCGTCAAATTGCTTCCCGACAACGTCAGGCACTTGCACCTTCCCCTTGGGCACCAGGAACCAGATACCGACGCCAATACCGATAAGCACCACTGCGGCGACCGGGATGATCCAGAAGGGAAAGTGCCCGTTCTTTTTCACGATCGGCAACATTTCAACCGTTACTACGGGTCCCTCGATGAAGTCTTCATCCGGATTCGCCGCCGATGCCACGTCGAGCCTGAAGGCGTACTTTGCCGGGGCCGGTGTCGCTGCCGCTGCGGCTGGCTGTGCTCCTTTGCTCGCCGGTGTCGCGGGGCCTTTCGAAGCCGGAGCAGGCGCCGGGGTCACCGGGCAGTCAAAACTAATAATGAACTGCTGCGTTGCGCCCGGAGCAAAGTCGCGCTCTGCTTCGCCTGCCAGCCTGAGCCATTCCTGTTTTGTACTATCCATAGCTTTAGCTTTAGCCAAACCCCGGACCGGCCGAGGAGAAGTATTGGTAACGGTGAACACGGCTTCGGCGTGTCCCTTGGCATCCGCCTTTAAGTTCTCGGTTGCGGTCGTGGTTATTGCGAATGTTCTTGCCATTGCAGTAGCCCTCCATCTATATCGTTAAGAATTTGACCAGGACGAGACCATCCAATTCAAGTAAGGCTCAACGGCATAGCCGGGCCCTCAAAAGCGTGAGCAATATTGTTGCCCTACGATTGTTTGACAAAGACTTCTTCTGTCTTTCGTCGGGGACGGCTGTCGCTGTAGACACTTTCTGTAACGGAACGTAATTGATTGTTTCCTTCCAGGGTTAGTTTCATTTTGCGAATGACGAATCCCTGATCCCAGGTTACAACTCCCGCGTCATCGACAATCCCTCCACTTTGCTCACCCCAATCGCAGTCGGTGGGCGTGCACTTGCCCCACGCATGTACCTTCAACTCGGAACCATTCTGGGTGATCACCAGTTTGGTATTGTTGGCTGTGCTCGGATCCTGATTGGTCCAGGTGCCCTCAAACGTAGCAGTTGCGGGTGTGCCTGTAGCTGTGGCAGTGGGTGAGGGACTGGCAGTGCTGGCTGTTTCACCTGCGTTGTCATTCTCGGCGTTCCCGCTTGCCGAATCCGTTTTCTTGCAGCCAGCCGCGCTCCCGACGACGACAGCAATCACCAACGCGATCCCGCATTTCCGTAACCCACTCGTCATTGCGTTATTGCTCGATGTTTTTCTTTGCAAGGTCGGTCTCCATTCTAATGCCCGTCTCTATTGGACGTCGCAAGCCAACAAGACAAAAAGGCCGAGTCGGCATAGCTCCTTCTCGGGATTGCCGGGTCCGGATATCGCAATACCGGTAAAGACTAGGAACGGCGTTCCCATTCACCGGGAGGCCTAAGGCTCCTTCTTAAAGACGTATTCATCATGCATACGTCGACGGTTATCGTTAAAGACCGTATCGGTGACCACCTTTAGGTTTTCTCCTTGCGGTGTGATAACCATTTTCACAAGAGCGAAGCCTTGATCCCAGGTTATGTTTGCAGAGTTCCCAACCACCGGACCCTTTTCTTGTCCCCAGTCACAGTCCGTTGGGTGACACTTGCCAAAGGCATGTACGGCCACCTGTGCGCCATTCTGTCGAATCTGCAATCGTGTGATTCCGCCAGTGTTCGAGTCTGCATTTACCCATTTTCCCTCAAAGGATTCGGCGGGCTTAGGAGAATGCGTCGGAGTCGGATTCGGAGTCGGACTGGCTTCGGGGGTCGGCTTGCCGTCTTTCTTCTTCTCGCCTCCATTCCTCAGGACCAGAAAGGCAACCAGACCACCGACCAATAGGACCACACCCAGAATCACTAAGAGTATCCACCACCGAAATCCCCCCTCGGCCTTAACGATGACGGGCTTTTCCGCGACTTCGACCGTGACAGTTGGTCCCTCTGTGAAGTCTTCGTCAGGAACCACAGCTGATGACACATCGAGCCGAAATGGGTATTTCTTTGCGGGCGCGCCGGCACTGGTTCCGGTTGCCGCAGGAGCGCCGGCGGCCGGCTTGGTGGCAGCCGGCGCGGCTG
>WNFY01006219.1_pt1 | contig 12393 bp, 7 predicted proteins | sample 5400091 | NCBI WGS metagenome assembly WNFY01 (sample SAMN13153364, study PRJNA577476) | soil metagenome | isolation source: 60 cm soil or saprolite under grassland replicate 1 | place: USA:California | collected 2016-06-15 | reverse complement strand
TGGTTCGATAAAGCTATCCAGCAGGAACCTGATGGCTATTGGATCTACCATCAACGTGCAAATGCCCTTGCCAAACTTGGGAAAAAGGATGAGGCCAAAGTTTCCGCGCAAAAATCCATTGAACTGGCAAAAGCAGCAAAGAATGATGATTATGTTCGTCTCAACGAAAAATTATTGGAGCAGTTAAAATGATCCTGAGCTTGACGAAGGATCATGATCATATCGCAGTGCAATTCTTGCAGGACTTTGTTAAGCCGATAAACATTACATTAAACTGTATAAGACTTTTTTCGATCACAGTTGGGGAGGACCACGGGTTTAAAATCTTTTATCATCAGCAGAAGGGCCATAAATGGATGGAACAGCTATGTTATTGAGTCTAAGATAGACGGTGAGCTGTCCGCGATGATGAACAAGATGATTAAGAGATGATCCGACATTTTCCTTTTTAGGGGAGCTGAAAAGAACCTGTCCCTGGTTTTTGAGAAAGAAAGGCTGCAAAAGTTCTTCGTTCGTTACATGCTGAAGCGAACTTTTTGCTCCGTTGATATTTTCATCAAAATGATTTACCAGCTCCGAAGTAGTTTTTGGTTTAAAATGTTCAAAACTTGCAAAATCAATTTCGGATTTTTCTATCATGTAGGTTATCCACTTTGGAATTTCCGCAACAAGCAGAGCGAGATAGCCCATTGTCATGGATCTTTCATGGGGCTTCCAGTCAAATAAACTTTCAGGAACTCTTTCCAAACATTTACGGGTAGCGATCGATTCTGTTTCTAATTCTTTCAAGAACTCCAGCCCAAAAAGAATGTCAGCCATAACAATGCAGATTATGTTTAAATTTTAGTTGAGTGTAAAGTTAAAATAAAACCGTTTCACAATTTTGAAACAGTTTCGAAAGACAAGTCATTTATTGAAAAGAAATTTTCTTCTCTTGACGTCGCAGGATCAAATTAAAGATCAAACTAAAAATAATCACTCCAAGTGCACCAATTGGATTCAACCATAAAAAACCCAATTGAAAAAATCCAAGTTTAGCCAGAATAAAAACGGTGAGCACTAAGCACTCTGCCAAGAGGGCACCTAAAAAAACCGCAAATCCATTTCTTATTTTTTTCAAAAAGAAGGCCACTAAAAAGACACCGAGTATCACGCCATAAAATAATGAGCCTAGCACATTCACCGCTTCAATCAGGCTATTGCCAATATTGTAAGTGAACATGGCCACCACAATACAAAATATTCCCCAGGCCAGCGTATATCGTTTTGACCATTGATATTCTTTTTCCGGAGCGATCGAACGTTTTGAAAATCGTTTATGAAAATCGATCATCGTACAGGAAGAGAGTGAATGCAATGCGGCCGCAATACTTCCCCAGGAAGCCAAGAAAATTATGGCAATCAATAATCCCACCAATCCGGCCGGCAAATAATCAACCACGAAGCGGAGAAAAATATAATTGGTGTCATTGTTATCGCCACCGGCCGCTTTAATCCATTGTTTTACCTTTCCCCGCAAGCTATCTGAGCTCTGCTGCAAATGGCGCAAGTCATTAGACTTTTCATTGATCTCATCTTTTTGTTTATTTGCTAACGCTGTTGAGAATTTTGCAATAGATTCTGTTTTTGCTTTTGCGATCAGAAGATATTGCGCCTGGGCAATGCTGAATGAATCTTTATAGCTGGAATTTTCCAGTTTTGAAATCTGCGTGCCATTATTTTTAAAACCTGAAGTGATCACATTTAATTTTCCCAGTTTGCCGCTCACATGTAAGGCATCAAAGAAGCCAATATCTTTTGGCAACATACTTACTACCAAATATGCTGCGAGAAACATTCCGATAAAAATAATGATCAGCTGTAATTTTTGAGTATAAGCGACTGCTTTCGCTCCGCCACTTACTGTATAAATGATCAGCAATCCACCCATAAACAGATTAGTCCAGTAAAGATTCCACCCCAGCAAAGAGGAAAGAATAATAGAAGGAGCAAACACACTGATGCCGGTTGATAAACCACGGTTTAATAAAAAAAGAAATGCGGTGAGCGCTCTTGTTTTTACATCAAATCTAGACTCCAGGTACTCATATGCCGTATAAACTTTTAGCCTGGAAAAAATAGGGACAAAGGCTATACACACAACCACCGCTGCTAAAGGCAGACCAAAATAATATTGCACGAATCGCATACCATCTGTGTATGCCTGACCGGGCGCGGAAAGAAATGTAATAGCGCTTGCCTGTGTGCCCATAATACTAAGCAGGATCAAGCCCCAGCCCATGCTGCGATTAGAAAGAACGTACCCATCAAGATTATGTGTCGTACGGCTTTTATAAAGTCCGTAGGCAATAATCCCGGCAAGCGTAAGGATCAGAACTACCCAATCCAGTGAGTTCATGAGAAATATTTGGTAAAAAAATTAAACAGGATAATGAGCAGGATTAAAAAAGCAATTACAAACACATACCATTGCTTCCAGCTTTTGAACAAAGGGACCTTATCGTTATCAGTATTCATTTGACAAGCCTTGAAATTATTTTCAATGGTCAATATTCAATTTTCAATCCCGATAGCTATCGGGATCACTATATTGAGATCATCATCTTTTTTTTCGGAGCAATGAAATGGTAATGAAGCCCAACACAATTCCGATAAGCAATCCAATCCTGACCCGTTTAATAAAAAGACCAATGGCCAATCCTAACAAAATAGCAACTACTCCGGCAATATTTCTCCTGGTAACATCGGCTTGTTGATCTTTATTCATTTAAATCATTTAATCGGCTGAATCAATGGTCAAAATGCTTTTTGTTTATTTAGCGCAATAATATTAGCGAACAAACGATAAGCACCAGGAACACCCGCAGGTAGTTCACGGAAAAAAACTAAGCCCGTATAAACAAATGTCCCCTTTCCATATCGTGCAATGACCAGGCTTCCCTCATCATCATTTTCACCCGGATCATGCATGGAAAAAATAGCTTCAAAATTTGTTTTATCAAAATTGCCGGCATGATAAATACTTCGTTCCTGAATCCAACCTTTAAAATCATCCTGTGTAATTTCATTTGGATAGTGAAGAACCGAATGACCAGGATTTAAAAATTTTACTTCGGCATTTTCATCAGTAACTCTCCTGTTTGCTATTTCAAAATTATAGGGCCCCATTCTTGATTTTACACTGTTGATGAAATTATTTGTATTATACTGAACAACCAGGTTTCCTCCCTCATTTACATATTTCATCAATTTGTCGTAGTAATTATTAAGCCATATATCCGTATTATAGGCCCTTACTCCGGTAATGATCGCATCGAATTGTTGCAAATTATTTCGACCAAGTTCTTTATCACCCAGTAGCGTTACATCATAGCCCATTTGATCTAATGCTTCGGGCACTTTATCGCCGGCGCCGACAATATAACCGATCTTCTTACCAACAGTTTTCAGGTCAAATTTTTTTACAGTCAACAAAGCTTCTTTAAAGTAAGTAATGTAAGGGATATGATCATAAGTAATAGTTCTTTGTATGGGGCCTCCATAATGATAACCCGGCACTGTATTTATTTTGTAAACTTTAGAATCTAACTGTTTATCAGTTATTAATTCAATATAAACTTGTTTTTTATTTAAGGACATTCCTCCAATCAGGAGGGACACGGTGTCAAGGTTTGCATCAAAGGTTTGCGAAACAACCGTTGGAGAAGGGACGCTCACAGATTTATTTGCCGTAAACGAAATTTCAATGCCTGGTTGTTTATCTGTCTTTATGTACAAAGGATTAAAATCATGAAAAGTGATTGGTGGAATTACAACAAGCGGTTCATACACTTCTCCTTTAACAGGATCGGTAAATCTATATTTAGCAGCTTTAGCAAAATTGAAATCCTGTCCTTCGATATTTATAGTAAAATTAGTTAGATAAGCAGGGTCAACATCCGGCTGCCCAATCTTTTGCTGATCGTTTACATTAAAATATCCTTCTTCCATTTTATGTTCGAGCCAATAGGGCTGAGTAATGGATTTTGATGCTGGAACAAAAAATACTTTTCCAATCAGAACATTTTTATTTTTTGCAAGGGGGATATTGAAATTTGAATCCAGTGCGTCGACTGAAATATTTTTAAGAGTGGCATTTACTCCAAGACGATTGTTCAGAAAAAAGTTTATCCTGATCGAATCCGTTTGCACGGCAAATTGTTCGCTGGTTGTTGCATCAAGAAAAAGGCCGCTGCATTGCTCGATCAATTGCTGAACCTCTTTTAATTTTTGATTTTTCCAGTAACTATCGGTTAATTTATTTATCGCTCGATGTAGTTCCACCAATCCTTTTACTGAATTTTCAGGATGCAGCAGATCAAATGAAGAAGATAGCTTGTCGATCATTTTTGAAATAGCTTCACCACCTTCCACTTTTTTCCATGTTAGTTCCACACCATCCATGATATCATTTACAGGTGTAGGGCCTCCTGTAGTTTTGAAATATTCAATGGCCTCACCTCTTGAGGCAGATGCTCCGAAACCCTGGCTTTTGTGATTACTCCGGCTGATCGCAGCAATTTCTCCATAACTTTTTCCAAGCAAAGGATTATAACCACCAACATCGAATTTAAATTGATCAGCACTGGTTGTGTTAGTGGTTCCGAAATTAAATGTGTTCCAAAGAATTCTTTTAGCTTGCCACGTTTTTACATATTTTAATTGCTCAGGAAAACGATTGGGATCAGCCGCATCAATAAATGCCTCATTCGCTAAAATTGCGGAAGCGGTATGATGACCATGCCCTCCTTCACCTGTTGTCGGAAAACGTGTGATAATTATATCAGGTTGGAACTTTCTGATTACCCAAACTACATCGCTTAAAATTTTTTCCCTGTCCCATTTGGTAAATGTTTCCTGCGGATTTTTTGAAAATCCAAAATCAAAAGCTCTGGTAAAAAATTGTTCAGCGCCGTCAATTCTTCTGGCTGACAATAATTCCTGGGTTCGTATCAATCCCAATTCAATGCCCTGTTCATTACCGATCAGGTTTTGACCGCCATCACCTCTTGTGAGTGATAGATACCCGGTGCGATACATTCGGTCTTTGGAAAAATAGGCAAGTAATCTTGTATTCTCGTCGTCAGGATGAGCCGCCAGGTACAAAACGGAACCAAGCACATTCAATTTGCGAAGGGCAAGATACATATCGGACGACGTCCAGGTGACGGGTGATTGAGAAAAGGTACAAGACACAAGAAACAAGGAACAGATGAACGGGAAAAGTTTTCGTCCCATTGGCAAAAATTATTCAACGAATATAATGGCTATTTGGCAACTGAATGAACCGCTTGCATAATTGCTAAATAATTAACAGGAGCTTGAACACGTGCCGATAGGCTGGGAATGTTGCAGCAGGTGATGATAGTAGCTATGCGGTTGACAAAATAAAATTATTGCCCTACCAAAAACACAGCATTGCAAAACATCAATTTGCCATTTTGCCAGAAATCACGAAATAAAACATTATCGGCAAGATAGGTGATGGTGCCGTTTCCAACATTTTGCACGCCAAACAGCAATCCATCTTTTAATCTTGGTTTTAACCGGTAACCAACAAAACCGGCTACAGGCTCGTCTTTTCTTACAATGCCGACATTCCAGCCATCTTTCATAAAATCATAAATATTATCATCCTGCTTCAATGTGTAATAGTAATTCGGATAACCAAATGCAAGAGGATGTGTGTTATCCAATTCAATTTTATAAATGGATCCGGCTGCGATATTGGCTATCGGCTCACGCTCACGATCTTCATACCGGTGCAATGAAGAATAAGTTGAATCTTTTTTATCACTCTCTTCTGATTTTTTCATTTTAATGGCCCAATCCAGTTTCGATAATTGCGAAACAGCATTTTCCAATGCGATCACTTTCCCGCCTTTACTCACCCAATCATGAAATGCTTCAGCACTGTTTTTGTCGGATAAAAACGAATAATAACCATCAGGCATTATTAAAACATCAAATGAATTCCAGTTGGCACGGGACAAATTATTCAAATTAATAAGAGTAACCGGATAATTCAATTCCTGCTCGAATAAAAACCATATTTCACCGGCCGCATTTGAATTCACACCCTGGCCCGTAACTAATGCAACCTTTGGAGCCTTAATGTAATGAACTTTTGAACTGCCAAAATCAAATCCTTTATCAACGAAGCCAGTGGAGATGGCGTAAAGGGTTGTGTTGTTCTCATTACAAACTTTGTGAACAATTTCCCAGGCGTTAGCATTATTGCTTGTTCTTAAAATTAAAATTGAACCACGTTCAAATTTGTTTCCGCTCAACTCAAAAGGTTCCTCTACAAACCTGAGTTTAATTCCCTGGTTTAATAATTGCGCCACTGTTTTTGCCGTTTGCATTCCTCTCCATGGTAAGGCAAATCCATAGTTGCTTGTTACATCATGTGTATTTTTTACAGGCTCTGTCCATACTCCGGCAGAAGATAAATTTTGTTTTGTTGCATAAGCGCTTAATCCATATACATAAGGTACCGACCAGGCTGTGATATCATATGTTACCGAATCAACTAACTTACTGTTTGGTTCAAACAAAACCTTTACTAATGTCGATTTTGGCTGCAGGCTACTAATGATAATATCATTTGCGTCGATCGAAAAATTTTCATTTTTCCTGCTATTATAATTATATCCATTAGCTGTTCCGGCTTTAGCAGCACTATAAATGATTTTATTTCTGTCGAGCAATTGCAAAAAGGTCTTAATTTTTTCTTCATCGCCAGGCGTATTTTTTATGATGTATGATTTATAATCACCCACGCCCGTAGTTGCTGCATCATTAAAAAATTTATGAAACTCTTTGATCAGTTTTTCCGCATTTTGTGATGATATTTCAATCGTGCTTAAAGATGTTGTATAATGATGCATGGCCCGGTCAACAAGAGTCAAAGTATCGCCTTCATCCTTTATGACTCCAAGCCCGCTAAATCCATTTCCCGCTTGTTCGTAAGTCATGCCAATAGCTCCATTATAAACAGGATAAGTATCGCCGTAGGAAGGATAATACAGATCAAATTCTTCTTTTGTAAAATAGAGCCAGCCATTTTCGTCAAAATATTTTGCATGATTTTTTCCAATAATTACCTGGAAATCTCTTTGCCAGGGAGTAATCACTTCGTGATAAGGTTGAGCCGCAGGTGCGAAATAATAAGGATTATTAATTCCCTGTTCATGATAATCCACATGTATTTGCGGAAGCCATTCATTATATAACTTAATTCGTTGTTGTGATTCTATTTGAGTTTGCCAGGCCCAGTCACGATTCAGATCAAAATTGTAATGATTGGTCCTTCCTCCGGGCCAGGGCTCATCATGCTCCCTGGCATTAAATGATGGATTATAATCCTTGCCGACGATCGAGTTAAACCAATTTACATACCTGTCGCGGCCATCGGGATTAATACATGGATCAATTGCCACAATAGTATTTTTCAGCCATTCTTTTGTCTTTGTATTCGAAGGATCAACAAATGCATACAAAACCATCATAGCCGCCTCTGTAGAAGAAGCTTCATTGCCATGAACATTATAACTAAGCCAGACAATAACGGGAGTATTTTCATTGGCTGCCATCTTATCCAAACTTTGATTTACCAACCGTAAATTATTTTTTCGAATATTTTCCAGGTTCTGAATACTCTCAGCCGTAGAAATAAAAGCGACCACTAGCGGCCTTCCTTCATTGGTTTCACCGTATTGTTGAAATTTTACGATTGCCGGCGCATTAGCTGCCACATGACGGAAATAATCTATTACTTTCCAGTGAGGAGTGAAATGAGTTCCGATCTTGTAACCCAAAAACTGTTCGGGAGATTTTAACTGGGCTTTTGCTGAAATAAATAATGAAAGAAATAGAACGGATGTGATGGCTTTTATCATGCTCATAGGTTTAATGCAATTTATGAAAGGGAGCCGACTTATATCCCGGTCGCAAATAAAGTTTTTCACGTTTGATTTATCTGTCCTTAGTAATTTTAAATATGAAAAAAATATTTCTTGGGATTTTGTGGCCAGGCTTTTTTTTATTTTCCTGTCATTCTACAAAGAAAACAGCTAACGACTCAACTGATATTAATTTTTATCAATACAATATTCAGAAAAAAATTATTTGTGAAAATGGTGCTGTCGTTTCCGCTCACCCACTGGCGAGCAAAGTAGGGATTTCAATTTTGAAACAAGGCGGGAATGCCATTGATGCAGCGATTGCCACACAATTAGCGTTGTCAGTTGTGTATCCCAATGCAGGCAATATCGGTGGCGGTGGATTTATGGTTGCCAGCTTAAGCAACGGGAAATTGCTGGCACTTGATTATCGGGAGACAGCTCCCCTTCATGCGGACCGTGATATGTATCTTGATGAAAAAGGGAATGTAACCGATAACAGTGTTAATGGACATCTTGCTTCAGGTGTGCCGGGTACCGTTGCAGGATTATTTGCTTCCGCCAAATATGGAAAACTTTCTTTGAAAAAATTGATACAGCCCGCCATTGACCTGGCAGAGAAAGGATTTGTATTAACAGAAAAAGAAGCAGGATCATTCAACAGCATCCAGGAGGATCTGAAAAAATATAATACGGTATTACCTGTTTTTGTAAAAGAAAACCCGATAGCTATCGGGTGGAAACCAGGTGATACATTGATCCAGGCTGACCTGGCCAACACATTAAAACGAATTCGTGACCTGGGAGAAAAAGGATTTTATGAAGGAGAAACGGCAAAATTAATTGTTGAAGAGATGAAACGTGGAGGAGGCATCATTACTCCCCAGGATTTAAAAATGTACCGGGCAAAATTTCGTGAGCCACATATTTTTGATTACAAGAATTATAAGATTGTTGGCATGCCTATGCCAAGCAGTGGCGGTATTTTGCTGAATCAAATGATGAAGATGATAGAAAATAAAAATATAGCAGGCATGGGTTTTGAAACTCCCGCTTCGGTGCAATTAATGACTGAAGTGGAGCGAAGAGCCTTTGCGGACCGCGCAAAATACATGGGAGATGAAGATTTTTATAAAGTGCCCGAAAAAATTTTAGTAAGCGATGAATATTTACAACAACGAATGAAAGACTATGAACCCGGCATTGCCGGTAATAGTAAACAAATACAGCCCGGTAGTATCCCTCATACAGAGAGCGAAGAAACCACTCATCTCAGTGTTATTGATAAAGAAGGAAATGCAGTAGCTGTAACAACAACACTTAATAATTCTTATGGTAATAAAACAGTAGTTGGTGGCGCAGGTTTTTTTTTAAACGATGAAATGGATGATTTTAGTGCCAAGCCGGGGGTTCCAAATTTATATGGTGCTGTGGGTGGTGAAGCCAACGCAATTGCACCGGGAAAAAGGATGCTTAGTTCCATGACTCCGACAATTGTTCTAAAAAATGATAAACCCGTTATCGTGTTGGGTACACCTGGCGGAACAACAATTCCAACTTCTGTTTTTCAAACGGTGGTTGATATACTGGAATTTAATATGAGCACAGAAGATGCAGTAACCAAACCAAAATTTCACCACCAGTGGTTGCCGGATACGCTGGATGTTGAAAAAGGATTTGCGGAAAATGTTCGTGCGTCGCTGGAAAAAATGGGATACAAGATAAAACAACGGGATGGAATTGGAAGAACTGAAGTAATTAAAGTTTTGCCTGGTGGTAAATTTGAATCGGTGGCTGATGGTCGGGGTGATGATGATGCGGAAGGATATTGATGGTAACTCCACCCTTTAGGACGGAGTATAGGATATCAAACTACAACCTGGCTTTAGCCATGAAAATTATCGTTTGTCATTGGTCAATGTAAAAATTCATGCAATGTGGAGTAAAAACATTTGCTTAGGAGTGCGATGAATTCTTGAGAAAGTGTGACTTCAAAGTATTTCAGGACTAAGGCCATTCTTTCTCTTAATGCTTTCATCCCTGCCTTGAAAGGCAGAGTTATAATTCTGATTTGAGAGAAACAGTTAGTATATTTATTTAAAGAAGTCAACTGAAATATATGGATAATATTGGCGAAGAATATTTGACTACCGTCATTAAAAGAGTGAAATATTATAAGGACCTGGGTGAAAAAACATTTGCACAATTGGAAGAAAATGATTTTCACTGGCAGCCTTCTTCTGAATCAAACAGCATCGCTGTCATCATCCAGCATATGACTGGTAATATGCTTAGTCGATGGACAAATTTTTTAACGGAAGATGGAGAAAAAGAATGGCGCAATCGTGACGATGAATTTGTAATACATAATTATTCCAAACAAAAACTCATAGAGATTTGGAATAAGGGCTGGGATTGTTTTTTGGAGGTGCTTGATTCTTTGAAGCCGGATGATCTTTTAAAAATAATTTTCATCCGGAAAGAAAAGCTGACGGCGATCGATGCCATTAACCGGCAATTTGCGCATTATCCATATCACATTGGCCAGATCATTTGCATTGGCCGTATGATCAAAAATGAAAATTGGAAAAACCTGTCCATACCTAAAGGAACTTCTCAACAATACAACCAGGGCGGACAAATAAAAGATCCTGCAAAGAATTTTTAATTTATGGAATAAGGTGTCACACAAAAACCTTGGCTCTTTTGATTATGTCCCAGTTTCATTTCACGCAAGGACCTAAGCTCCTTTGTATTCGTTGCGTTTCTCTGCCGGCACGCAGGTTTGCGTCTTTGCGTGAAAACCAATTTCAAACTAAGTCTTTATGTAAAAGGTTTCGGAGTAGCAGCAGTCCGAAAATCGGCTGCAATGAAGAATTTTGCTATAAAATTAAAAATTATGAAACAGCAAACTTCAGCCACATCCGAAACCCTTATCGAAGGTAGAAACATAATTGATTTTACAGGTAAGACGATTTATGTGGGGATAGACGTTCATCAAAAAGATTACCAGGTAGCCAAAGTATATGATGGTATATGTTTAGGAAATCATCGCATGGCAGCCAATAGTGAGGCTTTGATTGAACATTTACGCAGCCATTATCAAGGGGCAGACTTTAAATGTGTGTATGAGAGTTGTGCGTGGGGTTTTAATTTGCAACGAAAGTTAACTGCAGCGAATATGGAATGCATGGTCGTACATGCTGCCGATGTATCAACCAACGATAAGGAGAGGAAAAGAAAAACAGATAAGGTAGATGCTTTAAAGTTGGCCCGTAATCTTGCAGCCGGTGAATTGAAAGCTATTCATGTACCGGATGAAACTATTCAAAAAGAAAGAAACCTGATCCGTTATCGTACAAGACTGGTGGGAGATATTAACAGGAGTAAGAACCGATTGAAAAGCTTATTAAAATATCAAGGTATAGAAATACCCGCACCGTATTTAAAAAACAACTGGAGTCGAAATTTTATGGCATGGGTGGAAGACCAGGCAGCAAAAGATGATCTGCTGAAGTATCGTTTACTGCTGATGCTGGAACAGATGAAATTATTGCGGCAATTATTGTTAAAAATAGAAAGGAAGCTAGGAGTACTGAGAAAAGGCAAATATGAATCAAAAGCAAAATTAGCAATGAGTGTACCGGGCATTGGACCCCTCACGGCTATGTTGTTTTTGCTGGAAGTGGGAGATGTAAAGCGTTTTAAAGGCTTTGATACATTAAATGATTTTGTAGGTTTCTGCCCCGATACGGCCAGCAGCGGGGAAACCGATCGTGACAAGGGCATTAGCGCAAGACGACATAAACAGTTGCGCAGTGCTTTGGTCGAAGCGGCCTGGCAGGCTATACGGATAGATCCGGCAATGATGAATACTTATCAAATGCTAACCAAAAGAATGAAAGGTTCCCAGGCAATTATTCGTATTGCCCGAAAATTATTGCGAAGGTTACGTGCAGTATTATTAACCGGCATTGAGTATCAAAAAGGAGTAGTAGCATGAACAGCAGAAGATTGCTAATAAGTTTTTTTAAGCCAGGGTGCTTACCGATAATAAGAAAAAGAGCAGCCATTGCTGACTGCTCTTTATTATCGTATAAGTATCAGCCTTATTGCTGGCAGGTTGCTCTTCAGCAGAGCCTGCTTCCTCTTGGGGCTGATAACTAAAATTAAAAAGTTCTTTTAATAGTATAATTGTCAACATCACAGAAAGGTAATATAAAGGTATAAGGACTGCTTGTAGTGTCTTGCAGTTGAAACACATTGCTCAACTGAGTCTGCAGCCTTATATTTTACTTTTAAGGATTGATAAAAAATTGCAGCGGCAATGCCGACTGCTGATAGGAGGCTAGCCGCCTGTGATAAAAGAAACGTGAAATAAAAAACAAAACATTTTAGTCATCCAATGTAAAATTTTTTGCTCCGTGCAGCGTATACCTTTACATAGGAG
>WNFY01004770.1_pt1 | contig 12397 bp, 7 predicted proteins | sample 5400091 | NCBI WGS metagenome assembly WNFY01 (sample SAMN13153364, study PRJNA577476) | soil metagenome | isolation source: 60 cm soil or saprolite under grassland replicate 1 | place: USA:California | collected 2016-06-15 | reverse complement strand
CGCGGCGCCCATGGCCTGTCCGGGCAGCCACGCGTAGCCCGCCGCCGCCACCTCGTCCGCCCACGGCATCAGCACCGGCATGCCGGCGTTCACCACCACGATCGTCCGGTCGTTCACCGCGGCGACCCGCCGCACCAGTTCGTCCTGCCTGCCGGGCAGGGCGAGCCCGGGGCGGTCGAACCCCTCGCTCTCGGTGGCGGGCGCGGACCCGACAACCACGACGGCGGCGTCGGCGGCCCGCGCGGCCTCGACGGCCTCGCTCAGCATCGCGTCGTCGTCCGGCGCGGGCACCAGCCCCAGGCGGATGGCCACCGGGCCCTGGGGCCAGTCGTCCGGGCGCAGCCTGACCCCGATCTCCGCTTCGCGGTCGGCCGGCAGGTACACGGTCGCCCTGATCTCGCCCGGCCTGACCATGGCCTCCACCGGGTCGGCGGGCACGTCGGTGTGGCCGGCCGCCACTTCGATCCCGTTCACGGTCAGCGTTAGCTGCCCCACCCCGCCCGCGCCGATCACGTACGGGCCGTCGTGGGCGGCCAGGTAGCAGGTGCGCAGCACGATGGTGCCGCGGCCGCCCCAGCCGATGCCCTCGGGCAGCCCGTCCCACCAGGTGAACATGGTGGCGCCGCGGTGTTCGGCGCTGATCAGCGTGCCGTCCTCGGCGCGGAACTCGATCCGGACGCCCGGCTCCCCGGTGTCCGGGTCGCGCAGCGCGTGCCGCGGCGGCTCCGGGACGATGGTCCAGGTCACGCAGCCCGGCCGCACGGTCACCCGGGCCAGGCCGGCCAGCGCCTGGGTCAGCGCGCCCGCCGGGGTCGACACGCTGACCTGCGGCACGGTCGCGCTGCCGCCACCCTGGGTGACCGGGCTGACGGCGTTCGGCCCGATCACCGCCAGGCTGCGGACGGTGCCGGGATCCAGCGGCAGCGCCGGGCGCTCGTTGCGGAGCAGCGTGAACGCCGCCGCGGCGCACCGCCGGAGCAGCGCCGGGTCGGCGAGGACCGGACCCAGGCCGTTCGGTGCGCCGCCGTCCCGGGCCCGGTCGTCTGGGGCGGTGCCGTCTGGGGCGGTGCCGTCTAGGGGAGTGCCGTCTAGGGGAGTGCCGTCTAGGGCCGGGCCGGCGGTGCCGAGCGCTCCGACCCGGCGGGCCAGCCGCAGGATGCGCAGCACCTTGGCGTCAACCGCGTCCTCGCCGATCGCGCCGGCCCGCACCGCCGCCACCAGTTTGGCGCCCCACGGCCCGGCCGGGCCGGGCATGGCCAGGTCGAGCCCGGCGGCGGCGGTCGCCACCGTGCTGCGCGCGGCGTGCCAGTCGGACAGGGCCACGCCGGTGAAGCCCCATTCCTCCTTCAGGACGTGCTCGAGCAGCGGGCCGTTCTCGGTCATCGTGATGCCGTTGACCTTGTTGTAGCCGGTCATCACCAGGTCCACGTCCGCCTCCCGCGCGCAGGCCTCGAACGGGACCAGGTACAGCTCGCGCAGCACGTGCCCGGCGATCCGGGCGTCATAGGTCCAGCGCCCGGTCTCGGAGTCGTTGCCGACGAAGTGCTTGACCGCCGCGGCCACGCCGGCCTGGTGCAGCCCGACGACGAAGGCGACGGCCAGCCGGGAGATCAGCACCGGATCCTCGCCGAACGACTCGAAGCCCCGCCCGCTCAGCGGCGTGCGCATGACGTTGATGGTCGGGGCCAGCAGGACGTCGACGCCCTTGCTCCTGGCCTCGGTGCCGAGCGCGGCGGCGAGCGTCTGGACCAGGGCGGGATCCCAGGTGGCACCGAGCGCCGACGGGCAGGGCAGGCTCGCCGCCGGGTTGCGCTCGTCCATGGTGACGCCGCGGACCCCGGCCGGGCCGTCGGAGACCACCATGGCCCGGAGCCCGATGGCCGGCAGCGGGCAGGTGCGCCAGTTGTCCGCGCCGGTCAGCAGGCGCACCTTGTCCTCAAGCGAGAGCGCGGCCAGCAGGCCGCGCTCCGCCGTCTGCGGCGGGGTGCCTGCCCGGCCGGTTGCCCGGCCAGGCAGGAGTCCCTCGTGATGAGTGTTCATATCGGGTGGGGGGTCGCCTGCGTCAGGACGCCGGCGTGAGGTGAAGGAGCGTGTACTCCAAGTAAGGCGCGTTCGGGACCGGGTTCATGTACTGGTTGGAGGAGGTCGGCCAGCCGGTGTAGTTCTTCGTGTTGTACTCGTACCATGCCGCGCCGTACAGCAGCGGGATCACCGGTGCCTGGGTGGACAGGATCCCCTGCAGCGTGTTCAGCGCCTGCTGCTGGGTGGCGGTGTCGTTCGTCCCCTCGAACTGGCTCAGCGCCGCCTGGGCCTGCGGGCTGGTGAACCGCTCCCAGTCGCCGCCCGCGGTCTTGCCGATGGGCGCCGACAGGGTGTTGTCCAGCCAGTTCTGGAAGTAGAAGTACGGGTTCGGACCCTGGGCGCCCCAGTGGATCATCGCGTCGAAGTGCCCGTTGGGGTAGTCGATGTACCACTGGGTGGCCTGCACGCCGTCGAAGCTGACCTCGAAGCCGAGGGTGTTCAGCTGGGTGGCGATCAGCTGCGCGTCCGTCGCGTAGTCGGTGTACGCGCTCGGGTCCTCGATGCTGAACTTGATCGGCTGCCCGTTCTTCATCCACTTGCCGCCGACCTTGGCGTAGCCGTCGCTGGTGAGCAGCTGGCTGACCTTGGCGGCGTTCCCTGTCGCCGGCAGGTCGTTGGCGTACGCCTGGCTGAGGAGCGCGTTGTCGGTCGGCAGCATCAGCCCGCTCGAGGAGGTGGCCGCCGGCTCGTAGCCGGTCTCGCCCTGGACGGACAGCTGCTGGCGGCTGATGCCGGCGCTGATTGCCTGCCGCACCTTGACGTCGTTCAGCGGCGCCTTGGTGACGTTCAGGAACAGCCCCACCACGTTGTTGTCGGCGAAGAACGGCGGGCTGGACGTCCAGGTGTGGTTGTCCGTGCTCTTGCCGAGGTAGTTGGTCGCGACGTTGCTGACGTTGTTGCCCGCGTAGTCGATCTGCCCGTTGAACAGCGCGGGGTTGGAGGTGTCGTTGCTGACGTAGTTCGGGAAGATGATCTCGGGGACGTGCACCATGCTCTTCTGCCAGTACGTCGGGTTGGCCGTGAAGACCACCTTCTGCGTGGAGAACGAGGAGAGCACGTAAGGGCCGGTGCCGACGGGGTTGGCATCGGCGTAGGTGGCCGGGTTGGAGACGCCCTGCCAGATGTGCTGGGGCAGGATGTAGGTCGATCCGATCAGGAACAGGCTGGCGTACTGCGGCTTGCTGAACGTGAGCACCGCCGTGTTCGCGCCGGACGCCGTGGCGCTGACCGGCAGCGGCGTGGGGTTGGGGGCGGGGGAGCTGAGCGTCGGGTTCTTCATCAGCAGGTTGAAGGTGAAGGCCACGTCGGCCGCGCTGAACGGCTTGCCGTCGCTCCACTTGATGCCCGGCCTGGTCGTCAGGGTCAGCGTCTTGCCGCCGTCGGACCATGTGTAGGCGCTGGCCAGCCACGGGATCGGCGCCTGGGTCGGCTGCATCATGTTGAACATGAGGAGCGGCTCGTAGGTCAGGTCCTGCATGTTCATCGTCACGCCGAGCGAGCTCGTCAGGTACGGGTTGAACGTCTTGTTGAACACCTGCCCGACGTTGTCCACGATGACCATGGGCTTGCCCATGCCGGTGGCGGACGACGCGGCCTTGGGTGTGCTGGAGGAATTGCTGCTGCTGCACGCGGCGAGCACCGAGGCTGACAGCGCGAGAATGCTGGCTGCGGCCAGGGTTTTCACGGTTGTTCGATTCATTGTCTAAACTCCGATGTGCCCGGCCGGCTCAGAGCCGGCCTATCGACTGGTGACCGTGTCGGGGTCTTATCTGTCGCATACTGGCGCGGGCGGGGCCGGCCGGGTGTCGTGCCCGTCCGGCGTGCCCGTGAACGTGACGTGGGTAGCTGCGCGGTAATTCCGTGTCCCGCGCGCCCGGCGCGGGAGCTGAATCGCGGCCGGCTACCGGGGATGCCGCTTCATGGTTTCTCCTCTCCTGGTCCGGTTCCGGATCCTGTGTCCGCGGCCCCGCTCCCGGCCGGGTCCGGACTGGTATCTGTGCTCGCGAGCGGCCGCGCCTGGGCGGCGGTGAGGTCGCGGGCGTGCAGCCAGCAGGCGCCTTGGTGTCCCGGCGCCACGGTGATGGCCGGAGGCCGTTCGGCGGCGCAGATGGCCATCGCGTGCGGGCAGCGCGGGTGGAACCGGCAGCCACCCGGGGGCCTGATCAGGTTCGGCGGCGAGCCCCGGCCGAGCAGCGACGGCGGCTGCGTCCTGTCCGGGTCCGGCGCCGCGCTGAGCAGGAGCTGCGTGTAGGGGTGGGCGGGTTCGTCGGTGACCCGCGCGGCGGGCCCGGATTCGATCAGCTGCCCGGCGTACATGACCGCGATCACGTCGGCCAGGTAGCGCGCCGACGCGATGTCATGGGTCACGTACAGGATCGTCAGGCCGTCATGTTCGCGCAGGCCGGCGAGCAGGTTGAGGATGCCGAGCCGGATGGACACGTCCAGCATGGAGACCGGCTCGTCGGCGAGCAGGATCCTGGGGCGGACGGCGAGCGCCCGGGCGATCGCCACCCGCTGGCGCTGCCCGCCGGACAGTTCGTGCGGGAACTTCCCGGCGAACTGCCAGGCCGGGCTGAGCGCCACCCGGCCGAGCAGCCCGGCGATGGCCTCGTCCAGGGACTGCTTCCCGCCCAGGCCGTGCAGCCGCAGCGGCCTGGCCATGTGGTAGCCGATGCTGTGTACCGGGTTGAGCGAGGAAAACGGGTCCTGCAGCACCATCTGCACCTGGCTGGCGTAGCCGCGCCGCCTGCGGGCAGGTACCTCGTCGCCGTCCAGGAGGATGGTTCCCGACGTGGGCCTGATCAGCCGGGCGAGCATCCTGGCCAGCGTCGACTTGCCCGATCCGCTCTCGCCGACCACCGCGGTGATACCGGACCTGGGCAGGGCGAGCGAGACGTCCTCGACCGCGTGGACCTGCGCGCCGCGCGCGGCGCGGCCGCCCCCGCGGACGGGGAAGTACTTGGTGAGGTGGCGTGCCTCCAGGGCGGGCGCCTGCTGGGCGGGCGTCTCGCGTACGGCTGCGGCGCTAGTCATGGCTGTGCACCTCCGGCTCGGGGGTCGCGCGGCGGGCGAGTTCGGCCGGTACCTCGCGGGCACCGTCCTGCAGCCAGCAGGCGGCCGAGCGCGTTCCCAGGTCGAGCAGCGGCGGGTCGTCCGTTCGGCACTTGCCGAACGCGTAGCCGCAGCGCGGATGGAACGGGCACCCGGCGGGGGGATCGCGCAGGTCGGGCGGCGACCCGGGGATGCCCTCCATGAACCGGTGCGGCCCGTGCAGCGAGGGAAACGAGTTGAGCAGGCCCAGCGAGTACGGGTGCCTGGGCGCGCGGAAGATCTCCCTCGCGCCCGCCTGTTCCACCAGCCGGCCCGCGTACATGACGGCGATCGAGTCCGCGATCTCCACCAGCAGCGACAGGTCGTGGGTGATGAACATGACGGCGAACCCGAGCCGGTCGCGCAGCCGCATGAGTTCTTCGAGTATCTCCCGCTGGGTGACCACGTCCAGCGCCGTGGTCGGCTCGTCCATGATCACGACCTGGGGGTCGAGCGCGAGCGCCATCGCGATCATCACGCGCTGGCGCATGCCGCCGGAAAGCTCGTGCGGGTAGCTGCGGAGCCGGTCGGCCGGGATGTCCACGAGTTCGAGCAGCTCGGCCGCCCGCGCCCGGCTGGCCGGCCTGCCCAGGTCCGGCCGGTGGGCCAGCAGCACGTCGGTGAGCTGCACCCCTATCCTGAACACGGGGTTGAGCGCGTTCATGGCGCTCTGCAGCACCACCGCGATCTGGTTCCAGCGCAGCCCGCGCAGTTCCTGCTCGCCGGCCGCCAGCAGGTCGACCGTCGGCAGCTCCCGCTGCCGGAAGAGCACCCGGCCGCCCGTGATGACCCCCGGTGCCCGGAGCAGCCGCGTGATCGCGTAGGCCAAGGTGGACTTGCCGCTGCCGCTTTCCCCGGCGAGCCCGAGCACCTCTCCGCGCCGCAGGGTCAGGTCCGCGTCGACGACCGCGTGCACCGCGCCCGGGCCGAAGCCGTAGTCCACGCACAGCCTGGTGACCTCGATCAGCGGATCGCCCAACCCGGGAACCGGCGGGGCCCCCGTGCCTGTCCCGCCGGCTCCCGGGTTCCGGCCGGGCCCGGACCCATGAACCCGGACCCCAGCACCCCAGGAAACCCCCGAACCAGGGCCTTGCTCCGCGATACTCACCGTGGCCCCCCCACCATCAGGCTTTCTCCGCTGCCCGAGCCGTCCTGGCCGCTGCCGCCCTGGCTGGTACCCGAGCCGTTCCGGCCGGCGGATGCGATGACCGGGGTCAGCCCGAGCCGCGGGTGCCGGGGCATCCCGGCCCGCCTGGCCTGCCGTCCGGTCAGCCCGGCGGCCCGCAGCCTCGGGTTGATGAACTCGTCGATGCCGAAGTTGAGCAGCGCGAGCGAGGTGCCGAACAATCCGAGGGCCAGGCCCGCGGGCAGGAACCACCACCACTCGATGTGCACCTGCTGGGCCGCCTGCGCGCTTTGCGCCCAGTAGAGCATCGTGCCCCAGCTCCAGTGGGCCACGCTGATGACGCCGAGGAAGGAGAGCGCCGCAAAGGTGCCGACCCCGTAGATCACGGTGAACAGGAACGACGTCGCGACGACCGGAATCAGGTTCGGCAGTATCTCGAACGTCATGATCCGCCAGCTCCGTTCCCCGATGAGCCTGGCCGACTCGATGTAATCCCAGGTGCGCATGGACAGCGTCTGTGCCCGCAGCACCCGGGCGCCGAACGCCCAGCCCGTGATGCTGATGACCAGCCCGATCAGCAGGTCGTTGGGGCTCGCGGACTTGGAAAGGAACCCGAAGATCACGATGAGCAGCGGCAGCGCGGGCATCACGAGGAACACGTTGGCGAGCATGGACAGCAGGTCGTCCACCCATCCGCCGAAGTACCCGGCGGTCACCCCGAACAGGACGGCAAGGACGGTAGCCACCGCCCCGGCGATGAGCGAGACCAGGATCGTGCTGCGCCCGCCCACCAGCAGCTGGGAAAGCACGTCCTGCTGAACCTGGGTGGTGCCGAGCCAGTGCGCGCCGGACGGCGGCAGCGGCGTGCCCTTGGTGGTCGACAGGCTCGCGCTGGGGTCATAAGGCGCCACGTACGGGCCGATCACCGCGAGCAGGACGAAGAAGATGGCCAGCCCGAGGCCGATCATGATCTTCGGCGACCTGGGCAGGCGCAGCATCCGCATGCGGCGCTTGCCGGTCACGCCCGGCGCTGGCGCCGTCGCGTCCGGGCTGACCGGGGTGGTGCCGACCGGGATGGCCATGGCCTAGCCCTCCTGCCGGGTGCGGGGATCGAGGAACGCGTAGACGAAGTCGGCGATCAGGTTCGCCCCGAGCACCGCGAACGTGATGACGAGGAAGATCCCCTGCAGCAGCGGGTAGTCCTCGTTGCTGATCGCCTGCAGCAAGATGAAGCCGATACCGGGGTAGGAGAAGACGATCTCCGTCAGCAGGGCGCCGGACACGATGAACCCGACCGCCAGGGAAAAGCCCGACACGCTCGGCAGGATCGCGTTGCGGGCCGCGTAGCTGATCACGCGGCTCCTGGGCAGGCCCTTGGCCTGCGCGATGAGGACATAATCCTCATCCATGGTGGTGATCATGACGTTCCGCATGGTGATGATCCAGCCGGCTACCGACGCCAGCACGATGGTCAGCGCCGGGAGGGCGGCGTGATCGAGCACGCTGGCGATGTACGGCCCGGAGAACCCGGGACTCAGCGTGATGTCGTAGGCGGAGTTCTGCGGGAACCAGCCCAGCTTGGTGGCGAACAGGGCCACCGCCAGGATGGCGAGGAAGAAGTACGGCACCGCCTGGAAGAAGGTCATGACGGGCAGGATGTTGTCCAGCCAGCTTCCGCGTCGCCAGGCCACCACGATGCCGACCAGCGTGCCGAGCACGAAGCTGAGCACCGTCGCCACGCCGACCAGGCCGATGGTCCACGGCAGCGCGCCGCGGATCAGCGTCGTCACCGGCGTCGGATAGCTGCTCAGCGAGATCCCCAGGTTGCCGTGCAGCAGCTGAGCCCAGTAGTGCAGGTACTGGCCCCACAGCCCGGTCTTGGTGTTGACGCCGTACTGGAGCTCCAGCGCGGTGATGGTCTGGGTGGACACCTGCGCCTGCATCCGGCCGATGAGGGAAAGCACGGGATTGCCCGGCATCAGATGCGGGATGAAGAAATTGGCCGTGATGGCCACGATGGCCGTCACGACGTACAGGCCCAGCCGGCGAGATATCAGGCGCATCAGTGATCCCCTCAGGGCGCCGCGGCGCAGCCGCAGCTTTCCCGGCAGATCAACTGGGTGGGCAGCACGATGTTGCGCTCTGGCGGCCGCTCGCCGTTGATCATCGAATACAGCACGTTGAAGGCCGTGGTTCCCATCTCCCTGATCGGCTGGCGGACGGTGGTAAGGCTGGTGCGCAGGTGGCGGGCCATCGGGATGTCATCGAAGCCGGTCACCGCCACCTGGCCGGGAACGCTGACGCCGTGCTCGCGCAGCTCGGACATCACGCCGAGCGCGGTCTGGTCGTTGGCGCACACGATCGCCCGCGGCAGCTCGTGACCAGCGGCGAGCACCCGCCTGATGACCTTGGCGCCGGCTGAGGCGAAGTAGTAGCCCTGCCATTCGGGTCCGCAGGCCAGCGTCGCGCCGGCCGCGGCGGCCTCCGCGGCGAGCACCTCACGCCGTTCGATGTTGTCCGGGCTGTCCGCGTAGCCGCCCACGTAGGCCATGGTCAGGTAGCCGTGGTCCTGCAGCAGGTGCCGGGCCAGGGCGCGCATGCCCGACTTGTTGTCCCCGTGCACGTTGGCGGTGGTGGGGGTGGCGTAGCCGGCCAGCGTGACGATCGGCAGCTGCCTGGACAGCCGGTCCATCTGCTCCGGCTCGAGCACCCGGTCGTGCAGGATGAGCCCGTCGCTCTTGCGGGCCAGCGCCAGGGTCCTGCCGCCCGCGTCGTGTTCGGTGATCCCCACCGACCTGATCAGCAGGTCGAAGCCGCGGCGCTGGGCCGCCGCCTCGACGCCGCGGTTGATCAGGTCGGGGTACTGCAGGCTTTCTGCCTCGTCCGCGAACGTGTCCTCGTCCATGTCCAGCCGCCAGGGCCTGCGGACGATCACGCCGACGACCTCCTTGAGCCGGGCGCTCAGCGCGCGTGCCGCTCCGTCCGGCGCGAAGCCGAGCTCGGCGACGGCCGCCAGCACCCGGTCCCTGGTGTCCTGGCGCGGGTTGCGCTGGTCGTTGAGCACGCGGGAGACCGAGGCGATGGACACGCCGGCCATCCTGGCCACGTCATAGATGGTGGGCGGGATGATCGAGTCCCCGTCGCCGCCGCCCGCCGGGATTCCGGCCACCTGATCTGCCGGGTTCCCCTGGCTTCCCGCAGCGGGGATCCCAGGGCCGCCGCCCGCGGGCCTGCCGGTGTCATCCACCGCTGCTCCTCATCGTCTGGCGTCCGATCGTCGTCTGGCGTCCGCCCGAGGGGCGGTAAGCGCTTACCCGAACGGCCCGAAGATAGGGTGCCGCTCGTAACGGCACCCTGTCCCAGTCCCGGTCCCGGTCCGGGCCCCACCTTGCGGTAAGCGCTTACCGGTCCCCTATGGCAGCAGAGTACGACTATCGGGCGATTTATCTCAAGGGCTAATGTCTCCACTGTTACGTGAACGTGACACGAACCGGATCGCCTTGCCTGCCGGGAGTTCCCGCTCCCCGCGGGCGCCTTCCGGCCCGGACGCGGCTGACCAGGGGATCAGCTACGACATCTCGAAGTAACGTCGCGCGCACTCGTTACCGGCCGCGTAACAACCGAGAAATACTCCCGAAACCCGCGCATGGGACACATGCCTTGCAGGCACACGGATCGGCCGGCGCGGAGCCAGCCCACAAGTTGGACCCCAGAGGCCTTATTGCCCCATGGAGGCATAGTGAATCCATATCCCAGCTGGCTTAGCGCAGGGGATAACTCCTGGCAGATGACCGCTGCCACGCTGGTCGGGCTGATGTCCATCCCGGCCCTGGCCGTGCTGTACGGCGGCCTCGTCCAGAAGAAGTGGGCGATGAACACCGTGCTCATGGTGTTCACCACATTCTGCCTGGTGCTGATCACCTGGGTGCTCTGGGCCTTCAAGATGGGCTTCGGCACGCCGCTGATCAGCACGTTCGTCGGCGATCCGCGGAGCGTGCTCGGGCACGCGGCCGAACAGGGCCAGGCGAACATCCCGCTGCTCAAGGGCCTGATGCCTGACTTCAAGTTCCCCCAGTCGTCGCTGGTCTACTTCCAGTTCGTGTTCGCGGCGATCACCCCGATCTTGTTCATCGGCAGCGTCCTCGGCCGGATCAGCTTCAAGGTCTGGATGATCTTCGTGCCGCTGTGGATCACCTTCGCCTACGCGGTCAACGCGTTCCTGCTCTGGGGCGGCGGCTACTGGGCCGGCAAGGGCGCGCTGGACTTCTCCGGCGGTTACGTCATCCACCTGGCCGCGGGCGTGTCCGGCTTCGTCGCCGCCGCGGTGGTCGGGCCGAGGCTCAAGCGCGACCGCGAGCGCGCCATTCCGAACAACCTCATGTTCGTCGCCGTCGGCGCCGGCCTCTTGTGGCTCGGCTGGAACGGCTTCAACGGCGGTGACCCGTACTTCGCCAGCCAGGACGCTGCGGCCGCGGTCATCAACACCAACCTGGCGACCGCGGTGGCCATGATGACCTGGATCATCATGGACATGGCGTTCAGCAGCGAGAAGAAGCCGACCTTCCTCGGCGGCCTGAACGGCATGATCTGCGGCCTGGTCGGCATCACCCCGGCGGCCGGCTACGTGAACGGCCTCGGCGCCATCGTGATCGGCCTGGTCTGCTCCGCGATCGTGTGGGTGGCCTGGACCTACCTGCCGAAGTACGTGTGGCCGTTCAACAAGGTCGACGACGCGCTCGGCGTGGTGTACACGCACGGCATCGCCGGGCTGTTCGGCGGCCTGCTGGTGGGCTTGCTGGCCGACCCGAACATGATCGTGTACCTCGGCCTCGGCAAGAATCCCTCGATCTCCGGCACCGGCCTGTTCTACGGGCACGGGCATCAGCTGCTCGTCCAGGCCGAAGCCGCGCTCACCGTCATAATCTGGGACGCCGCCGTGACGTTCGTCATCCTCATGGTCATCAAGCACGTGTTCAGGATGAACCTGCGGATACCCGACGACCAGCTGGCGATCGGCGACGTGGCGGTGCACGGCGAAGAGGCGTACCCGTCCGACGAGCTGATCAGCGTCGGCTCCTCGATGGCTGATGAGATCTCGTCAGCCAAGTCCGACGGGAAGGTGCCGGAGAAGGCGGCCAAGTCGTCTGCCGAAGACGCTTAGCCTGCCCCGCTCCCAGCCTGCGCTGCGTGCGGCCGCAGCGTGAACCGGACGCGCGTCCGGGCCTCCCAGGGGCCCGGGCGCGCGATCGGTTGTGTTAGCCGGGGGGACGATCCCCCCCAGACCCCCCCTGCTCACGGGGGGCTGCCCGCCCCCCCGTACCCCCCGGGGGAGGGCTGCCCGCCCCCCCGTACCCCCCTGGCCCGGGGATCAGTGCCCGCGGAACGCCTCCTCCAGCCACCACGAGCCGTGCGCGGACGTGACCTTGGCGTCGATGAGCAGCGGCCGCTCGCGGGGGCCGTCCAGCCAGCCGCGCACCGGGGCCAGGTCCGCCGCGTCGCGCACGGTCAGCCCCTCGAACCCGAACCCGCGGCCGATCGCGGCAATATCGGTCGGCGGGAACCGCACGACATCGAGCGGGTCGCCGTCCGGCCCGAAGTGATGTACCTCCGCGCCGTAGGCCTCGTCGTCGTAGACGATCACCACCATCGGCAGTCCCAGCCGGGTGATGGTCTCCAGCTCGCTGACGCCCATCAGCGCGCCGCCGTCGCCGAGCGCGGCGACGGCCAGCCGGTCCGGCCGGGCGATCGCCGCCCCGATGGCCGTGGCCAGGCCGAGCCCGATCGACTGGAACGCCTGCGTGAAGCAGAATCCCGCCTCGTCAGGGACCGACAGGTACATGCTCGGGTAGCCCATGAAGTTGCCCGAGTCCACCGCCACCGTTCGTTCCGCGGGCAGCAGGTCGTCCAGCGCGATGGACAGCGTGCGCGGGTCGATCCGTTCCCCGTCGCTCTCGTCCTTGTACGCCACGTCCCGCCAGCGCGCCTGGCCCGCGATCCGCCCCCGCACCTCCGCGGACCGGTACCCTACCGATTCATCCCGAACGGGCCGGGTTTCCCCGCCCCGGCCACCCTGCCTGCCGTGCGCACCGAGCGCGTCGG
>WNFY01022805.1_pt1 | contig 12399 bp, 12 predicted proteins | sample 5400091 | NCBI WGS metagenome assembly WNFY01 (sample SAMN13153364, study PRJNA577476) | soil metagenome | isolation source: 60 cm soil or saprolite under grassland replicate 1 | place: USA:California | collected 2016-06-15 | reverse complement strand
CGGAGATCAGCAATTTTTTCTCGCGTTTGCCCAGAGTGAAATGAACCGTATTCGCGATGCGGCGTTGCGGCAGCAGATCATGACAGACGAGCACTCCCCTTCGGAATACAGAACTGCTGAAGTGCGCAACCTGGACGCCTGGTATTCCGCCTTCAACGTGAAGCCCGGGGACAAGCGTTACTTTGCGGCGGAAGAGCGCGTGCGCATCTGGTAATTTGAACCGGCTCCAATCGAGATCAGATAAATCAAACCGGTGGCCAAGTTCGAACTGAAGACGGCCAGACTCCTGCGCCACTGCCAATTCGCGACGATATAATTCCTGCACCGTGCAAACGAAATCCTCGTCCTCCCGCCATTGGCACGCCGTTACTGCCGCTTTTCTCGGCTGGACGCTCGATGCGTTTGACTTCTTCGTCCTTGTCTTCCTGGTTGATACCTTAGCCGCTCAGTTTCACGTCACGAAATCAGACATTGTGTGGACGATCACTGCGACGCTGGCCATGCGTCCGGTGGGTGCGATCATTTTCGGACTGCTCGCGGACCGTTATGGGCGGCGGCGTCCGCTCATGGCTAACGTGATTTTCTTTTCAGTCGTGGAGTTGCTTTGTGGTTTCGCTCCTAATTACACGGTCTTTCTTTTTCTGCGGACCATCTATGGAATCGGTATGGGCGGCGAATGGGGCGTGGGTGCATCACTCGCGATGGAAGCGGCTCCCGGCAAATGGCGCGGCATTCTTTCGGGAATTCTCCAGAGCGGATATTCCATCGGATATCTGCTCGCCGCACTGGCATCACGTTTCATCGAACCGGCCTGGGGCTGGCGGGCAATGTTCTGGGCGGGAGGAGCGCCTGCGTTGCTGGCTCTTTATGTGCGATGGAAAGTCCCTGAGTCGGAAGCTTGGAAGCAACATCGTGCAGCTACCACCGCCGCAATCGTCTCGGTCGTGAGGCAGCACTGGAAATCCGCAATTTATCTGGTGTTGATGATGACCCTGATGATGTTCCTGTCTCACGGCTCGCAGGACCTATACCCCGATTTTCTTAAGTCTTCGCGGGGAGCCAGCGCCCACATGGTTTCTTATATTGCAATCTGGAACAACATCGGGGCGGTGGTGGGCGCGGTTATCTTTGGTTATTTCTCGGAGATTCTAGGACGGCGGCGCAGCATGATTGCGGCACTGGTTCTTTCTCTCGCCACGATTCCGTTTTGGGCGTTCGGCACGACGCTCGTCGTCATTGCCATCACGGCGTTCGTAATGCAGGCTGGGGTGCAAGGAGCATGGGGAGTGATTCCCGCGCACCTGAACGAATTGTCTCCAGATCAAACGCGTGGGCTACTGCCCGGGCTCGCATATCAGCTCGGCATATTGATTGCCGCTCCCGTAAACACAATTGAGTATGTCTTGCGCTCTCACTTCGGTTACAGCTGGGCGCTGGCGGGATTCGAAACCGTGACCATCACTCTTTTGATCATCGTCCTTGCGCTGGGCAGTGAGCGCAAAGGACGCGCCTTCGTATTACCAATTCAAACCGAGCCCGTTCTCCGCATGGGCTGAGGCGCGAGGCATAGACGTACCCGGCCGTCCGAACTCGATTTCCAGCTTGTCGCCGGGCTTGAGGGTTACTTCCCCGCCCTTTTGCAGAGCAAAGAACGTCGCCGCTGCGCCCATGCCGAAGAATCGCACAGTTCCGGCCCCCACCGCGGCTCCTCCGGCTTCTTCGGCGAGATCATCCGCAATTTTTGCGCTGAGCGCGGTCCCGCCAAGTTGGATGGCAAGCCGCTTTTTGCTCAGTGCCGGATGAATTCTTCCCTCTTCGTCCGTTTTGATTGCGGGGCTTTCGGACGAAACCAGGTGCAGATTGACCGGCTGAGTTTCTCCGTTCGGCAATACCACCCGTTCAAAAGTCAGGAACAGACTTCCGGGACGCATCAGGCGCCGGGCGCGCCTGGTTTCAACTCTACCCTGGAAGATTGTTCCCTGCGGAAGCAGAACCTGGCCGTGGATGGAAATTGGCTCTGTCAACTTAACCTGAAACGCCGATCCACTTGGCAACTTTGAAGTTATTTCAGAATCCACCATCAGTTGGGCGCGGGTTCCGTCGAGCGAGGTGAAAGCCGGAGCAGCTTCGTTCCCCGCGGAGTGCGCCGCGAGTTGAGCCAGGTTTTTAGTTCCGTTATGCCAATCGTTTTGGATCTGCGCCGCATGGTTTCGAGGAGCGTCCGGAAATTCGTTCGCGAGTGCCACCGCATCCGGCGGTAAGGTGAAAATCTGTTGGCCGAATGAGGGTACCGCGATAAAAAAAATGACGAGCACGTGCTTAAGCAAAAGGCCTCCTATCAAGACTCTGAGTTGCCGCCGAGAGCATTTCGGGCACTGAAAGCGTCATCTCTCGCGCAGATAGAAGCTGATAGAGTAAGCTCTTTGGGAGGACAAGCATAATGCAGCTTGCGGTCGTTGGTTCGGGCTACGTCGGCCTGGTCGCAGGAGCCTGTTTCGCGGACCTTGGCCACGACGTGATCGTTGTTGATAACGATGATAAGAAGTTAGCGGCGCTGAATCGTGGCGAAGTCCCGATCCACGAGAATTTTCTTCCGGAGCTGCTCGAACGTCACCGCGGAAGCAAGCTGAAGTTTTCTGACGATCTCGAAGCAGCAGTCCGCGCGAGCTCGGTTATTTTCGTTGCAGTTGGAACACCTCCCACCGAGCACGGCGAAGCCGATCTCTCCTATGTTGAATCGGTCGCGCGCAGCATTTCCGGAGCGATCGACAGCTACAAGATTGTGGTCGAGAAGAGCACTGTCCCGGTTTATACAAGCGACTGGGTGCGCAAGATCATTCTGCGCAACGTTCCGGAGCACCAAGAATTCGATGTCGCTTCAAATCCCGAGTTTCTCCGCGAAGGCACGGCGGTCACCGATTTTCTATATCCGGACCGCATTGTTATTGGCGCCGATACGGAACGTTGCGCGGCGGTTCTGCGGGAAGTTTACGCGTCGCTTGCTGACGGCACATATTATCTGCGTCCGGATGCAATTCCCAGGCCGGACCAGGCGCAGATTCCGCCGCCATTGATTGTGACCAGCGCAAAGAGCGCCGAGCTGATCAAGCACGCTTCCAACGCATTCCTCGCCATGAAGATTTCGTTTATCAATGCAGTGGCGTCGATCTGCGAAAGTGTGGGCGCGAACGTGCAACAGGTATGCCAGGGCATTGGGACCGATTCGCGAATTGGCCCACGTTTCCTAAATCCTGGAATTGGTTACGGGGGCTCATGTTTTCCCAAGGACCTGATGGCTTTTCGCGCGGTGGCGCGCGAGTGCGGCTACGATTTCCGTTTACTGGATGAAGTGATCCGCATCAACGAAGAGCAGCGGCAGCGATTCATCCGAAAAGTGCGAAGCGCGTTATGGACCCTGCGAGGTAAAAAGCTCGGCGTATTGGGCCCGGCTTTCAAGGGCGGCACGGACGACATTCGGGAGTCGCCGGCAATTCTGTTGATCCAGTCATTGCTCCAGGAAGGTTGTCAGATTGCCGCATTCGATCCCGCCGCGCATGAGCGCGCCCAGGAAGTGCTGAATTCGAACGTGCGCTTCGCAGAAAGCGTCTATGACGCCGCGCGGGACGCCGATGCCTTGCTGATTTTGACCGAATGGGAGGAATTTGCCACACTCAATCTCCCGCGCCTGCGTTCGGAGCTCAAATATCCAATCGTGATTGATGGCCGCAACCTGTATGATCCTCAGATCATGGCGGAAAACGGATTCACTTATTACAGCGTAGGACGGGCCTCCTCCAGCCCTGAGCCGCTTCCTCCTGCTGTCGAACCTAAAACCAGGAAGGGCGCTCGCTCATGAGACTGCGTGCGCTGGTCACAGGCGGAGCAGGTTTTCTCGGGTCGCATCTTTGTGACGCGCTGCTGGCAGAAGGTTACTCGGTCGTGGCCGTAGATAATCTCATCACTGGCCGGATCTCCAATATCGAACACCTCCGCCGCGAGGGCAATTTCGAGTTTCTTCAGCTGGATATTAATCGTTCGTTTGATTGCGGCGAGGTGAACTATGTTTTTCACCTGGCCTCGCCGGCGAGTCCGGTAGATTACATGGTCCACGGAATTGAGACCTTGAAGGTTGGCTCGCTGGGCACCATGAACGCGCTCGAAATCGCCAAGAAGTGTCACGCGCAATATCTTGTCTCCTCAACCTCAGAGTGTTATGGCGATCCGCTGGAGCATCCTCAGAAAGAAACTTATTGGGGCAATGTGAACTCGATCGGCCCACGCTCGGTTTACGATGAAGCCAAGCGCTTCACGGAAGCTCTCACCATGGCTTATCACCGCTACAATCAGGTGGATACGCGCATCGTGCGAATTTTCAATACCTATGGTCCGCGCATGCAGCTGAATGATGGCCGCGTGATCCCCAATTTCATGAAGCAGGCCCTGCGCGGCGAAGACCTGACCGTGTACGGCGACGGCACGCAGACGCGCAGTTTCTGCCACGTGAACGACGAAATTGAAGGCATTCTCCGGATGGCGAAATCGAACGAGCATTTTCCGGTGAACATCGGCAACCCCGACGAGTTTACGATTATCGATTGCGCACGGCGGGTGCTCGATATTACTGGTTCAAAAAGCCAAATTCGGTTTGCTAACCTCCCTCAGGATGACCCGAAGCAGCGGCGCCCGGACATCACCAAAGCCCGCAAACTCCTCGGTTGGGAACCGCGAATCGACCTCGTCACCGGACTGCGCATGTCCCTGGAGTATTTCCGAGAGGCCGTTGCTTCGGAAACGCCCGTAAGAGCCTGAGGAACGCGGGCACAACCCTCCCGTCTGAGTCCCTTTTCTAACCCTTAGGTCGCCAATTACTTCAGTCATCTGGAGTTTGTGCGATGGCCCCGATATCGTCAGAACGTACTCCTTCTCACAACTAAGGACTTCCGATGGGCAAGGCAAGTGGCTGGGTCATGATCGGTGGATCTCTCGATCTTTTCATTCGGCTCGCGGACTCTATCGGGCGGTATTTACATGAAAGCCCGGGGTCGGCAGGCTGCGCCGGCTGCCGCCGCCAAACCTCAGCCCAAAAAGAGTCGCGGCGGTTGCGAGATCTGCGGCCTGGAAACACCCGTCATTCATTGCCGCGTACATGGGGTCCATCTATGCGGAGACTGCGTCAGCGCCCACTACGATTTCCGTTCCTGCGCCTACGTTCCTAGTACCAGGCGACCCGCTCCAAGCAAGCCAGCTGCCCGTGCTGCCAAAGCCTAACCGTCCTCCCGCATCTGTATGATGGCTTCGCGGAGGAACGATGGCAGGAATTCGTGTGTTGTTCTGGGACGTCGGCGGCGTTCTTCTAACCAATGCCTGGGACCACGAGGAACGAAACCAGGCCATTCAGCGTTTTGCATTGAATCAGGAAGAATTCGAGACCCGCCATAAAGAGATTGTCTCCTCGTTCGAGGAAGGACGCGTCGGCTTGGATGAATATCTTCAACACACCATTTTGTACCAGCAGCACAGTTTCAGTAGTTCGGAGTTCAAGCAATTCATGTTTGAGCTCTCCCAGCCAAGAACCAAGACACTGGAAATTGCGAATGACCTTTCCCGCAATTACTTGATGGGTACGATCAATAACGAGTCTCGAGAATTGAACGCGTATCGCATTCAACGCTTTGCCTTGATGGATATTTTCAAAATCTTTGTGAGTTCTTGTTTTGTAGGGATGCGAAAGCCGGAGGAAAGAATTTATCCGCTTGCTCTTGATCTCACCCAGGCGCAACCCGATGAGTGCTGCTTTATCGATGACCGCCCGGTCAATATTGAGGCAGCAGGACGAGTCGGCATGAAGACGGTGTTGCTGCAGAATCCAGAACAACTGAAAGAAGACGTGCGCAAACTGGGAATCCAGTTGTGATTACTTAACCGAGGCGCGAATGGGGAGCACTGAAACGCTGGCCGCAGGCGCTTGGACTGGTTTGGAATCCATGCACCAGGAATCGGCGATGATCTTCCATTCGCCGGCGTGGCAACGGGCTACGATCAAATACTTTCCCGCGTGCTCCTGCCGCTTTCCGGTTGTGATCGGGACCAGCATCTTGCTGCTTCCTGTAATGCAGGCAAAATCGCCAACCATGCCGATCTCTGCGCATTCCAGATCTACGTCACCTAATCCTTCTTTAATGGAAGTTTCGAGAAGCTGGCGAATTGCATCGCTTCCGTGGACGGCGGGCGTACTCGCCCTGAGAACGATTGCATCGGACGAATAAAGTCCCAGTAAATCGTCGAGACGCTTCGAATTAAAGAAGAGACACCAATCGCGAATCAGCCTGTGGATGGCTTTCTCGGTTTCTGCTGGTTCGACCACTGGCTGGGGCGACAGGCCTGGTTGGGGCGAAGCCTGCGTCGCATCGGTCCAAACCGCTGGTTCCGTCGAGTTATTTTGCGGCTGCGAAAAATAGTGATAGTGATGGTGGTAAATGTGTTGGCCCGCAGCCGGAGTGCCCTCACTCTCGGTTTTCGTGGTCCTCGCTGTCGGCGTTTTGAGCAGTGCTCCGCAATAGCCGCAAAAGCGGTTCGACTCGGTATTCGCGGCACCGCATTTCGGACATGCCTCCTCGGCCAGGTGTGAGGTCTGTTCCGGCGCCCTCTCCACCATCGCGCCGCTCATCAGACTCTGCATGGCCTGCATGGCCGCGGCGATGGCTTCCTCGCTCGGCTTAGGCCGGCGGAAGTCATGCTTGATCTTGATGAAAAAGTCGTCCGCCGCCGAATTCGGCGCCAGTTCTTCGTTTTCGTCGTTATCGGGCACGTTGGGGTGACTGCTCACGTAATGCAATTTTACTTCTTAAAACAGTGAACACAAACGAAAGCGTGAAGTCGGGCTTTATATATTGCAAATATTTGCGCAAAGGAATTCAACTCTTGCGGTTGACCTTGATTGTCTCTCGAAAGCTAGCTCGCTTTGAGATGCCGCAAGGGATCCGAGGGCACTTCAGTAACTTGCTGTACGCCCGCTCCATTCGTAGCATCGACGCAGTATGCTGCGCAGTCTGCTACTGAGCCAGGACGAGAATACAGCCCGGATCTTTGCACGCGTGTTCAAAGATCTCGAAGTGGATATCGATCATTTTCATGAATCCGAAAAGGCGTTGTCGCAAGTGGCCAAGCATCGCTATGATGCCATCGTAGTAGATGATCAAGTGCAGCAGGCTGGCCAAGTGCTGAGTACGATCCTCGAGCTTTCCACCTGCAACAAGTCGGTGCGAATCGCACTGGTCGATCCTTCATCGGCGGTACAACCTGTTTTCAAGACAGGCGCACAGGTCGTGTTGTACAAACCACTCTCTTCCGAGAGAGTGCGCCATGGGCTCAGGGCGGTTCGCAACTTGATGGCGCGAGACCGCCGCCGCGGCGCCAAGCGCATCGTCGCCATGCTTCAGGCCAGAATAAGTCCGCGACAGGCCCGGGGTGCTGCAAGAAGAGTGCTGATCGCAGACATCAGTGATTCCGGCGCAGCGATCCGCACCGAGTTAGGGGATGTTCCACGCACAGGAGCGCTCAATCTGGAATTCGAGTTATCCGGAGCCCATGAGTCGGTCCACACTACAGCAGAAGTAGTGTGGCAGGATGACGATGGAACTGCCGGCGTCCGCTTCCTGGACATGCCTAGCTATGATCGCAAGCGCCTCGCGAACTGGCTGAAAGAACAGGCCTCAGGAAAGGCGCACGGCGCTTCTGCAAGCCATAGCATCTAAAACCCAGCAACTACTCAAAAACTTCTGCGTCGCGAAAGCGCGCAGCCTTTTTGTCCTTGTCAGAAAGCTCCGGGTCACCGGAGAATTTCCAATCAATGTTCAAGTCCGGATCGTTCCAGACAATCGTGCGCTCCAGCTCTGGCGCGTAAAACTCCGTGCTCTTATAGAGGACGTCGGCGTCACGCAGTACATAAAATCCATGCGCGCAGCCGCCCGGAATCCAGGCCAGCAGCTTGTTTTCGGCGGAGAGGCGAACTGCGTGCCATTTCCCGAAAGTTGGCGAATTCCTTCGCACGTCCACAAACACATCGAGCACTTCCCCGCTCACCACGCGCACCAGCTTGTCCTGGGGCTTCTGCACTTGATAGTGCAACCCGCGTAAGACCCCGTGTTTCGAAAAAGAATGGTTGTCTTGCACGAAGGTTTCGGCGATCCCGATGCCAGCCAATATTTTCTGGTTGTAGCTTTCCAGGAAGAACCCTCTTGAGTCGCCAAATACCTTGGGCTCAAGAATCATGGCTCCGTTAAGGATGCTTTCGAGAACTTTCATCGGGAACGATTTTAGAAGACACGCTCTTTCAGCATCTGCAGCAGATAGTCGCCGTAACGGTTGTTCTTCATCGATGCTGCGGCTCGCGATACTTGTTCCGCGGTGATATAGCCGTAGCGATAGGCAATCTCTTCAGGGCATGCGACCATTAATCCCTGCCGGGTCTCAATCGTCTGAATAAAAAGCGAGGCCTCAAGCATAGCTTCGTGGGTGCCGGTATCTTACCGGTTGCGTCGAATTCGACCACTCCATAACGTTCGGGATCGTTCACCGGGTAGGCAAATATGCGCGCGCCCTTCTCGCACTCAGCCGCCTGCTGTACGCTCTTCGCAAGATCGTGGCCGTAGAAGATATTGTCCCCGAGAATGAGCGCGCAGAACTGGTCCGCGAGAAACTCCTTGGCGATGAGAAATGCGTGAGCAATGCCCTCCGGCCGAGGTTGAGCGGTGTAGGAGAAACTTAGACCTAATCTTGACCCATCGCCCAGAAATTGCTGAAACTTAGGCAGATCATCGGGAGTCGAAATCACCATAATTTCCCGAATGCCGGCCAGCATCAAGGTCGAGAGCGGGTAATAAATCATGGGCTTGTCATAAATTGGGAGCAGACTCTTGCCGACCGCATGAGTGACCGGATACAGGCGCGTTCCGGAACCGCCGGCAAGAATTATGCCCTTATATTTGCAGGACCGCCCAATTGTCGGATTCGACATGAGAATCTTTTGACTTGATGAGGATTACCCGCGCTAGTGCCCAGAGTGTTGGCAATCAATCTTAAAGAGAATACTGTGTCGCCATCCATTGGCGATAGCTGCCGCTGGTCACCGACTCAATCCAGCCTTCGTTTGCCAGGTACCACTCGACCGTCTTGCGAATGCCGGTTTCGAACGTCTCCTTCGGCCTCCAGCCCAGCTCGGATTCAATCTTGTGCACATTCATCGCGTATCGGCGGTCGTGGCCGGGCCGGTCTTTCACAAATGTAATCAGATCGCGATGCGGCACTGCGGGATCATTCGGTCTTAGTTCATCGAGTGCGGTACAAATCGAGTTCACGACATCGAGGTTCTTGAGTTCGTTCCGACCGCCGACGTTGTAGGTTTCCCCGATCTTGCCGCGCGCCAGCACCGTACGAATTGCCTCGCAATGGTCCGTCACGAAAAGCCAGTCGCGCACATTCTGCCCATCGCCATACACCGGAATTGGCTTGCCACCGATTGCGTGCAGGATCGCCAGGGGAATGAGTTTTTCGGGAAACTGAAATGGGCCATAATTATTGGAGCAGTTCGTGGTGAGCGCAGGCAATCCGTAGGTGTGATGATAAGCGCGCACGAGGTGGTCCGAAGCCGCTTTCGAGGCCGAGTATGGACTGTTGGGCGCATAACGCGTGTTCTCGGAAAACGCGGGATCGGCAGCCGCCAGGGAACCATAGACTTCATCGGTGGAAACGTGCAGGAAGCGAAATCCAGCTTTTTCTTCTTCATCAAGCCCGGACCAGTACGCGCGAGACTCTTCCAGCAAACTGAATGTTCCGTTCACGTTTGTGCGGATGAAATCGTCGGGGCCGTGAATCGAACGATCGACGTGGCTCTCCGCTGCGAAATGGACGATGGCGCGAGGGCGATGCGTAATCAGCAGCTCCGCGACCAAGTCGCGGTCGCAGATGTCTCCCTGAATGAACTTGTGGCGGCGGTCCGAAGCAAGGGAGGCGAGGTTGGCTGGATTTCCCGCATAAGTGAGCTTATCGAGATTGAGGATGCTGGATGCTTCGTTCCTGATCCAGTGCAGAACGAAATTGGAGCCAATAAATCCAGCTCCGCCTGTCACCAGAATCGCGTCTCGTTCAGCCATCAATGAATCCGCCTCAGCGCAGCGCGCACACGGGCCCGCGTCGCAAGCTCATTATCTGGCATTTTCCTGCATTTGTCCGCTCTCGATTGCTAAGGGCTGGAGTGGCAACTTTCGGGGAATGAGCCGTTCCGCCAGAATTCCCACGATTCTCGCACCTGCTCTGCCGTCCCACAACTCCGGTTTTGATTTGCCGTGTTTCGCCTCGAGCTGAATTTTGATTGCCTGCCGGATCCCCTCACGACGCGTGCCGGCCAGAATGTTCGTCCCCAGCTCAATCGTTACGGGGCGCTCAGTGTTCTCGCGAACGGTCACGCAAGGAACTCCCAAAGCGGTCGTCTCTTCCTGGACCCCACCGGAGTCCGTCACCACCACCCGAGCGTGCTTCATCAGGCACAGGAAATCGAGATAGCTTTGTGGGCCAAGCATTTCGATCCTTCCGGGCCTGGGTTTCGCGTTTTGATCGTCAGAGTTGTGGAAGTAACTCTCCAATCCGAGCTCGTGAATTTGCTTTTTCGTTCTGGGATGCGCGGGAAAAAGAATCCGGCATGACTCTACCAATTCTCTTAATCCTTCGAGAATCTCGACCAGGGTATCGCGTTCATCCACGTTGGCCGGCCGGTGCAACGTCATCAAGGCATATCTGCCGCGGGTGAGGTTCAGTTGCTTTAGAACTGGCGAAGATTCAGCGCGGGGCGAAAATTCCAAGAGTGAATCGATCATCGTGTTCCCAACGAAATGCACGCGGCCTGGGGCCACTCCCTCCCGGCGCAAATTCTTGGTCCCACTTTCCTCGGTAACAAAAAGCAAGTCGGAAATCTGATCGGTCAGAATGCGATTGATTTCCTCCGGCATCGACCGGTCAAACGATCGCAGACCCGCCTCGACATGCGCAATGAGTGGCTTCATCTTTGCCGGCAGCTTTGCCGCAACCAGGGCGCAGGCGAGGGTTGAATTGACGTCGCCCACGACCAGCAATACATCCGGCGCCTCTTTCAGCAATACCGGCTCGAACCGCTTCATGATCTCCGCAGTCTGCTCGGAGTGGCTGCCCGACCCGGCCCCCAGAAAGGCGTCAGGCGAAGGAAGATTCAGGTCAGAAAAGAATGCGTCCGACATCTGCGCATCGTAGTGTTGGCCGGTATGGACGAGGAATGGCAGGATGGGCTCAGTCCACTCTCCCCGATGAGCATTGAATTCTCGGATGGCCTTTAGGATTGGTGCGGCCTTCATGAAATTCGGCCGCGCGCCCACAACGATGAAGATCTTCATTGCTGAAAAATCATCCCATCATTTCGTGCTCTTCCGGTGGGCATTTCCGCGGCATGAACCCACGTGATAACGGGAGTCTTTGGTTCGGCTTGGGGCCCTGGGGATTGGAGCCCAATGTCATTGTCCCGAATCCACCGCCGCCAGCTGCGAGATGGCCGACCAGTCGAGCGACTCGCCACCTCGGGCAAGTAAGGTCAGGAAGCGATTGTGTACCAAATCGGCCAGCGGCAGCGGCACGCGAAGCGATTCTCCGGCGGCAAGAGCGAGGCGAACATCTTTCAGGCCCAAAGGGGCGGAGAAGCCGACTGGCTGAAATTTCTTCTCGATGATCAATCCACCGTATGTTTTGTACACCGGCGCGGCGAAGAGCGTCGAAGTCAGAAAATCGAGAAACAGGCGCTGGTCCAGTCCACTTTTGCCGACCAGTGCCATCGCTTCGCTCAACGACTCGATCACTGATGCAATAAGAAAGTTACCGCTGATCTTGACGAGATTTGCGGAGGCGGGTTTGTCGCCAAAGTGAAAAGTCTTTTGCCCCAGGACTTCCAACAAAGGCATGCAGATTTCGACCGCATCAGGAGGCCCTGCCACAACAATGAAGAGCTTCCCCGTGGCAGCGGCCTCAGGCCGGCCGAACACCGGAGCCGACACGAAATGCTGGCCCTCTTCGGTGTGTGCAGCCGTCAGCCGTTCAGAAAGAGCCACGCTGATGGTGCTCGAGGAAATGTGAATCCCGCCGGGGCGCAAATTCCTGATAACGCCGGTTTCACCGAAGATCACGCCTTCGAGCGCTGGATCATCAGCGAGCATGGTTATTACGAGGTCGCCACGCGAAGCATGCGCGACCTGGGCCGCTAAACGTGCGCCCTGCGCTACCAGTGACTGCGCTTTAGCCGCGGTGCGATTGTAAACCGTGAGTTCATGCCCAGCCTTCAGCAGGTTCGCCGCCATGCCTGCTCCCATGCCACCAAGTCCGATG
>WNFY01010109.1_pt1 | contig 12399 bp, 6 predicted proteins | sample 5400091 | NCBI WGS metagenome assembly WNFY01 (sample SAMN13153364, study PRJNA577476) | soil metagenome | isolation source: 60 cm soil or saprolite under grassland replicate 1 | place: USA:California | collected 2016-06-15 | reverse complement strand
GCAGAAGCGCTAGTACTGAGCGTTCGGCACTACTTCGAAGCGCGTAGCTTCAAGCAACCAGTCTTCTATCGATTCCAGCCCGCGGTTGGCGCGGAGGTTGTGACCAGGAACTAATCGTTTTTCGTATGGTCAGTGTTTGAGTCTATATAATTCTCTATTACCAAAGCAGTTTATTTCAAATACTTCTCGAACCAACCCAGGATATGCCGTAAACGCTCAAGGCGCAACTTTGGATGGCCACCACGAGAAAGCCCATGACTCTGGCCCTCAAAGCGCACAAACAGCACTTCACGCCCAAGGTATTTGAGGGACGCAAAGAGTTGCTCCGCCTGTTCGACGCTACAGCGTAAATCCTGCTCGCTATGAATAATGAGTAATGGCGTGTGAATATTCTTGATATATGTAATAGGCGACATACGCATATAACGATCAAGGTTTTCCCACGGAGTTGTATCCAGTTCGTCATCGGCAAATGTCCAACCTAAATCGCAAGAGCCGAAGTCAGACGCAAGATTTGTGACGCTGCGATCCGTTACAGCTACCTTGAAATGATCGGTATGCCCAATTAGCCAGTTGGTCATAAATCCGCCATAACTACCGCCTGTGACACCCATACGCTGCTCGTCGATAAAATTCACTGAGTAAAGCGTCGTTGAAAGCTGTCAATCGACGTAACTCGCTCCCAGGCGAAGTCGAGCGCACAAAAATTTCCTGTACTCGCGTTGGGCTTGCAATCAGTAATGCCATCTTGCTGGCGGACTGATCGATGCTCAAGTCTCGCGTATGTACATCTCCAGGTGTGATTGTCGGCGGCTTTGTACCTGCACCATTGGTTGCTACCGCAAAGACGCGTGAAGCGCCTCGATGACTGGCGAGTGCATAAAGTGTGCTTCCATCGGCTGACCAGGCAGGAGCAGGTGAAAGATGCTCGTCACCCATATCGCTATTCGTCCAATCCTGGAAGGTGCCTTCAAAATTCTGAGTCAAACAGGTTGCGGAATCATGTTCAGAGTTAGCGGGAATAGTGTAAAGGTCTATATGACCACCCGAATGGAGCTTGAGACCACCTAAAAAGGCCATGGTGCCGCCGTCAGGGGACCAGGATGGCGCACTACATGCAAGAGAGCCATTGGTCAGACACTGCAAGTCGCCCGCTCCCCCATCATTAATGGTTAGCGTATAGACATCAGGGCAGGGTAAGCGCCAGCAATCTTCTGCGCGACTGGAGACAAAGGCAATGCGTGTTCCATCAGGAGACCAGGCAGGGTCAGTATCGTCCCAATCTCCGTCGGTGAGTTGTTGCGACTCGCCACCGGCAACATCGATCAGAAATAGGTGATTACGTCTTTCATGTATAAAACCAACGCCATCGAGTCGATACCATAGCCTGTCGATGACACGCACTTTAGGCAGTGTTTTGCCATCCTCGTTTTCTTCGTCAGCCGGACCAACAGCCGCATTAAACGCTATCTGTTTACTATCCGGCGACCAGACAGGATTAGAGGCGCCATGTTGCACAAAAGTGAGTTGGTGTGCCTCACCACCATCGGTCGGAATGAGCCAGATCTGCGGCTTGCCTTTCAGATCGTGTGAGTGCGCAGCACTAGACGCGAAGCTGAGTTTACCCTGAGCGAAGCGAATGGGTTCACGATCTGGATAAGACATGCCCTTACCATGCTCTTTCTGTTCCTTTTGATCCCCGGCAGTGGGTTCACCCTCTCGTTCCGTGACAAATGCCATCCAACGTCCATCGGGTGACCAACTCGGGCTATGAGTGTTAGCAGGCCCTGCCGTAAAGCGTTTTGCGTCTCCGCCGTCGGTAGAGACCACCCAGATCGAAGAGCGATATTCATGTTTGCCTTCATCGATTATTGTGACAACAAATGCTACACGCTGCCCATCAGGCGAGATTCTTGGCTTGCTCACTACCTTAATACGATAGAGGTCTTCAATGGTAATATCACGCAAATTTGTAGACATATGTTCTTCCTTGTCGTGGATTTCTAGCACTAGTGGCGGCGGCGGCTACTACGCCTTTCACGGTCAATAGCATAATCGAGTGTATTATGCAGGCGTTCGAAATCGTCAACATCGAGTTGTAGTTCTACAGCAGGCAGGTCATCAGGTTTGGAATGCCCTTCCTCATAGAGTCGCAAGACCAGCGCAAGTTCAACCTGTAGCAGACTATCTTCAACCCCAAGCTCCTCTTCAGTCTCCAGATCCTCTTCTTCCTCGTCATCTTCCTCTTGCTCGGTTTGAGTAAAAAATACTTCTATGCGCGCACAACGAAAACGACCGGTTAGCTTGAGCGCGTCGGTTGAGAGTTCTTCGGCCAGTTCGCGCACGACCTCCATCATCTGAACGAAGGCATCCTGTAATTGCTCAAGAGCATCTTCCTCATCATCACCTAAAGCTACCTCATTCTCAGCCAGATCTTCAGTAGTTGTATCTGCACTGCTCCCTGCTTCCGGTAACCGCTGACGCGCAAGATCATTCAAGCGTTCAAGCGCCAGGGCAAAAGCTGGTGATAGAGGAGGATTCTCTCGTTCCGATGGTCGAGATCCTTCCTTCTCGCCTGCCTCTTCTACATCACTGTCTTCTTCCTCTTCTTCATCCTCGTCATCTCCACTCAGACCTGCGGCTTCTTCTACAGCTAAGATCTGCTGATGAAGTTGATTGACTACATCACGGTTCATATATGCAAAGATACGCGCCTGTCGTGAGGCTGCCAGAAAAAGAAACGGAGGCCAGTCCCGGTAGCGCTCTCTCCCACGCAAGTAGTGCAACTCCACCATTCCCAACGTGTCTAGTCGTAGTGAAAGCTCCATGTTTCCCTCCTGTAAATGAATTGCCATCATCATACCACAACAGAGAGCATTTACTACAACTACATAGAGGAAGTACTTTCAATAAGGCTTACTCCCATTGCGTCCAGGCAACCTTTAATTTATGGCGTACCAGGAACAGGGCTGTGGCAATCACAACCAACATCACTCCCAGCACCATAAGCGCCAGTGAAGGTGGAGTTGACAGGAAGAGCGCTCGTAGCGTACCCACTATCAGCAAGGATGCGCTACTGAGAATGAAGATACGAATCCGTGTCGCGATACCCAACAGGAGCAAGGTCAGCGATTCGCCAATCAGAACCGGCGTAGGAGTCAGGTTACTGTCGCTGACGCTGAACCAGAGCGTCGGTAAAAGGAGTAAAGCAGCGCCTGATAATGCAGCGATCTGCCCAACCCAATGCCGCCCCGGAAGCGTCTCGTCACGCATGAGGAATGCCGCTATGACCGAGAGATAGCTGGCGGGCGCTAATAAGAGAATATCGAGTCTCGTCTGACCGAATGCTGACAACTCCCAGGAAACGACTAGAGAGAGTAATAAACCTGCCGTATAATAACACCAGTGTTGCAGCGCCGTTGCATACCGCAAACGTTTCAAACGTGACTCATCTTCTGTAGAGGCGTTCTCTCGAGCAACAATACCTGTATGCAAGTATCCATACCAGAAGAGCAAGATGGCCAGTTCAAGCAGCGATCCGGCTCCAACATGCACCAGTTGCCCCGAGTCAGCGGAGAAACCGCCCTGTCCAATGATAACCAGCACGACCACGACCTGACCACCTAAGCCGAGGATTACGCTTGGAATTGCATCTGGGAGCCAATGGGCAGCAGATGGAATGATTCTCCAGACAAATTGCATGGCGAAGATCACCAGGCAGAGCAAGCTATAGGCGATCATCAATGGCGCAAGGTCTAATGGAGGTGTCGCCCATAGCCAGAGGGTCCCTGCAGCCAGACCAGCAGGAAACACAAGCAACTCTGGCATGCGTTCAACCAACATGATTACAAGGGCAATAAAGGTGAATGCCAGCATGCTATAGCCAATAAATCCAGTTGCTGGTTGCTCTAGTGGTAAAGAGGTCCAGAGACCGATCAAAACAGCCGCAACCAATGCGGTTACATACCAGGGCCAACTCCACGTGAATTGGTGCAAAGGCTGCATCGATATCGTCGGCGAGGCTTTGCTTGTGAACCTCTTTGCCAGAAGACCTGTGATCAGTCCAGCCAGAGCCATGGCTATACCGATTCCAAGCATATAATAGGCCGTCAATTGCAGTGTGAGGTAGGTACCCCAGATGGTGAAACCGGCAACCAGCATTAACCACACGGGCTGTCTCTCAAAGACCACTACAGCGAAGGCTACCACAGCATATATCAGCAGCGCATCTGGAACTGCGCCATAGAATGGCTTATTGACGTTTGCAAGCGAGCCGTATACACCCGTAAGGACCGCCGCTGCAAATGCAGTGGCGTAGAAAGGTAAGGCATAGGCGAGCAACCTATTTTTTCTCACCGAGCCGAAAAATGGTATAGGTGCGAGTTTGAGGAAACCAACAAAGACACCCGAGGCGGCACAGATCAAGGCAACTGTTGGTGGGCGATACAGATCGCCCAGAGGACCCGCCGAGATGATTACCGACCAGGTAGCAAACACAGGCATAATCCACATAGAAATTTGCATCTTTTCTATTACACCGATGATATAGGCAAGCGCCGCAAAGCCAAGCAACGCCCAGCTAGTAGCGAGCAGATGATCCTGGACAAACCCCGTATATCCAGTCATTACAGCAGAAAGCACAGCGGCGATGTACAATGGCAATGCCCAATCTCTGCCTGCGAAACGGCTGATAGCCACACCCAGTATGGCTAATACAGGCGTAAGGCCAAGCAATACCCAAAACGAATTGTTGGGAATAAGTAAGGCGCCTATAGCAAAACCCACCGAGGGCACAAGCCATACTTTCATCCGCGCAAGCGCTGAAGAAGCATACCAGGTGACTGAAAGCAATGCTAGTTCTACTGCAATTGGAACAGTGACACCAAACGTATTTTGCATAGCGCTGATATCAGATGTCACATTATGTAAGGAAGCCGCTGCACCATAGACAAGGCCAGTAGTCAGCAAAGGCCACTCCCACAAATGTGTAAGACTCAGACCAGAACGTGCAACACTATGTGCGCTGTTCCACCTGTTGGAAATGAACTGATGAATAGCCACGGATGCAAGTGGCAGTAATACGCCTAGAAGCAACAAGGCAAATGGCCGACTCCAGAGGGTTGGCAAGGCTAATAACGCGAAAATGAGTGGTAAGAAAAGCCAGTTTTGACGCTCTTGATAGAGCAATACTGCGTACATAAGAGCGGCGAAAGAGAGCAGCAGGGTGCTGATAATATCCTGGTTCTGGTTGAGACTCAAACTGAGGGTAAGAGTCATCTCAAAGAGCGCCAGTACATCCAATGGATTAGCCCAGGCCGCGACAAAGAGTCTGCGGACAATTACAGCGCTCGCAAGAATGACCAGTGCCAGGCTCAGAAAAGCCCAGACAGGTTCGATACCAAAGGTCAGCACCACTATGCTATATTCCCAATTGAGCAAGAAACCAGCCAGTAGCAGTAGCCAGCACCAACCAGCTTTCGAGGGAACTTTTCCTAAACCAGCCCTATAGAACGTGACACTGACGGCGAGTACAATGCCGAGACCAACTGCGATGAGTTCAGCTACCGTACGCCAACTGGTTTGAATATGCAAGAACGATGCTGAGTCTGTTGATGGGGCATAGGCAGCAGCGAAAAGCTGTAAAGGCAGTAGTGGTGAGCTAATTAAAGGTACTACAAACACCAAGGCCAATGCTATTTGATCCAGGCCGAGGCTGAGGTTCCCAAATAGTTGGAGACGATGGCCCACAACCCTGTTAAGTCCATGATAGATCAGCGCAACGCCCGTTAAAGCCAGAGCGTATCCGATAGGCTCAAAATCAAAAGCGTAGCAAAGAGCCAATACGGTACCCAGCGCTATGTAAGCAAGAATAAGCACCGCACGTGTCCACTTCGCCAGCCACATTGAGAGAGTCGCCCAAAGCAGCAGAAGCACTGACATGCTTAGTATCGAAAAGCGCAATTGCATGCTTGGCGAACCAGAAGCGTCGATACTCAGAGAGTAACTGATGGCGTAAAAGAGACCCAACAAACTGACAGCTACTATGGCATACATAACATAGCGTATAGGATCACGCAGCACAGCCCAACGATCAGTAAAGGGCCAGGCACTGCCTTCTGTGCTCTTCAAAGAGATGGTCGAGAGAATAGCAAGCAACATTGCCATGCTCGGCCACCACCACCAGGTAAGGTTGAGCGCATTGGCCACTGCCAGGTCTGCCACGAGCAAAGCGACCATACCCAGGTAAGCAAAAGGTATAAAGCGCTGATAGATGGCCATCAGGGTATACATGATTGCTGCATAGGTGGCAGAAATTGCAATCAGTACAGGTGTAGAGAACACGATCTGGCTACCGCTTAATAATCTATAGGCGGAGAAACTAACCAGGGGGATCAGAAGAGCGAAGATGACTGTATAGATGATTGCAACGATACGAAAAGATGGGAAACGGTACGTAACGAAGCCTGTAATACCAAAGATAGCATGCACAACAAAGACAACTAAAAATGAGACAAAAAGATTAGTGGATGTGATTACAAAGCTAAGCGAGCCAATCAGCAAGAGAAAAGCTCCTATCGAAGCCACGATGTTAATTGCCTGGTCTGCAAAGAATGATCTCCACGAGAATACTCGGCGCGCAGACTGCGGTCTCTCCGGTGGAGGAGTAGCGACAACAAGTTCTTCCTCAGGTAATAGTGGAGATAGAACAGGTGCATGCGCTACATTTGCTTCTTTCAAAACTTCTGGAAGAGATGGTTTAGCGGCGATTGGCGCTAATGGAGGCTCCATTGTGACAGGAATGGGAGAAACTGCGGGCGCGATCAGTGCCTTGAGATGGCGTACAGCATCCAGGCGAAACTGATAACGACGTATCAAATCCTCAACTCTCATGTTTCCTCCACCATATCTTGCAACACGCTGAAGGTCATTGATAGTTGACTCAAGAAAACGCTCTTCTTTGTCCGGATTCACCGGATAATTGCAGCGTGGACAAATTTGTGTTGTCTGTGAATCCACAGCAAGGCCACAGCAATCACAGTGTGATACAAGTGTCTGTCTCATCGGACTATCCTTTTTCCATCCAGGGCCATTACAGGTATTCTAATCATAATAGGAATTTCTATTTAATGTTATATATATAGCAGCTAGCACTAATCTTTGGATGACGTTTGTTTATGTAGAAGGTACCTCTTTGTTCATAATGCTTTGAATGCATTGAGCAGCTTCATCGCGAGTGATCTTTCCAGCCAACAAGTTATCAAGCACTTCATCAATAGTAGAGGGAATCTCTACTGGTGGATTCTGAATAGACAGAGGCGCAGGTTCGACAAGTGAGGGCGTTTCTTCTGGAGCAGGACGCTTAACAAGACCGCTGAAGAGATGTTCGCGCCTTGCAGTCCAGAGATAGATGGCTACAACGAGCATACCAACGACAAATGCAGACGCGCCAGTACGCGCTACATACTGCCAGTTTTCAAAAGGCGAGCCGAGGAGGTTTGTGAACAAGGAATAAAGCGCAACCGCTCCTCCAATGGCTGCAGACAGGATACCACCTCCGATGAGTGCGAAGACAAACCCTCGACGAGGATCGGCAGCGAGCTCTGAATCTAGTTTGTAGCGTCGATGCAGGTAGAAGTCAAGTGGAATATACGCGAGCCCAGTGATGATTAAGGCAAATGCTGGCGCCCAGCCGCGCGGGCCTGGCTGAATACCGGCAAGACTCTCAAAAGTGTTCAGTAACACAAACGCGACCCCCCACCAGAATGCACCTGCGAACAAAGCTGTGATGATGGCTACACCTATCAGCATCGTGGTTGCCCACCCCATTCCTTCAAGCTCCCTTCTGGCAGCAATCCTCAACCAGAGTGCATAGACTCCGGCAACAAGCAAGCCTAAGGTAATGAATGCTGTGAAATTGTAGTTATCTAGAATATCATTGGCAGGTAGAGAGACACCAAAAAGCGCCAGGAATCCCAGCTCGATGGCCCGACTAATGCCATACAACAAGAGACCAACACCAAAGGCAAAGCTGGCAAAATGTAGGATGCGGCGCAGGAGGGAAGGGCTATCATTACGCGTAAAGTATCCATAGCCAATCCAGAACACTACAATAAACAACGTTGATGCCACTATACTAAGCAGGTTGGGTCCCTGGCATCCGGTAAAGCCGCCACAAGGAGTGATACCCCTGGCCTGTCCATCAAATACGAAAGCATCAACCAGCAGATAAACCATATTAATCCAGGAGAAAGTCAGAATAATGAGCAGGATGAGTTGCACACCATACAGGTGCAAACGCTGAAAGGCCATTGCTGTGCCCGGTCCTGCCTGGGTTCGTTGCCGCTCTAATTCAAGCACTGCTAGCAAGAGAAGAGCAACAGCGGCAAAAGCCGCCGACCCTGTAAGATCAAGTGCGGGATCGTGACCAAGTTGAGCGATTACAGCCGTCGAGGAAACAAAAACGGCTAAAGGCGCATCGATCAACTCAGATATGTTCAAAAAGAAAGCGCGGATGGCGCTGTGACCTGCGGCGGGATCGCTGCGCATATCGCGGCGGATTGCAGCAACATACCTAAGCCGACTGCTGCAAAGATCAACATTGCAATAAAGACAGTGTAAAGATAGACGCGGTAAAGATTGCGGGCCATGACTTCCTCCTTTAAAAACAGGATAAAGCATCTTCTCTCAGAATCTTACCGCAAAACGTGAGCAATGGTATGGGTCAAATGTCACATATTACTAACACTTCTCTCTTTGTGGAAGAACTTGACGGTAGATAAGGTAGGCATGGGAGATGTATTCGAAGTTATCAACCATTTCTGGGATTCTCTTCTTTAGCCAGGATGTGAATGTGTTTTACTCACGTGTTTATGTTCTGCTTCGTGGTCATAGTGCGCCGCTTCTTATTCAACTGGCGCAGATAATTGGCAAGATGTGCATTGAATGTCAATCCTTCATGCCATTCAGGATAGATTGGATGAAGCGATTTGAAGGCGAGGATGATGACATGCTGAGCAAACTGTTCCTCATTCATCGCAGTAAGGAGGGTTCGCAGATGATGTGGCGAAGGTGCTTGCCACGACGCTGGCCTTTCAGTTTCGGTCCCAGGTACATCAAAGCCCACATAAGGAAGGGTTTCGGTCTCGGTAGGTACATGGGTATACCCTAATGCAAAGCGAGTGTCTTCTGGTACATCAAGAGATATCCCAGGTAGATTTCTCCCATTCACCCACTGTCGAATTATATTTGAGAGATCAATATCACTGAGCGCTAGTAAATCCAACTTGACTTGTTTGACGAAAGTTCGGGATTGGCCGTTCATCTTCATTGGAAATCCTTCCTGATACCACATTTGCTTAACGAGAAGGAAACTACAAACATGGCTTAGGGGAAGAGCAGCCATGATCCATTTCTCTTTTTGATTACAATAGATAACATTTCACATAGTAGAGCTACTATCGCATTACGTATGTGAAATGACCTTTAGCTACTCTTCCCAGCGCTACGCACTAAATGTGATGATGACCTTGTTAATGAGCGCGACGCCGTCTGCGGCGTTGTGCTTCAGCTTTGCGCTTTCGTCGAGCTTGAGGACTCTCATAATGCCTACGCCGTCGTGCTTCTGATAAGATCCCAGCTTCCTGTACCTTGCGCTTGAACCGTTTGAGTACAAACTCAAACGAATCACCTGGATTCACCATAACTTCTGTCATGAAGATTACCAGCGCGATCGTTGGTCGCTCGAGCGTCCACTTCTTTGTGCCTGGTAACAATCACTGCAATATACGGGTTTGTCGCCTCGTGGCTCAAATGGCACCTGTGCCTCATTTCCACAACTGGAACAGGTTACGATGTACATCTGACGAGGTTCGCGCTCCCGGTAATCACCACTTCGTCCTCTACTATTGTATCCACCACCTGACTGCTTGCGTGCTGCCCGGCAATCTGGACAACGGCTCGGGGAATTCGTCAATCCACGGCTTGCATAAAATTCCTGCTCACCTACTGTGAAGGTGAATTCTGCATTGCAATCGCGACAATACAAGGTTTGATCTGACAATGACATATTTCTACTTTCTCAATTCCTGGGCTTCATACCCAATTTATTCTCGTGTATCGTGCGGCTTGCAATAGACAATCTACTCTTAGCTTCTATGCACTATACAGCATTTACTAAGTATACCATACCCGTCTATAGACCCCATTTTCGTCAAAAAGGACCTGAATAACCTGATTTGACTCCTCATCATCCTAAACAGTCTCTCAATGATCACCCCACTTTATATTCCGCGTATCTCAGCGATTATTACACAAGAAGATTGCTCTTATTAGGCATTTTTTCTGAGATTCAGCACTGTACTAAAGTTGAGAAATGTGTTACAGTATATTATACATTCACTAATCTTTTTAAAGGCGATTGCATCGCCTTTGCTTATCTAAAAAGTAGAAAGAATTTATGACATTATTTGATGTATTAATACACAATTTTAGTCAATTAGACACATTTTGAAACAACGTGTGTCGTAGCATATATCACTCATCCAGTATATATGCCCTCGTCTTGCTGAAACGAAAGAATACATCAATCATCTGCTTCATTTCGCTAGAATTTTTTGCGTAACGTACTAACGTAATTAGAATAGTGAATAGAAACTCAATGAGATCGTTACCTGGGGGGTATCAATTTTGATTGACATTCACCTACTTTTCGCAATAAACATACTTATTCTTCAATAATGCTGAAAGTGTGGAAGGAAGATGCATTTCTGTTTTATTATTGAAGCCCAATACAAACATCATTTAATGCCGATGGCTGTTGCCCAGCAACTCATGGATTGGGGACACAATGTTGATCTATTAGAGCCGGAAACGACCATTACGAGCCTGACAAGATTTGCTAAAGTGAAATATGATGCATATGTCTTGAAAACGGTATCAGATGGCCCCGGTCTGAGTATTTTAGAGGCTGTTGAAGCAATAGGGCATTGTACGATAAATAACTCGCGTGCCATCCGTCTAGTACGTAATAAAGCTGTGACGGCCGTTTATGCACACAACCACGGGCTGCCAACCCCGCTCACATACTTTGTAGCACAGCCTCAACTACTCAAGCAGATTCCCATGGAAGATTACCCACTTGTGGTGAAACCCACCAATGGCAGTTCTTGTCGTGGCATCTATCGAGTCGATAGCCCGGCTGATCTTGAAACTTTAAACATTGTTGAAGCGAATGCGCGTTTTTTCCTGGCACAACAATACGTAGAGAATAATGGATTTGATATTAAGTTGTACGTAGTTGGAGCGGAAGTTTTCGCCGTCGCGAAACGATCTCCTCTTCATCCAGAAGTGGAAGTAAAAAAGCGAATTATACCGGTTACTACAGAATTAAGAAACCTGGCGCTGGATGTTGGCAAAATCTTCAAATTGGACATTTATGGGCTTGATGTTGTCGAGACGCCTCGTGGTCCTGTGGTAGTAGACATCAACGACTTCCCAAGTTTTGGACAGGTGCCACACGCTATTAGCCTTGTTTCATCCCATATAGAACAAATTGCAACGAATCGGGTTGAGCAACCCGTGAGTCCTAAAACAGATAGATTGCAGGAGCTTACCGTAAATATCTTGGAAGCAATGAGGAGAAGAGAAGACAATGGTATTCCTGGCTAAATTCCTGCATCGAAACCTCAAGGGATATCGCTTCCTGGTTATCCTTGCTATTCTGGTAACATTCGCGCAAGTTGGCTCTGATCTCCTTGCAGCCATGCCATTGAAATTTATTCCTAGCAAGGTAAATAATCCTGGTTCAGACCCAGTCTGCACGTTCCCGTTTTTGGATCCAGTTCTCACAGTTTTCGACACCCCCTTGCTGGACCCATCGCTGCGACCAACACAACCCAACCAACCGCCCAATCAACCACCTCCAGCGCCATGTCCAGCTACATCAACAGACCCGAACGCGGTAGTCAATCCGAGGATTACCCAGCATAGCACTATCGGCGTGATTGTGTTTTCCTTAATCATGCTAGCAGTGTTTGGATTATTGAGCGCATTTCTAGTCTACATTGAACTCTTTCTCGCTACATTTATTGCCCAGAATTTGAGCGCGCGGTTACGAGGAAACTTGTTTGATCATTTGCAACGTCTTTCATTGGACTGGCACGATAAGCAAAAGAAAGGCGACCTGGTTCAGCGTATAACAGGTAACATTGCCGACATCGAGAAACTGGTAAATGATGGGCTGGTAGACCTACTTGCAGGGATTTTGACACTTGTGGGCGTGGCAATTGTCATGAGTGTTATCAGTAAACCCTATACCACGCTTTCTCTAACGATTGCACCAGTCCTCTTTTTACTAGTCCTGGTGTATACGAGCGGTATTAAAGCAGCGACGAAAAAAAA
>WNFY01004768.1_pt1 | contig 12399 bp, 11 predicted proteins | sample 5400091 | NCBI WGS metagenome assembly WNFY01 (sample SAMN13153364, study PRJNA577476) | soil metagenome | isolation source: 60 cm soil or saprolite under grassland replicate 1 | place: USA:California | collected 2016-06-15 | reverse complement strand
CAAGATCGCGGCCTGGCTGCTGCCCTTCGAGGCGCTCTACCAGGACGGCCTGCGCCAGCTCACCTCCGACACCACCGGCCTGACCGGCTTCCTGCTCGAACTAGGCCCGTTCGGCGGCGCCTATACCGGCGGCAACTCGGTCCGACTCTGGGCCGCCGCCTACCTCCTCCTCGTCATCGCCGTCGCAGCCGTCGGTTTCACGCGCCGCGACCTGTGACGAGGCGCGGTGGCAGCGGCGTAGATCGGGTGATGAGACTTGCGCTGTTGTTTCCGCTCGTCTTGATCGTCGCGGCGTGCGGGTCTTCGGCGGCATCGCCTCCGACCTCCCCGGCGCCGTCGACAGGCACAGATGGACCACCGCCCGCCTGGCTCGAGACGAAGGCCGGCAGCCGCTGGCTGGGGTTCTCCAGCTTCTGCTGGAACCGGCTGGGTGAGGACGTCGTTTCATGCGCAGACGCAGCCGCGCCCAAGTGCAGCCAGCGGACCGTGCCGAAGCTCTCGGTCGACGAGGGCGAGACCGTTCGCGCCCACCTCAGCTACGCGCCGAGCAAGGCGGCGGTCGACGACATGCGAGTGAAGGTGGACGGCCGGACCGTGTCCTGGCGCGTCGCGCGAGGCGGCCCGTTCGTGCTCTTCGCGAAGGGACCTCGGAGGAACGACGCCAGCTACGTCGGCTGCGGCGTGCTGCCCTAGTCGTAAGGCCCAGTGCTAGAGAACTACTGAAGCGCCTTCAGCGCCTTCGCAAGCGACTGTTTCGTCTTGAGAACACCCTCGAAGAGGTCACCGTGCTCGGCGATTCGCTGTCGGACCACATCCATCGTGAACGCGGCCGGGTCGAGCGACACGTCGACCTCCTCCCAGCGCAACGGCGTCGAGACGGGCGCGCCCTCCTTGGGTCGCACGGAGTAGACCGAGGCGATCGTCTTGCCCTCGCCGTTTTGGTTCGCGTCGATCAACACACCACGACGCTTCGACTTCGTCCACTCGGTCGTGACGAGCCCGCGGTGAGTCGCCGCCAGCGCGCCCGCCACGATCTCCGCGAACTGGCGCGTGTCGTCGTAGGTGTGCCGCCGCTCCACTGGCACGAGCACGTGGATGCCGTCGGCCCCGCTCGTCTTGCAGAACGAGACGAGCCCGAGCGCGTCGAGGGCCTCCTTCACCAAAAGCGCGACCTGGACGGTCTCGCGGAAGCCAACGTCCGGTGACGGATCGAGGTCGAAGAGCACGAAGTCCGGCCGGTCGAGCTTGTCGACTCGCGAGTACCACGTGTTGAGGTCGATGCAGGCCATGTTCACCATCCAGAGCAGCGAGAGCTCGTCGTTCACGAGCGGCGCGTCGATGCGCCGCCGCCGGCGCGGCGTCTCGCGAGTCGAGACCTCGATGTTCACCGTCTGGATCCAGTCGGGCATCCCCTGCGGCTTGTCCTTCTGGAAGAAGAACTTTCCCTGCCAGCCGTCGGGGTAGCGCTTCATCGTGAACGGCCGGTCGCGGATGTGCGGCACGACCACCGCGGCGACATCGTGGTAGTAGGCGAGGAGGTCGCCCTTCGTGATCCCCTCCTCCGGCCAGAACGGCTTGTCGAGGTTCGAGAGGCGCAGCACGCGGCTGCCCTTCCGGATCACGTCCGGGATCGAGGTCGGCACCTCGCCCGGTAGCTCGCGGTGCACCTCCCGCGCGTCTTTGTCCTCGCGCAGCGCGAGGTAGGCGGGCGCGCGCAGCCGGCCGTCGTGCGTCCACTCGGCGAACTCGACTTCGGCGACCAGCTTCGGCTCGACCCAGACGACATCCCCCTTGCGAACACGAGGCATCTTCGGCGGCTCGGCGAACGGCGCGTCCTTGCGCTCGAGCGGGCGCAGCTTCTTCAGGAGCTCCTCGATCTCCGCGTCGTCGAAGCCGGTGCCGACGTTGCCGACGTACTCGAGGCCGTCAGCCCCATAGGCGCCGAGGACGAGTGAGCCGAATGACCACTCGCGCCTGCCCTTGCCCTTCGTGTAGCCGGCGATCACGAACTCCTGCTCGCCGTGCGTCTTGAACTTGAGCCAGTCGCGCGTGCGCTTGCCCGGCAGGTAGCGGGAGTCGAGACGCTTGCCCATGATCCCCTCGAGGCGACGCTCCTTCGCGGCTTTCAGCAGCGCGCGCCCGTCGTCGAACGACTCCGAGAACTTGACCGTACGGTTGCGGCCGTCGAGGAGCTTCTGGAGCCGCGCCCGCCGCTCCTTGAGCGGCAGCTCGATGACCGGCTCGCCCTCGACCTCGAGCAGGTCGAAGACGTAGTAGACGATCGGCGTCCCGGGCTTTCCTTGCTGCATCGCGGAGAAGCTCGGCCGGCCCTCCTCGTCGAGCGCACAGACCTCCCCGTCGAGGACCGCGTCGGGGGTCTTGAGCGCCTTCTCGAGCTCTTTCGCGACGTTGGCGAAGCGCTGCGTGTAGTCCTGGTCCTTGCGCGTGCGCAACTCGGCCTCGCCGCTCGCGACCCGGGCGATGATCCGGTAGCCGTCCCACTTGATCTCGAACTCCCAGCCTTCGCCGCGCGGCATGCTCTTCTCTTCCTCGAGCGTCGCCAGCATCGGCTTGTAGTCGCGCCGCGCCGCCCCGGTCCCGTCCTCGCGCTTGCGAAGGATCAGCCAGTTCTTGGGATCGCCCGAAAGCTTTGCGGGGACAAGCGCCCAGGTCCCGTCGAGCTTCTCGCCGTGCAGCCGGACGGTGAGCCCGCCGTCCCGCTTCTCCTCGACCAGCTCATAGGTGCCGGTGTCCCAGATCTCGACCGTGCCCGCGCCGTACTGGCCCTTCGGGATCTCGCCTTCGAAGGTCGCGTAGTCGAGCGGGTGATCCTCGACGTGGACGGCGAGGTGCTGCTGGCCCGGCTCGAGCGGCACACCTTTCGGCACCGCCCAGCTCGCGAGCGCGCCGCCGCGCTCGAGCCGGAAGTCGTAATGGAGCCGCCGCGCGTCGTGCCGCTGAACGACGAAGATCGGCTCTTTCCGCTTGCGCTTGCCGCTGAAAGGCTCTGGCGTCTTCTTCCGGTTGCGCTTTCGCTCGTATTCGCTGAGGCTCACGACGCCTTTTTAGCGCGTGAGCGTGAGCGGCTCTTCTTCTGCGTGCGCTCGACCGACTCGCGGAGGGGCGGACATCAGGTCGACGACCTCGCCCTCCTCCTCGGGCTCCGGCTCCGGCAGCGCCTTCCCCTTCGCCTTGGCCCGCAGCAGGTCGAGGAGCTCCTTGCGATACGTGTCGTCGTATTTCTCCGGGTCGAACGACTCGCTCAAGTTCTCGACGAGCGACTTGGCCATCTCGACCTCGGGCTTCTGCAGTCGCACCTTTCCGTCGGCCTGTTCCGGCTGTCGCACCTCGTCCGCGTAGTACATCGTCTCGAGCACCAGCACCCCGTTCCACGGCCGCAGCGCTGCGAGATGCTGCTTGTTCCGGATCACGACCTTGGCGATCCCGACCTTGCCCGTCTCCTCGAGGGCCCGAACGAGCAGCCGGTACGGCTTCTCGGCACCCTCCTGCGGGGCGAGGTAGTACGCCTTGCGGAAGTAGATCGGGTCGATCTCGTCCAGGTCGACGAAGCCGCAGATGTCGATCGTCTTCGTGAGCTCGATGTCGAGCCGGTCGAGGTCCTCGTCGTCGAGGGTGACGTAGCGGCCCTTCTCGACCTCGAAGCCGCGGACGATGTCGTCCGGGTCGACGTGCTTGCCGGTGTCCCGCCGGACCTTCTCGTAACCGATCGGCTGCAGATCGTGCTTGTCCAGGAAGTGGAACCGGAGCTCTTTCGACTCGGTGGCGCTGAACATCCGCACGGGCACGCTGACGAGGCCGAACGAGATCGTGCCGCTCCAGATCGGGCGTGCCATGCCGTCGTCGTACCCCCGTTTTGCGGGCGTGAAAACCGGGCGTGTTTGGGTTTCGGGCCCGCGCGGTACGTACGGGTTCAAAGGCGGAAGAATGCTGTTCCAAAAGCTTCTCCACCTAACGGGGGGTTAGCGTCGAGGCCGGCTACAAGCCGGCCTCGACATGTGTACGGGCGGGGGAAAAGCCTGTGGAAGCTGTGGAAAAGAGCCGCTCAGCCCCTGATTTCAGGCGGAATCTGGGCACCTCGGCAACTCGGCGATTTTCCTGCACGTGCGTTGGACGGCCGCACTGGCAAAGCCAGCACGGCCTCTAGGGAGGCGCCGCCAAGTCGGCGCCTCAGCGGGTCGCAGAGACTTGGCCAATTGTGCGGAAACGCACACGCCGCTGTCGCCGCAGGTCTTCGCCCGAAACCCCTTCGAATATCTCCAAAGACTCCCCGAGCGCCTCTCCGAGCAGCCTCGCGGCCTCGTCGTAGTCGGCGTGCGCGCCCGGTTCCGGCTCCGGCACGACGGCATCGATCACCCCCAGCTCGAGGCAGTGGGCCGCGTCGGGCTTGAAGGCCGCCGCCGCCTTGCGCGCCTCACCCGCGTCGCGCCAGAGGATCGCGGCGCAGCCCTCCGGCGAGATCACGGTGTAGATCGCGTTCTCCTGCATCAGCACCCGGTCGGCCAGCGCGGTCGCGATCGCCCCACCCGAGCCGCCCTCGCCGATTACGCAGGTCACGATCGGCGTGCGGAGCCGGGCCATCAGCGCCTGCGCCCGCGCGATCGCGCCTCCCTGGCCGTGCTGCTCGGCGGTCACGCCGGGGTAGGCGCCGGGGATGTCGACGAGGCTGATCAGCGGGAAACCGTGCCGGTCGGCGAGCTCCATCGCCCGCATCGCCTTCCCGTAGCCCTCGGGGTAGGCCATCCCGAAGTTGCGCCGCGTGCGCTCCTTGACGTCGCGGCCCTTCTGGTTGCCGACGAGCACGACCGTCCCTCCCCGGAAGCGCCCAAGCCCCGCCACAACGGCGGCGTCGTCTCCGTGGTGGCGGTCGCCGTGCAGCTCGAACCAGTCCTCGAACAGCCGCTCGACGTAGTCCAGCGTGTACGGCCGGTCCTCGTGCCGTGCGAGCTGGACGGCGTGCCAGATCTCCTCGTCGCTCGGCTCGGCGACGATGCGGTCGAGCTGGCGCTGGAGACGCTCGAGGTCGCCCGAGAGCCGCGCGCCGCGCAGCAGCGGCAGGCTCTTCAGCTTGCTCAACTGCTCCCGCAGCCGGAGCTCGGCCTCACGCGCCATTCGAGAAGAGCCTCAGCAGCCGCGCGACGGTCGGCCGCAAGTCGGATCGGGGAACGATCGCGTCGACGTGCCCGTGCCTGAGGTTGGACTCCGCGAGGCCGAAGTCCTCGGGCAGCTTCTCGCGCGTGGTCTGCTGGACGACGCGGGGGCCGGTGAACGACAGCAGCGCGCCGGGCTCGGCCACGATCACGTCACCCAGGCTCGCGAAGCTGGCGAGCACGCCGGCGGTCGTCGGGTGCGCCATGACGCTGATCAGCGTGCCCCCGGAATCGCGCAGGTCCTCCACGGCGCAGACCGTCTTCGGCAGCTGCATCAGCGAGAGAATCCCCTCCTGCATGCGGGCGCCGCCCGAGGCGGTGACCGAGACGAGCGGCACCCCGCGCTCGGTCGCGCTTTCGCACGCGCGCACGAACTTCTCGCCGACGATCCGCCCCATCGAGCCGCCCATGAAGCCGAACTCCATCACGGCGAGCTCGCAGGGCAGCTCTTCGATCGCGGCGCGGCCGATCACCATCGCCTCGCCGAGGCCGGTCGAGAGCTCGGCCTCCGCGAGCCGCTCGGTGTAGGGGCGCAGGTCGAAGAAGCCGAGCGGATCGTCCGACCGCAGCTCGGCGGCCTCCTCGGAGAAGCTGTCCTCGTCCGTGAGCTGGCGGATCCGCTCGCGCGCATGCACCGGGAAGTGGTGGCCGCAGTGCGGGCAGACGCGCAGGTTCGCCTCGAGCTCGTCGTCCCGGTAGTGCGACCCGCACTCAGGGCAGGTGTTCGGGTGCGGGCGGCCTCCGTCCTCCGGCGGCGCGTGCTTGTGCTCGATCGAGACGTCGATCCGCTCGGACATCCGAACCTGTGAGTCTAGATCCCGAGGGCCGCTAGGAGGCGTGTCAGGGGCTCAACGTTCGACGGCTCGGCCGCGAGGCCGCTGAGGCCCACGCCGAGGACGGGCGCTCGTTCGCGGATCGCCTGAAACAGCTCTTCGGTCTGCTCGAGCGTGACGCCACCCGGCTCGGGCATGAACGAGCGGATCCCGTCCGGCTCGAAGACGTCGCAATCGAGGGCCACGTAGACGCCGTCAGTCCCTTCGAGGACGCGCTCGAGGTCGGTCCGGTCGGTCGCCAGTCCGACCGACGCAATGAACTCCCGCTCCGGCGAGTCGAGGTTGCGTGCTCCGAGCAGGAGGACGTCGGCCGCCTCGACCGAGCCGGAGTCGAGCAGCATCCGCAGCGGCATCCCCCAGAGGTTTCCCGACGGCGACGACTCCGGCGTGTTCAGGTCGCCGTGCGCGTCGAGCCAGACGAGCGCGAGGCGGCCGTGGCGGGTCGCGAGCCCTTCGACCGCGCCGATATGGGCACAGCAACAGCCGCCGAGGACGAGCGGCCGCTCGGGCAGCTCGGTTGCGATCGCCAGGTTCTGCTCGCCGAGCGTCTCCTCCTCGACCACCGCCGCCTCGGGATACGGCAGCGCCAGCCGCGCCGCCTCCGCCATCGACTCACCGCCATCGCCCCAGGCCTGAGGGACGCGCACGAGCCCGGCCGCGAACTCCCTTCCGCAGGCGTGGCACTCGTAGGCCGGCCCGAGTGCGACGGCAGTGAACGTGCCGCAGTCAGGACAGCGGGCACGGAGGCGGGACATCTACACGGCCGCCTTCTCGTACCAGAGATGGCGCCACGCGATCCCCATCCCGACGCGCTCGTACAGACGCACCGCGCCGGTCGCGTTGTCGGCGCGCACGCCGAGACCAACCCGCGTCTTGCCTCGGGCGCGGAGCTCGCGGAAGGAATGGAGTAGCAGCGCCGAGCCGAGCCCCTTGCGGCGCCAAGCCTTGCGCACCCCGAGAACGGAGACCCAGCCAAACGCCGGGTCGCCTGCGAACTCGCCGCGGCAGAGCGAGATCCCTACCAGCTCGTCGCCGGCGAACGCGAGAAACCAGAGCTCAGGGTCGAACGGGTCCCGCCGAATCCAGTGGCGCCAGTCCTCGAACGACTCGGGAACGTAATCGTCGCCCTGATCGGCGAATGTCTCCTGCTCCAACTCGAATGCGGGCCGCTCGTCCTCCTCGCCGCGCACCGTTCGGACGGAGATGCCTGCCGGCCACGCGGGCTCTCGCGGCTCGTCTTCGAGCCCTCCGATCATGCGCAAGGAGTAGCGGCACAGCTCGTAGCCGCGGGCGTCGAGGACCTTCCTCCAAGCCTCCGCCTTCTCGGCCGTCCAGATCCTGATCTTTCCGCCCGGCGCAGCAACTTCTCGCGCGTGCTCTTCGACGAAGTCGAGCAGGGCCGTGCTCGCGTCCGCGTGGGCGGGGCCGGCACGGACATCCGCAAACACGAAGCTCCTCTCGCCGGCAGGGGCGAAGGCCTCGGAATAGCCGACGATCTCGCCGTCGACCACCGCGACCCGCACGTCCCGTTCGAGGTCGAACGAGGGGAACTCGAGCCACACGGAGACCTCCTCGGGCGAGTCGAGGTCGAAGCCGAAGGGGCGGTTGAACTCGTTGAGCGCCGCCGCGATCGCGGCCGCATCCTCCCGGCGTGGGGGCCGAAGCTCGACGGTCACGACAGCCGCTTCTCGTAGGTGTCGTTGCGCCTGGCGACGTGCATCCCGACGCGCTCGTAGAGCTTGACCGCGCCCGTGGTGTTCTGCGCGTCGACGCCAAGACCGACGCGTGTGGCGCCGCGGCCGCGGAAATCGCGGAACGACTGGTGCAGCAGCGCGGTCGCGAGACCGCGGCGCCGCCAGCGCGGTAGGACGCCGAGGATCTGGACCCAGCCGAACGTCGGGTCACCGGAGAAGTGCCACCCGTTCAGGGAGAAGCCTGCGAGCTGCTCGCCATTCTCCGCGAGCCAGGAGAGCGAATGGTCGAAGTTCTCGCGGCCGAAGTTGTCGTCCCGCCACCGATCGAACGGCTCCGGCCGGAAATGCCAGTCATCCGCGAACGCGAGTGTGTTGGCCTCGTAGACCCGGCGCTCGTCGTCTGGCTGCAGCGCGCGAACCGAGATTCCGTTTGGCCACCTGGGCTCCGGCGGGTCTTCGCCGAGCTCGATGCGCATCTGGTACGAGTGGCGAACCGGCCGCCAGCCCGCGTCCTCGACGACACTCCGAAGGACGGGATCGTCCCCCAGTACCACCACGCGAAGCAACGGCGTCTTCGCATGCTCCTCGCCGGCGCGGAGGAGCGCCTCCGCTGCCGCAGGATCGAGGGCGCGGACGTCGAGCTCCGTGGCGTCGTCCTTGCCCCGCGGGACGGCGTCGACATAGCCGACAAGGCCTCCGTCGCGTTCGGCGACGCGGATCCAGATCTCGGGCAGCGTGAACCAGTGGCGCACCTCGGCCGCGGCGATCTCGGTCTCGCCGAAGGCAGCCTGCGCGTGCTCGTTGAGCAGGTCGGCGATCTGCGCCGCCACGTCGGCTCTCGGCTCGCGGATCTCGACGCTCACGCGGCGATCTCCTCCAGCGCCTCGGGCAGCGGCACGAGATCGGAGAGCTCCCGTGTCGGCTTTGGGTCCGCGGTCTCGCCGAGGCGGTTGATCCAGATCGACCTGATGCCGAGCTCGTTGGCGGGAGCGATGTCGTGGAAGAGACTCGCCGCGACGTGCACGTTCGGTAACCGGCCGACCTCGCGCTCGAAAGCCCGCCAATGGCCGAGCGCAGGCTTGTACGAGCCGATTTCGGAAGCCACGATCGCGAGCTCGAACGGAACGCCGATCTGCGCCTGCGAGGCGTCGATGAAGTCGCGGTCGGTGTTGGAGAGGATCGCGAGCTTCCAGCCGTTGGCGCGGACTTGCCGGAGCGCCTCGGGAACCTCCGGAAACGACCGCCAGCTCGGCAGCGAGCGCGCAAGCGCGTCCTCCTCGCCGCCCGGCGCGCCGAGCTCGCGCATCGCCTCGGTCATCACCTCGCGATAGGAGCGCTTGCCGTCGGCTTCCAGCTTCGGCTCGAGCTCGTGGTAACGGGCAAGGAGATTGTCGGCCCGCTCCGCCCCGAACACACGCGCCAGCTCGCCCCGGATGCCGCCGTTCCAATCGATCAGCGTGCCGTAGCAGTCGAAGGTCAGCCACCGGTCCCCCGCCACGAGCCGAGCTTACCGCCCGTATACCGGGCGTCAGTGGCCTCGCGCCGATGCGACGCTGGCTCCCGCTGGCGGCAGTCGTGTTCCTGGCGACGATCGGCTGGCTCGCCGTTCGCGACATCCGTCGCGGCTACTGGAGCGCTCACGGCGCGCACATCGTGCGCTTCACGCTGCACAGCGGGCCGCTCGGCGCGGCCTGCGCGAAGTCCTCGTCACGCCGCACGGCGGCGGGCAGGGACGGCCGCTGCTCGTCTTCCTGCATGGCCGGAGCGCCCCGCCCGACTCGAACCTGTCGGACGCGTTCTTGAAGGGGTTGCGAGCACACTTTGAGCAGTACCTGCGCTTCTACGCCGACGGCTGCGCGGGCTGATCACGGCCAGGTGTCCCAGTGGATCACGTCGAGGCGCCCGCCCTTGCGGCATTCGGGCGCGCCGGGCGGTGGCGGGCAACCGCAGAGCGCGGTCACGATCAGGAAAGCAAACAGCGCAAGCGCCGACCCGCCCACAGCCCGCTGCTCATTCCCGCGAACGCCGCGAGTTATTCGCTAGCCGTCGAAGCGGCGGACGACGATCGTGGCGTTGTGGCCGCCGAAGCCGAACGAGTTCGAGACCGCCGTGCGCACGTCTGCCTTGCGGGACTCGTTCGGGATGTAGTCGAGGTCGCACGCCGGGTCGGGCTCCTCGTAGTTGATCGTCGGCGGCAGCACGCCGTCCCGGACCGCGAGGATCGAGAAGATCGCCTCCACCCCGCCGGCAGCGCCGAGACAATGGCCGGTCGCGCCCTTCGTGGAGGAGACCGGCGTCTTGCGCGCGTTCTCCTCTCCGAGCGCGATCTTCAACACACGCGTCTCGCTTGCGTCACCGAGCGGCGTCGAGGTCCCGTGCGCGTTGATGTAGTCGATCTCGTCCGGCCCGATGCCGGCGTCGCCGAAGGCCATCGTCATCGCGCGCGCCGGGTTCTGGCCGGACGGGTCCGGCTCCGTGATGTGCCGCGCGTCCGACGAGACGCCGTAACCGAGCAGCTCCGCGTAGATCTTTGCTCCGCGCGCCTGCGCGTGCTCGAGCTCCTCGAGGACGACGACCGCGCCCGCCTCACCCATCACGAACCCGTCGCGCTGCGCGTCGAAAGGCCGGCTCGCCTTCTCGGGATCGTCGTTCCTGCGCGAGAGCGCCCGCATGGCGCTGAAGCCGGCGATGCCGACCTCGGTCACGGGTGCCTCCGTCCCGCCGCAGAGCATCACGTCGGCACGGCCGAGCCGGATCGCGTCGGCGCCGTCACCGATCGACATGTTCGAGGCGGCGCAGGCCGTGCATTGCGAGCTCAACGGGCCCTGCGTCCCGAGCTGCATCGAGACCCAGGCCGCACCCATGTTCGGGATGATCTCCGGGATCGAGAACGGGTTGACCCGATCGGGCCCGCGCTCCAGTAGCTCTGAATGGCAGTCCTGGAACGCCTTCAGGCCTCCGATGCCGGTCGCGATCGCGGCGCCGATCCGATCCGGCTCGCTCGCGATGTCCAGACCCGAATCGCGCTCGGCCAGCCGCGCCGCGGCGACGATCAGGTGGGCAAAACGGTCCATTCGCCGCGCCTGCTTGCGGTCGATGAACTCGGTCGCATCGAAGTCCTTCACCTCGCAGGCGAAGTGCACCGAGTACTGGCTGGAATCGAACTGCGTGATCTCGCCGGCCCCCGAGCGGCCGGCAATCAGGTTCTCCCAGCTCGTCTCGACATCCTTGCCGAGCGGGGTCACGGCACCGAGGCCGGTGATCACGACCCGTCGTCGTCCGTTGAGAGTTGCGCCGTTCACATCCCCAGACCGCCGTCGACGAGCAGCACCTCACCCGTGATGAACGAGGCCTCGTCGGAGCAGAGGAAGCGTACCGCCCCGGCGATGTCCGCCGGATCGCCGAGCCGCCCGAGCGGGGTGTTCGTCAGCATCACACCGCGCGCCTCTTCCGGCAGGACGTCGGTGAGGCGCGAGTGGACGTAGCCCGGCGCGACGACGTTCGCGCGCACGTTGCGGCTGCCGACCTCGCGCGCGAGCGACTTCGTGAAGCCGATGATCCCGGCCTTCGAAGCGCCGTAGTTCGTCTGGCCGAGGTTGCCGTGGATCCCGACGATGCTGGAGACGTTCACGATCGACCCGGCCTTCCGTTTCATCATCCCGCGGATCACCGCGCGGCAGGTGTAGTAGACCGACGAGAGGTTCGTCTCGATCACAGTCCGCCAGTCCTCGTCGGACATCCGTGCCAGCAGACCGTCGCGAGTCACGCCCGCGTTGTTCACGAGCAGGTCGAGGTCGCCCGCGTCCTCGACGAGCCGCTTTGCCTCTTCCGGGTTCGAGACGTCGGCCTGAACGGCCCGCGCGCCAGCCTCTTGCGCAACCGCCTCGGCGTCCTCGGCACCTGAGCGGTAGCCGAGCACGACCGACGCCCCGGCCCGCGCGAGCTCAAGGACGATCGCCCGCCCGATCCCGCGCGAACCGCCCGTGACGAGCGCGGTTTTCCCCTCGAGCGAGCAGAAGGCGTCAGGCAGAGTGGAGGATCTCCCGCAGCTTCTCGAGGGAAGCCAGGTCGCCCACCGGGATCGCCTTCACGCTTCTGTCGATCCTCTTCAGTAAACCGCTCAGGACGTTTCCGGGCCCGACCTCGACGAAGACCTTCACGCCCTGCCGCATCAGCTCGCGCGCGGCCTGGGTGAACTTGACCGGCGCGGTCAGCTGCTCGACGAGCAGCGCGGCCATGCGCTGCGCAGGCTCGATCTTGGCGGTCACAGTGGACATGAAGGGCGCGATCGGCTCGCTGAAGCGCGCCTTCTCGACCGCGGGACGGAGGCGCTCGGCCGCGCGCTCTATCAACGGACTGTGGAACGCGCCCGAGACGCGCAGCTTCACGGTCCGGCGCGCTCCCTGGAGCTCGGCCTCACTACAGCACTCGTCGACGGCGGGGTTTTCACCCGAGATGACGATCTGGCCCGGACAGTTGTAGTTAGCCGGCCAAACACGCGTGATCTTCTGACAGAGGGCTTCCACGACCTCGTCGGCGAGGCCGAGGATCGCGGCCATCGAGCCAGGGTTCTCCTTCGCCGCCGCGGCCATCGCCAACCCTCGCTCCCGAACGAGCGCGATCGCCTGCTCCTCCTCGATTGCCCTTGCGGCCGCCAGCGCCGCGAACTCCCCGACGGAATGACCCACGACGAAGTCCGGCTCG
>WNFY01012247.1_pt1 | contig 12400 bp, 8 predicted proteins | sample 5400091 | NCBI WGS metagenome assembly WNFY01 (sample SAMN13153364, study PRJNA577476) | soil metagenome | isolation source: 60 cm soil or saprolite under grassland replicate 1 | place: USA:California | collected 2016-06-15 | reverse complement strand
GGAGTCGAGAACGACGGGTCGTCGCTGACGAATTACTACGAGCGGCGCGGCAACATTCCGGCCTTCTCGAGTCTTTCCATCTTTCGTGACTTCAGCGAAGTCGTCGGCGAAACCGGTGCGGCCGAGCAGACAGAAATCATGCGCGTCTCGCCCGATTTTTTCGCGACACTCGGTGTCAATCTTGCGATGGGTCGTACCTTCGCCGAAGACGAAGCTGAAATCGCGAAAGGCAAAGGTGCCGGAGTGGCCATCGTGACCGACGCCTACTGGCGGCAGCGTCTTAATTCCGACCCCAACGTCCTCGGCCGGGACGTCCGCGTGAACACCATGCCGAGAAAGATTGTCGGCGTGTTGCGTCCTGATTTTCGATTCCTTTCCGCGGAAGCGCGTCTCATTCTGCCGATAAGATCCAGGTTGGAGGAACGCACGCCGCAGCAGCGCCATTCGGGCGGCGGCGGCACGCACATGATCGCGCGATTGAAACCGGGCGCGACAATCGCCGAGGCGCAATCGCAAATCGACGCGCACAACGCCGCCGTCGAGCAGGATGGTCCCGAAGCGAAGATGATGGCCGAGGCCGGCTTTCGATCACTCGTTAGGCCATTGCATGCTGAGCATGTCCGATCCATTCGTCCAACCCTTTTGCTGATGCAGGCTGGCGTGTTTTTTCTTTTGCTCATCGGAGCGGTTAATCTGGTCAACCTCCTTCTGATCCGCGCGAGTGGCCGCACGAAAGAAATGGCGATCCGCCGATCGATGGGCGCGAGTCGCGCGCATGTTGTGAGACAGGTAATGATCGAAACCGTTCTCCTGACTTTCGTCGGCGGATTGCTCGGGCTCGTTGTGGGAACCTGGGGGATTCGGCTGCTCGAAGTTCTCGGCGCGGATCGTTTGCCGCTCGGCGCGCACATTGCGTTCGATGGCTGGCTCGCGTTGATCGGTCTCGCGGGCGCCGTGGTTCTCGGAATCGTCATCGCGGTGCCGATCGCCTGGTTCAACCTGAGCACTCATCTGGCGCATGCGCTCCAATCGGAATCACGCACCGGCACGGTTAGTCGCGCCGCGCAACGCCTCCGCCACGGATTTATCGTCGCGCAGATCGCGCTCGCTTTCGTTTTGCTCGCGGGTGCGGCGCTGCTCGGGTTGAGCCTGAAAAAAGTGATGGCGGTTTCTCCCGGTTTCCGGGCCGATCATGTTCTCACCGGGGAAGTCACGGTGCCGTTTAGTTATAACGCCCGCCCTTTCCTCGATCGCCTGTTGGAAGCAATTGGTCGGCAACCCGGAGTCGCGGCGGCGGGAGCGATCACAAACGTGCCCCTAAGCGGAGAGAGCGGGAAGAGTGCAGTTACACCGAAAGGTTACGTGCCGCCGGCGGGCGAATCATTGCACGGTCATTATCTCTATCAGGTCACGGGTGATTACTTCACCGCGCTCGGCATTCCTTTACGCGAAGGCCGATTCCTAACTTCGGCGGACTCTCATCGCGCGGAGCGGGTCTGCGTGGTGGACGAAGATTTCGCCCGGCGCTACTGGCCCCGCGGCCGCGGGGGCGGCGCACTTGGTCAACGCGTATTTCAAGGCAACGACTCGGACGACGCAAAGCTGTTCACCATTGTCGGTGTGGTCGGCGCGGTAAAACAAGCGGAGCTCACGGAACCGCAGGGGCAGGGCGCGGTCTACCTGCCGTTCATGGATTCCGACGGCATCAACATCTTCGTCGTCACCCGCACGAGCCAGCGCCCGGAAGCGTTTGCTGAGACGCTGCGGAGACTGGTGCGCGCGGCCAATCCTGACTTGGCGATCGATAACCTCCGCTCCATGGAGACTCGCATCGCGGAGAGTCTGATCGCGCGCCGCTCGCCGGCACTGCTCGCCGGAATTTTTGCCGGTGTCGCTTTGCTCTTGGCGGCGATTGGAACTTATGGCGTGTTGAGTTACGCCGTCGCGCAACGTCGGCGCGAGATCGGCATTCGGATGGCGCTTGGCGCACAGCGCGAACAGATCGGCGCCCAATTCCTCTCGTTAGGCCTGCGCCTCCTCGCCGCGGGAACCGTCCTCGGTTTGATCGGCGCGTGGCTGGCCGGAAGAGCGATGCAGAGCGTTCTCTTCGATGTGCCCGCGCTTCCCGTCGCCACTCTCCTGGGCGTTGCGCTCGTGATGAGCGTCGTGTCGTTGATCGCCTGCCTCATTCCCGCGCGTCGCGCCGCCAAGGTCGATCCGCTTGTCGCGTTGCGCTACGAGTAGCTGCAACGCGCTCTCGGTAGTTAATCAACCAACGAAACGCCTTCGGTTGCCGTCCGCTTCGCGTAAAGTTCGCTTAACCGCTTTGTCATCGGCCCAACTTTGCCGTCGCCGATGTCGCGGTTGTCGATCTTAACAACCCCGGCGAGTTCGCCCATGGTGCCGGTGCAAAATATTTCGTCGGCGCTGTAAACGTCGACCGGCGATAAATCGGCTTCAACGCAGCGGATTTTTTCGGAGGCGGCGATCTCGATCACCGTTGCGCGCGTGATTCCTTCCGGACAGGCGACAACTTTGCTCGTGGCCAGATCGCCTGTTCCTCGCGATTTATCGGAGTTGCGCACAATGAAAACGTTGGTCGCGTTGGTTTCGGCGACGAATCCGTTAACATCGAGCATGAGCGCGTCGTCCGCGCCCGCGTTGTTCGCCTCGATCTTGGCCAGAATCGAGTTCAGCAAATTCGCGTGATGGATCCGCGCATTCAAAACTTCGGGCGGCGGCCGCCGGATCGATGCGGTGATTAGCTTCAACCCATCTTTGGAATAAACCGGCGCCTTGTGTTCGGCGAGAATGATTAGCGTCGCTCCACTTTGGTTCAGCCGCGGGTCCATCCCTGATGTGATCTTCACGCCGCGCGTGAGCGTTAGACGAATATGGACACCATCGCGCATTTTGTTGGCGACGAGCGTGCGCTTGAGTTCTTCGATGATTTTTTCGCCTGGCGGAAGATCGACAATCGACAATGCGTGCGCCGAACGCTCCAGCCGATCAAGATGTTCGTGCAATTTGAAGATGCGGCCGTTGTAGAGTCGAAGTCCTTCCCAAACCGCGTCGCCGCCTTGGACCGCCGAGTCGAAAGGGCTGATTCCAGCTTTGTCGCGATGGACCAGTTGACCGTTGATGTTAACGATCAGGTCCTTGTTTTTCGGATTAAATTTCTGGAGCATTCTTTCTTTCTGTCATTCCGAGCGGAGCGAGGAATCTCCCATCTGCACGTGCGGTTACGCAAGCCTTCCTAGCGGTTGCATTATCTTCTCGACGTTGGCGACTATTCCGATTGAAGGAAGCGCGCGTGTCGCATTGTGAGATCCCTCACGTTGGTTCGGGATGACAGCGCGCGTTAGCGCAGTCGGTACTCAAAAAGCTGCTCATAACATTCACGGCATTGCTCATAAATTTCGCGGAGGCGCTCCGGGAGATCGCCTTCTCGTGGTGTGTAAGGCTGGAACGATGTCGATCTTGCCACCTCATCGTACCAATGTTTTGCCCAGATGCCGTCGGTGACGCGCAACCCTGGCGGCCAGGATAGCATCGACTTGTCGAATTCCACGCCAACTGTGTCGCAGAGAAGCCGCAAGATGCGCTCGGGATTTTGCAGAACATCTTTTGCATCGACCACCGGCGGCACCGAGCCGGTGTGGCGGTACGACTGGGTTCGTTCGCGGACAAAATCGAAGATTTTCTGCTGCTGAACGTAACCAAGATCTTCCAGCGTCGGCTCGGGAGTTTTCTTGATGTAGGAGAGAATCACTTCGCGCGGTTCGCGGATGAGAAAACAATTTGTAAGATCGACAATCCAGTCGCGGCCGATCTCCGGCAGCAAATGGTGCGTCATTTGTTTCTGAAAGAAGACACGCCTGCCGGAAGGGACCGGGCCGGTCAGCTGCTTAACGACATTCCGCCAATCCGTTTCACCCTGCGCGATAACTTCGGCCGAGCCGGGGTGCTTTTTGCCGGTCCTGTCTAAATAGTAGGCGTAAAACGGCTCGTCGATCACCGAAGTGTCGGCGCGATTGCCCCAAGCTCGCATCATCGCTGTCGAAATATTGCGCGGCCCCGACCACATCGCGATGCGAACGAAGGAGGAAGTCACGGTTAGCCGAAGATGAGAAGCTGAATCGAGTCGGGCAGATGCTGGGCGACGTTCGTCACCACGCTGCCGCGAAGAAGGTTCGCCAGCGCGGTTCGCTGGGTCGCGCCGATGACGAGATAATCGACGCCCATGGTGGCGGAAAGATCCACAATCGTAGCGGCGGCATCCTGGCTCACGGCATAAACCGGAATGACGCAAACATCTCGCTCGGCCCCGAGCTTCATCATTAAAGACATGATCGCGTTCGCTTCCGGATCATCGTGCCATTTTGCGCGGCCGAGGCTTGCCGGTCCGCCCGAATAGTAAACAGCAACCTCTTTGACGTAGAGCACGCAAAGAGTGGCTTTGCGCAATTGCGCTTCATCAAGAGCGAACCGCAGGACGGGCGTGATTCCGCGCGCCGCGACCATGATCTTTTGACCTTCCTGCAAGCGCGGTTGCATGCGAGCTTCCAGATCCGGCGCGACCATTTCCGCCACTTCGCGTGTGACTGTGAGCGTAGTCAGACCTTGTCGCTTCTGGGTGTAAGCGCGAAGCGCTAATCCAGCGACCAGAATTGCGACTACGAACTGGAGGGCATCGAGTTTCGTGTGCGCGAGCGTCAGCTCGACAAAGAACAGAATGGAAAAGGTGACGCCAAAAAGGATGCGATCGTACCAAGTGAAGCCCACCGTGCGGTTAAACGCGCACGAGCCGACGTTGACCGTGATCGCGCCGACGACGCCGATAGCGTAAAGGCCGGCGAGAGAGGTGAAGTTTGCGACCACAAGCAGGACAACCGCCGGCAAACCGAGCGCAATGAGCAGCGGATAAATCGGCACGCCGTGGCGGTTCAACTTCCTGAATTGCCGCGGCATCTCGCGATCGCGCGACATCATGTAAAGCAACCCAATCATTGCGACGATAGCGGTGTTGGCGGCGCTGAGCAGCAAGAGGAAGAAAACAATTCCGACGATCCAGCCAAAGAAATTACCGACGGCTGGTGAAAATGTCGCACTCGCGAATTGCTCACCAATGAAGCGGAGCATGTCTTCGCTCCGTAGTTGCAGGACGGAAGCGACCGATGATGGATCGGACAAGAGAATAACGCCAACAAATTGGACCCAAAGCGTGCCCAGACTTTCCTGGCGCGGTTGAAGGAAGTGTGTGGTCAGATGCGGCGCGCTGATCACAATCAGGACGACGACGACGATTGATGTTGGGACAGCGAGCGCGACGGCGAGACTGCCGGAATGTTTTGGGCCGAAATAATTGATCATGCCCATGATCAAAATCACCGCGATGGTGGTGAGCGCGATATGGTCGCGGAGAAATTTGATCCAGGAGATGTGCTCCGCGCCAGAAGTGATGTAGGTCAAAGCGGACCAGCCGCTGAGTGCGGCGGTCACAGTTAAATCGGCCAGCAAAAGCAATGCGCCGACCACCGCGAGCAATCGCCCTTGCGAACGCGCCGCCGAATAAACGCCGCCGCCATCGGGAAAATGGCGGCAGATCACTATGTAGTTGATGCCGACCAGACCGGTTAGCGCGCAGACCGCGAGAATAATCGGCAGTGAAGAAAAACCTGCGGCCAGAAAAGCCAGGCCGATCACGTAGGCTTTGCTCGTGCCCCAATCGCCGTAAAGGAGCGCGGCGGCCCGTTTCCAATCGACGTTACGCGGGCGATGGACCGCCCCGCTCTCAGTGATGATCAAATCAGCCATTTGGCGTGGGGTGACTGTTCATAGGCGGTCGCGCCTGACAAGCGCTTTGTTCAGAAATCCGGCGCACCGTCGGAAATTGTTCATCTTTTTGGAGCTCTGTATAAATATGCTTAGGTCGACAATGTAGTATCGCGTCCGGCTTTGTCCGATTTGACGGAACCCGCCACCGATTTCAAATTTCCGCCAGTTCTTTGTTTCGCTTAATGATTCGACTGGATCGAGTCAGCGGGGGAACCAATTCCGAATGGAAGACGGATCGGGGCGAACGATGCGCGGCATCGAGAGCATTTAATGGCTCCAGCCCGACAGCTAACCTCGTCGGCATCATTAAAGTGCAAGGGATGTCGTAAATCCGACTCCGCTTGAAGTGAGGCGCCTCGTCGCGCGAGCCCGCCTCGTTTGAGTCGAATTAATTGATACCAACCAACGTTAAGCGACCGCGCAATGTCGATTGGAAGCGCGCGGCTGCGATTTTGTACGGCGACTGGGGCACGAGCAAGGCCTACGTCATCGGTCTCGCCTTTGCCGTCGCCGGTTACGCTTCATTCTGGCTGATCGCGGCGATGTGCGTTCTGACCGCGCTGGTCGGGATCAACTACATGATAATTTGCCGGCTGTATCCGGACGGCGGCGGCGTTTACGCGAGCGTGCGTCATCGCAGCGAAGTGATTTCGATCGTCGGCGCGTTCTTGTTAATCGCCGATTATTTGGTGACGGCCGCAATCAGCGCCTTGTCCGCGTTTCAATACCTCGGCGTCCCGCATCCGGAGAAATTCGCGGCTGCCGCGATCCTCGCGATTGGATTGCTCAACCTGCTCGGTCCAAAACAAACCGGCGGGCTCGCGTTTCTCATTTCCATCCCGACCGTCATCATTGTTATCACGCTCGGACTCTTCTGTCTGCCGCACATAAGTGAAGCGTTTGGGCATCTCCAACCGTTGCACGGAACGTTCGGGCAGAACTGGTTCGCCTTTGTTGGAATCGTGCTCGCGCTTTCCGGTGTCGAAGCGATCGCGAATGCGACTGGCGTAATGAAACTCGATCCGGGAACGACTGACGAGAATCCGTGCGTCGTTAAAACATCCACGCCCGCGATTGTGATCGTGATGATTGAAGTCTGTGCCTTCACGGCATTATTCGGGCTGGCCGCTCATGCCTTAAACGGTCTGCAAATTGTGAATGGCGACGTGAACGCTCCGGGCGCGGAGGGCGTGCGCGATTACATGCTGCGTTATATGGGCCAAATCTTTGTCGGTGGCGCCGTGGGACCGGGGCTCGGCCACCTTTTCGCGGTCATCGTTAGTATTGTCTTCGGTCTGTTGCTTCTCTCTGCTGCCAACACCGCGATTGTCGATCTTATCGCGATCCAATTCCTCATGTCGCGCGACCGCGAGCTGCCAAAGATTTTCCAAAAACTGAATAACTGGGGCGTGCCCAACGCGGCGACGTTGCTGGCCACGTTGGTGCCGATGTTGCTCGTGGTCGCTGTGAAGGACATGTCCGGCCTGGCCGATCTGTATGCGGTTGGTGTCGTCGGGGCGATCGCCACCAATCTCGGCGCAACCGCGACGGATCGAAGACTCTCGATCAAATTGTGGGAGCGGACGCTGATGTTCGCCACCTTCATCGTCATGGCTGCGATTGAAATCTCGTTGCTGATCGACAAACCGAACGCGCGCTACTTTGCAATCACGATTCTTGTTATTGGGTTGATCCTGCGCGGGCTGGTTCTGGAACGCCGAATGAAAAAGGAAGCTGAAGCCGCGGTCGTGCCAGAACGGATGGATGTCGATTTTGCTGCGGCAGCGCGCGAAGCTGTGGCGGTCCCATCAATTGGCGGCGAAGCAATCTTGTGTGCGATCCGCGGCACGGGGCGAACGCTCGACTTTGCTTTGCGCGAGGCACGCGAAACCGGATCGCGTCTCTATCTGCTTTTTGTCCGGGAGCAGGCGTTCATGACTGATCAAGACGCCAGACGTAAATGGCAGGATGACGAAGAAGCGAGCCGGATCTTTAACGAGGCCAAGCAAAAGGCAGGCGATCAACCGCCGTTATTCGCCTACGCCGTCAGTTCTTCCGCCGCCGAGACGATTGTCGATCTTGCCGCCACGCTGGGAGCGTCCCGGCTCATTCTCGGCGCGCCGCAGCGCAATGCGTTGATCAATCTTCTTCGCGGCAACGTGATCCGCGAAGTTTCCAATTCGCTTCCGGAGGAGATCGATCTTCTGGTTTACGCCTGAGTCGAGATTCTCAGGACCCGAATTTTCCGTAAACCGCAATGAGCGGATAAAAAGAGCGATACTTGCTGCGATAATCACTCACGAACCCATCCTTGGTTCGGATCTCAACGTGACATAACTGCGCATTAGCTCGTCGCCGGCTTCTCCCGGTTGAATCGTAAATAATTCATAAAAAATTTTGCGCCCGAGTGGGAACCAGTTTAGTGATCTACTTCGAATCTTAATAAAAACCCTGTCTGTTCTGCAGGGTTTATGTCGAATGCTCGTTAGGGCGAATTCGTCAAAAGAATGGATACGAAATTTTTACTAACAACGATTGGCTTTGCTTTTTTGTTCGCGGCTTCGGTTTATGCCGGCGAAGATTCGTTCCTCGCGCGAATCACGGTCTACTGGCCGGGCGAAGGCCAGTTGCGTGCATGTTCCAACGGTGCGCGTTTACGCGCGGGACATTGCGCTGTCGACCCAAAACGAATTCCGTACGGAAGTCATGTATTATTTCCGGACGCGACCTGCATTGCCGTCGATAGCGGACCTGCGGTCGTCAGTCGCAAGGCCGCCCGTGTGACCGGCCGGACGATTTCGCAGCGAAACGCTATCGTGATCGATCGATTCTTTGAGTCGAAAGAAGCAGCGCTTTCCTGGGAAAGCAGGCATCCACATTTCATGACCGTGCGCGTCGCGCCGCCCGGGTCTCGCCACGAATCAACCGAGACGGTTGCTAAGTTAAATGGCGTCGAAGATGTTTCTGCATTCATGCCGATCAAGGCGATTCCGAAACAAGCCGCACCCGGGTCGCCCCTGCCAAAATTTGATTCAGCCAAGGTCGAGCTTCATCTGCCGCTTGATTCCTTCCTGCGACCAGCGCGACGCAAAACGTGAGCACCCTCGTGAAGCGATCCATCTTTATACTTCTGGTTGGGCTTGGATGGCTCCCGCAGGGGTTCGCCCGGGACAATTCGCTGCTCGCGCGGGTCACGGTTTACTGGGCCGGCGGCGGACACGGCGCAGATCATTACACGCGACAACACAAATCCGCTACCGGGCTGCGATTGCGGCAAGGCCATTGCGCCGTCGACCCGAGAAGAATTCCTTACGGCAGCCGGGTCGTTCTTCCTGACGGAACCGCTTTGTCCGCCATCGACACCGGGAGCGCTGTGCGGAACCGCAAAGCGGCGCGGCGATCGGGCCGCACCAATTACGAACGCAACGCGATCGTTATCGACAAATTTTTTGAGACCAAAGGCCAGGCTCTGGCGTGGGCGAACTCCAATCCGCCATTCATCAACGTGAAGGTGGTTCCGCCAAATGTTGCAACGGTGGCAAAGCCAAACATTACGAACTCCCAACCGATCGCTTTGAATCCAGCGACGGCGACGACCAATGTGGCGGCTCGTAGCTCTACCGGAGCCATTGCCGCGTCGGCGACGACCAAAGCAGCGGCCGCCAGCCCTACCGGGGGCATTATCAGAAATCCTCTTGGCCGACTCGGCCGCTAACGTCTTTGTTGATCTTGTTGATCTTACGCGAAGATCAACATCAGCGGGCTACAACTTCGAATAAACGCCGATCAGCGGGCGCGGCGAAGGAGTTTTGGAACGAAAGTCGCTCGCGAAACCGCTCTTGGTCCTTATCTCCACGTGACCTGCGCCTTTGTTCGCATTGTAAACCAGCACCGATCCGACCGGGGCATTGTAGGGATCACGCACCGACAGCTTCTTGAAACCGTAATTGTTGACCAGCTCTTTCGCGGCGTCCTTGGCGTAAACGCTTGTCGGATATGAACTGACCGCGCCCGAAGCGAGCAATGCTCCTTTTACGTAATGCCAGCATTGCTCGCGCGAATGAGCATGGGCGCGTTCCTCGGCTATGGTCGCCGCCCGTCTCAATTTCGGGTCGATCGAACTGTCCATTTTTGCCAACGGACTGACGATTTTCTTTGGGGCATATTTGGTGACGACCTCGGCCGAGTCGCTTTTTCCATCGGCGTCTTTGAAAATGAACCGCGATTTGCCCGGTTCAACAAGCTGGCCGTGGGCCGCAGTCGCAAAGAGCAAACCGGCAGCAGAGATCGCAATCAAATAGGGGGCGAGGGGACTGGTTTTCGGCATAAAGCGTGCGTTCTATCGAGCAGGATCGCTGCCTCCGCAACCGGTTTTTTCGAATTTTTCAATTTTTTTGTGGCGTGCATCGACCCTGTTTTTGTCATTCCGACCGAAGTGGAGGAATCTCTTGCTGTTTCTGAAATATTAAGAGATGTCTCGACTTCGCTCGACATGACATAACCTCCGCCCCGGCAATGAATTCCTCAATCGACCGCCGCCATTTCATCAAAATGTCTGGCGCCAGCGCCTTGGCTTTGACTGCAAGATCGACATCTTTGTTCGCGGAGAAAACGGTGAAGTCTTTGCGCATCCTGATTCTCGGCGGGACCGGTTTTACCGGTCCCTATCAAGTCCGGTACGCGCTGAGCCGTGGCCACAAAGTGACCACGTTCAATCGCGGCAAGACGCATCCCGGCGAATTGCCGGCGGAAGTCGAGCAGCTTGCTGGCGATCGGAACGGCAAGCTCGATACGTTGAAGGATCGACAATGGGACGTCGTGATCGATAATCCGACGACGTTGCCATCCTGGGTACGCGATGCTGCGCAAATCTTGAAAGGCAATGTCGAGCGCTACGCTTTTATCTCCACGATTTCCGTTTATGGCGAGGTGAAACAAGGCGTTGACGAGTCGGCGCCGGTCGAAAGATACCAAGGCTCGGATCCGTACAAAGAGACCCTCGAAGCAATGAAAGCATCCGGTTACAAAACTTACGGCCCACTGAAAGCGCTTTCGGAAAAAGAAGCGGAGAAATGGTTTCCCGAAAAAACGTTGATTATTCGCCCCGGGCTGATTGTCGGGCCGCGCGACGAAACCGATCGCTTTACGTATTGGCCGGCGCGAATCGATCGCGGCGGCGAAGTGCTCGCGCCCGGCGATCCGAATGATCCGGTGCAGTTCATCGACGCGCGAGACCTGGCCGAATGGACGATCCGCATGGTCGAAAATCGGGAAACCGGAACCTACAACGCGACCGGGCCCGCGAAACCGCTCGGCATTGGCGGAATGCTTGACGGAATTAAAGACGCAGAGAAATCGAGCGCCAAATTCACTTGGGTGAGCGAAGAATTTCTTACGCAGCAAAAAGTCGAGGCGTGGTCGGACATGCCGGTGTGGACTGGAAAAGAAAGCGGCCTCGCTCGAACGAACATCAGTCGCGCTTTGGCAAAAGGTTTAACATTTCGTCCGGTCGCCGACACCGCGCGCGACACGCTCAGCTGGTTCAAATCGCTTCCGCAAGATCGACAATCGGAGATGCGCGCCGGAATTACGGCTGATCGTGAAGCCGAAGTGATGGCGGCGTGGAAAAAACAGAAAGCGGTGTCATCCTGAGCGAAGGGAAGGATCTCTCCTACTTGCGTGACGCTTTCCGCATTTGGGAGATTCCTCGCATGCGCTCGGAATGACATGGATGTCGTATGAAAAAACTTTTCGCCAAAATCGTTGATGTAAAGCCGAACGAGGTTCGGGCGCTTTGGCTGGCGTTCGTTTTTTTCTTTGTCGTCCTCGCCGGTTACTATGTTATCCGGCCAGTTCGCGATAACATTGGCGCCAGCTATTCAGAAAACCTTTGGTGGATGTTCACGATCGTGCTCCTCGCTATGATCGCCGCGAACGCGCTTTTCTCGGCCATCGTCGCCCGCATGCCGCGGCGTCGCTTCATCCCAATCGCCTACCGATTCTTCATCGTGAACCTGCTTATTTTCTTTGTCCTCATGCGCTGGGCCCCTCCGGGAAAGCAGTCGTCGGTCGATGTCTGCTTTTTCGTCTGGGTTAGCGTTTTCAATCTTTTCGCTACCGCCGTTTTTTGGTCGTTCATGACCGATCTGTTCACAACCGAGCAGGGCAAACGCCTTTTCGGATTCATCGCGGTCGGCGGTTCTTTAGGCGGAATTCTCGGGCCAGTCATCACCGCGTCGCTCGTTCACCGCGTCAGCGTCGGAGTGTTATTGTTGATTTGTGCGGCGATGCTGGAAATGGCGGCGCAATCGGTGCGTTTCTTTCCAGCCGAGTTTCGCACGGAAGATCGACGTGGTGAGGCCGCCGCTGAAAAGCCGATCGGCGGTGGAATTTGGGAGGGCATCACCAATATCTATCGGTCGCCGTATTTGTTCGGCCTGTTTCTCTTCATTCTGCTCTACACTCTCACGTCGACGTGGGCGTATTTTCAGCAGTCTGAACTGACCAAAGCGGGTTTTACCGACCGCGCCGCGCGGACGGCGTTTTTCGCCAAACTTGATCT
>WNFY01006547.1_pt1 | contig 12401 bp, 17 predicted proteins | sample 5400091 | NCBI WGS metagenome assembly WNFY01 (sample SAMN13153364, study PRJNA577476) | soil metagenome | isolation source: 60 cm soil or saprolite under grassland replicate 1 | place: USA:California | collected 2016-06-15 | reverse complement strand
CCTTTTGCCTTCAATCGTTCCTCAAGCCTCTCTCTGTGTGCTTTCGTGGCTATAACGATGCAGGCATCACCCGCACTGAGACCTGTGTCGATAAATCCGCTCAATGAGTCAAGGAGAAAGACCTCGCTCTCATAGAACTGGACGAAGTGCTCAGATACACTCATCTCGCTCCAATGCGAGTGTGGCGCCACCTTGCGCTCGGTAACATCACGAAAATTACCAACAATAGCTTCTATACCTGGCACATGGAGCAAATTCGTTCCACTTCCTTCAATCCATCGCCATGAGCCATCTTTACAGCATAAACGATATTCGGCACTCAAGCTCTTGCCAGGTGATTGCCCAATTTCTCCTAACATCCATTGTACGGTGTCAAGGTCATCAGGATGAACAAGAACAAGTACATGACAGCCCACGATTTCTTCAGGAGCATATCCCAGAATGGGTGTGATGGAAGGACTCACAAAAGTAACAATGCTCTCTTCATTGACAAGTACAATAATGTCTGAATCGTTTTTAATGAGTGAATGAGAGTATTGTTCGTTATGTTTGAGTGCTTTTACTGTATAGGAGCTCAATTGAATTTTTTTCGATGTGGTTACCATGTGCTTTCGCCTCGGGCCTTCTACGATGTATACTATTTCAAAAACTATAGCATCTTTGGTGTGCTTAAGCAACGTCAGCCATATTTCACCTGAAAGGATGTTTCTTGCAAGATGGCTTCAACGAGCAAAGAGCCAATACCTGCGTCATCCTGCACCATAAGCATAGCTTTGCTGGTTTGCTCTTCTTGAAGATATGGCATTTACGTCTCCTGGAAGAGGTATTGATTATATCACGGTCAAGAGGAAGTATCTGTTTCACAAGAAGATTTGAAGAGCTTAAAAAGGGTCAAAAATACTACGCTCCTGTTGAGAGAATAAGAGAGCAGCGAGAGGAAAATAGAAGATAGGCAGCGAACAACAAAACTGATGTATAATAGCAGTCGGTGAAATGATAATACAGAGGAGGCATCTATGGGTACGGTCAGCTTTGATTTCAATGGTGAGGTGGTTGTTGTCACTGGTGGTTCACGCGGTCTGGGCCTGGAAATTGCCCATGCCTTTGGTTATGCAGGCGCGCAAGTGGTGATTACGGCCAGGCGCGAACAGTGGCTGACCGAGGCTGAAAAATCCCTGAAAGATCGCGCCATTGCTGTACATGCACTGACATGCGATGTCGCCGACGCTGCTTCAGTCGAGAAGACAGTACAGCAGATACTTGAAAAATGCGGCAAGATTGATGTGCTGGTCAACAACGCTGGCTTGACATGGGGCGCGCCTGCCGAAAGTATGCCTCTGGAACGCTGGCAGCAAGTTATCGATGCCAATATCACCGGCACTTTCTTGATGTCACAAGCTGTTGGTAGGCACATGTTGGAACGTAACAAAGGTGCGATCGTCAATGTTGCCTCCATTGCAGGTCTTGGAGGGGGACAGTTAAACACAGTGGGTTACAATGCTAGTAAAGCTGCGGTAATTAACCTCACGAGAGCATTGGCCATAGAATGGGCCGGCCGTGGTATCCGTGTGAATGCCGTTGCTCCAGGAATGTTTCGGACTAGGATGACCGAAGCGATTCTTGATCGTGCTGAGGCGGTTGTGGCTGGAACGACTCCGATGGGACGGATTGGTCAACCAGGTGAGCTTGCTCCTACGGTGCTCTTTTTGGCTTCGGAGGGGGCAAGTTATATTACTGGGCAGGTGATTGCTATTGATGGGGGGAGGTCAGCGCAATAGGCTGCTGAAATTTTAAGCTGTACTCCAAGCTGTGGAGACGAATCTAAAAAGCATTTCTTCCTATGCTATCTCGCCTTTGTGCCCTGCTTATGGAGCCATTCTTCCTTGAGGATGGCATATAGATACTCATCCCCCCACTTGCCCTTAAACCAGACGTTCTGGAGAAAATGGCCTTCGCGGCGCATCCCAAGGCGCTCCAGCAAGGCCACAGAGGCGGTATTCTCACAATCGGTAATCGTGATGATGCGATGGAGATCACGCGTCAGAAAGGCATAGGTGAGGAAACACGAGAGCGCCTCTGTGGCAAACCCCTGCCCCTGATAGACACGCGAGAGGGTATAGCCAATTTCGGCCTGCCGGTCATCGTGTTCATTGATCTTGAAGGCACAATCTCCAATCAGCACACCTGTTTCCTTGAGTTCGATGGCAATCTGAAACCACTGGCCAGGAACACCCGGTTGGAGCATCTTTTGCTCTTGAAGAAAAGCGTGGGCCTCCGGTTCACTTATCCCCTCCCAGCTTTGGTATCTGGCGACTTCGGGGTCATTGCGATAGGCCATGAATACCGGAAGGTCAGAATCCGTAAAGTGCCTCAACCGCAATCGGCTCGTTTCGAGAGTGGTGAAATGTGCTCTAGACATTGGCACCTTTTCTTTGTTCTACTTTGCTACAGGCAACTTCAATATAAAGGTACTTCCCTTGCCAGGTGTACTCTCTACCTCGATTGAACCCTGGTGTTCCTGGACAATGCTCTCAACAATAGCCAGCCCAAGCCCGCTCCCACCGCGATCACGAGAGCGGGTCTGGTCTGCCCGGTAAAAGCGCTCGAAGATGTGGGGCAAATCCTCGGGGGAAATGCCAATACCCGTATCACTTACTTTCACAACTGCCGAGTTTTCGCTTGTCGTCAGTGAGAGTGACACAGTCCCTTCATAGGGCGTATATTTCAGCGCGTTATCCATCAAAGCTACCAGTACCTGTTTTAGCTGATCGGCATCACCATAGACTTTCACCGGAGCAATATGCTGAAGCAACAAGCGGGGCCCCTGTTTTCTGGTCTCACCGTTCCCATTCTCTCCAACCGGCTGGTATTGCCGGAAAACCTCGAGCAAGAGACTATCCAGGTCAACTGACTGTTTCTTGTCGCCTCCTTTCCTATAGCCATTGACTTTTATATGCCCCGATTGGGAAATGGAATCAGAACGAGCAAGGGTTAGGAGATCGCTTACCAGTCTTCCCATGCGGTCTGCTTCGGCTCGCGCGTCGGCCAATGCCGCCTGTGCTTCTTCAGCAGGGAGGTCAGGTGCTTTGGCCAGCAGATCAAGATTGCAACGAATAGATGTGATGGGAGCGCGTAACTCATGAGAAGCATCGGCAACAAAGCGTTGCTGCTGTTGGTATAATTCCTCCAAATTTGCAAGCATCTCGTTGAAAGTGTCTGCAAGCGTGGCAAGTTCATCCCGTCCTGGCCATGTTTTGCTCGGTACCCGCTGGCTAAAATTGCGCGAGATGCTGATATTTTGGGCCGTTTTGGTCATGCGGCGCACGGCGGACAAAACTCCCCACGTAATAAACCAACCTCCAACTATAGCAAATACCAGTACTAAGGCACCCCCACGTAAAAGCAAGGACTGTAAATCACTGAGAGATTGCTCGATAGCCTGCTCTGAGCGCGCTGTTTGGATAATATGTAGACTACCAAAGTCATTATTAGCCAGCGTATACACACGCACATGCTCATCCTCGTACACAATAGTGCTGTACATGCTACTTGCGATTCCTTCTGCGGAGACAGGATGTTGTAAGATCTGGCGTGCGGCATGTTCATCCCAGGGAATGGGGCTGGTGCCAAGTCCTCCTACACTTGGTTGACCTAGGTCTCCTGCACCTGTCGTCGTTGCAAGTAAGTGCATGTTTTTATCCAGCACCTCGATTGCCACTCCTCCCGTACCCAAAGCATCGACACTGGGAAGCGTACAAGGGTTTGAAGCAGGGTTAGAACACGTAAGATTTTTGCCCAGACTCACACTGGCCGCTCGCGTACTCAAAGTACTATCCAGATCGTTATAAGCCCGTTGTTCCGCCTGAGCATAGACGGTATGTCCAAAAAACCAGAGAGCCAGCCCCAGTAGAAGGGTATAGAAAAGTGTCAGGCGCAATTGAAGGGGAATATACATGGCTACTTCTCCTCTCCCCCTCTATTCAGTAGTACGCAAAACATATCCCGCCCCTCGCACCGTTTGTATCAACCGCTTCTCACCGTGCTGCTCTAATTTATTGCGCAGGTGACCGATATAGACCTCAAGGACGTTCGGTCCGCCCTCAAAATCTCTGCCCCAGATACGATCCATTAAGACGTTACGAGTTAAAACGATGCGGGGGTTGCGCAGAAATAGGGCCAGGAGTTCATACTCAGTCGTGCTCAGCTCAATAGTTCGATTCCCTCGTTTCGCTTGCCGCGTAGCAGTATCTAATTCGAGGTCTGCGAAACACAACACTTCTCGCGTAACGTCCGGTGGGTTACGCCTGCGTAGTAACGCCTTCACTCGCGCCAGCAACTCCTCTAGCGCAAATGGCTTGACCAGATAGTCATCTGCCCCGATCTCCAGGCCCGCCACGCGATTCGCCACTGCATCCCGGGCAGTAAGCATGAGCACGGCTATGCCATCATCCGCAGTCCGCAGCCGGCGACACACCTCTAACCCATCGATGCCAGGCAGCATGAGGTCGAGGATTACCAGGTCTGGCGACTTCGTGCGAGCAATAGCTAATGCTCCCTCACCATCCAGAGCTGTCGAGACCTGGTAGCCCTCATATGCGAAGGTGCGGCGTAATGCACTGGTAACACGGCTATCATCGTCAACGATGAGAATATGTTCGTTCATGTTTCTTGATGACGGCACTCTATCCATCGAGTAGGCATCAATTGGTGATCCATTCTATTCCCCAGGGATTATGTGCAGGACCCTGAACGACCTGTTGGGATTGCCCTGTTGCGGCATTGAGTAATGTAATACCATGCGCAGGGTCAACGGCATACAATGTTCGGCTATCAGCACTAAGGGCAACGCCCGTCAATGCTTGCTGCGTCAAGTAGTGGCTGTGTAAATCATATCATATTCTGAGTCTGTTATAACGCAGGGAACTGAAATGAAACTGAATCAGAACTTAAATATTGAGGAGGATTTTTAGGCCATCATCAAGATTGGTTAGATACAAATGAGAGCAAGGCATCGGAGTCGTGATGGCCACTCTGATGCCTTGCTCTCATTTGTATTTAATCAGTACTACTTTTCCGTAGGTTTAAGCAGGCGGCGTACCAGGAAGATCCCACCTGTTGTAGTTGCTAAGGCCAGTACAGCCGAACCGATCCACAAGAAATAGAAACCTCTATGCCTGGTGGTCTCATCCAACTGGTCTAGAAGTTCAATTTTCTCTGCAACCGCATCTTTTATAGCTTTTGCCATGACAAGTTTATCCTTTCATTCGAAGCAGTGATCTACTCTACGATCACCCTCATCTCAAAATATCGCGTTAGTTCTCTCAACGTTTGTAGTTGAGCCACTAACACTCTCATTATACAGAGGGCGCAATAACTTGTCGGATGCCCTGGCTAGCGCTGGCTGTGCTGGGAGTGTAGTTCATGGATGGTACGCATCACTTTTGCTAACGAATCATCAAGTGGATTAGAGGTATCAATAATGCATCCTTCATCATCAAAATCCTCAAAGCGTGGTTTCCATTGCATCCATTCTTCCCAGGTAGTGATCTGGAACTCTGAAACCTTCCCCACACGTCCCTCCAGACGGCGTTTCTGCACCTCAGGCGGACACTGGCAATGTACCACCAGCATTGGAGCGTGGAAGGTTTGCGCTAACTCTTTAGCTTGTTCGTACGTAGTGCGATAGGTCAGTGGTGTATCCACGACTACACTTAGCCCAAGGCTAAGTTGTTCTTCTGCGAGAGCAAACATGAGTTCGTATGAAAATCGCCCAACGTGGGGCAGGTTTCCGAAAATGTCTACAGCCTTTTGGCGTAGGATGTCTCTATCAATCAGTGGTGCGTGTAGTGCGGCGGAGATAGCGCGAGCTATCGTACTTTTGCCGGTGCCAGGATATCCACGCATGACGATCAGTGTCATTAATTCCCGCATTTACTAGTTGCAACCTCACTCGACTTTTCGACACCGTGCACTGGTTCCTTTGCCTTTGCCAGCACATCCTTTCGGGTTCCAATCTTGAACTTGCGGCGTCTCACTATTAATGTAGCACGTCTACAACTCTCTTGGCTACAGACCCTGACAAAATTCCTTGTCCTTGTAGAATTCTCTTGACGCCCTGGCATTGTGACGTTATGATCTGGTTTGAAGAGAACAATACTATGACCAGGGTAGTTAAGATTTCATGATGAATAATTTACGTGGACGCAACCTTGCCCACCCAGGATGCTTTATAGGAACAACGATAGGCTTGACGCTTGGTATCGTGCTTGCTAGCATCCTTGCCGCCGTTTATAATGTAGCCCTGAATACCGTCTTGCTGACCTGGCTTGGTCTGACTGTTGGCCTGGGTATTATTGGTTGGATTCTGGGGGATCGCCTTTCTTCGAGATTTCCTTCGCTGGAAGAGGAACCACAATCTTCGGACATACCTCCAATTCCGCCAATTCCGCCAGCACCCTAGCACTTTGCTCGAAAATATGCTATATTGTATCTACACTGGCAACAAACGATAGTTTTTCCTCATGTTGCCGCTATCCAGAGCAGAGAGGCTCCTGGGCGATGATGCGTGTTTTTGTAGGTAGTGACGTATCGCCGTGGACTCTCTAACGTTACTGAGCACCAGATACGCGTTCCCCCGCTGTGTTGTGCTGCCTTTAGTTTTGTTTGCGAGGAAATGGTCAACTTTACCAGCACGAACTAGGAGGGCCCTTATGTCAACCAATGAATTTCTTCGGCCAATCTCTGTTGACTCTGCTCCACGGGGTAGCCGCTGTGAGTGGTGTGGAAACCCCGCCGAGAAGCAACTAACGGCTATCGGTGGAATAAGTCACAATGAAGGTGGTCTCTTTTGCCGTCCCTGTGGGGAGCAATTCTCTCTGGCCGTTATCGCTAACGCTGCGCGGAATGCAGCAGCGGTCGACCCGAATATGCATCCCCTCTAGCATATTATGTACTGAATCAAAAAAGCGAACAAGAGCGATCTGCATACTCGCTCTTGTTCGCTTTCACGATTCCTGATATATTATCTTATCCCTATGCTAGGCGTAGCGTGACATATACTTGTCGATATCAAACTCTTTTCCTTGCTGCGCCAGCTGCTGAGCCGCCTGATCCATGGTGGGTCGCTCTTCCTCGTAGAAGATACCCATGTATTGCCTCTCAGTATCCATTGCCAGCGTCAACGCCTTAATGCGGTCTTGAGGATCATGATCGGCAGGCAGCGGGGTCACCGAGGCATCCCATGCATCAAACGTGTTGTAGAACGTTGGGCAGGGACTGAGCGCGTGAATGAACGAGAAGCCGCGATGCAGCATACCCTTTTCAATGAGCGCTGCTAATTACTTTGGTTTGGCTGAATAGCCCCGTGCTACAAAACTGACATTGAGGGTGAGCGCTGTAGCAATCGGGTTGAATTGCGAAGCCAGCAACCCATAAGGGGTCGATTTTGTAACATGGCCGTGTGGAGATGTCGGCGACGTCTGGCCTTTGGTTAGACCGTAGGTCTCGTTGTCCATGACAACAACAGTAATATCAATATTTCGCAGGGCCGCGTGTACAAGATGGCCTGCGCCAATGCTGAAGAAATCACCGTCACCACCAACGGCGACAACAGCCAGGTCAGGGCGAGCCATCTTCAGACCCTGGGCAACGGGCAAAGCACGCCCGTGAACGCTATGAAAACCAAAGGTCTTCATGAAGTGTGGGAAACGGCTAGAGCAGCCGATACCGGATACCACGACGGTTTGCTCGGGCGACATTTTCAGGCCGGCCAGGCCACGATAGGTGGCATTGAGTACGCCAAAATCCCCACACCCTGGGCACCACGTTGGCTTCACATCACTTTTATAATCTTTTAGTGTCAAATTTACAGGTGTCTGTATCAAGATTAACTAACCTCCTCGATTGCCCGCAGGATTTCGCCAGCGGTGAACGGAATACCGCCGAACTTGTTCACACGGATGGCTTGTAGACCGTATTTCGCGCCCAATAGATTTGCCAGTTGACCGGAGTAGTTGCACTCAGGCACAATCACCGTCTTCACTGAACGAATGAAATCTCGAATGGTGCGATCAGGTAAAGGTGAAAGTATCTTTGGATGCAAAGATGCGACCCTGTACCCTTTTGCCCGAGCGCGATCAACCGCCTCCTGGATTGTACCTTCTGTTGAGCCCCAACCAATGATGCCAATGAGGGCATCCTCATCACCGTAGCGTTGGGGTCGAGGCAGTTCCTCAGCGGCAGTATCGAGTTTACGGAAGCGCTTCTCCATCATTGCCGTATGGTCTTCCGGCTCATAGTCCGGGTGACCATGTTCGTCATGTTCCAGACCGGTGGCTACGTAGGTCACGGCACCGGGTCCAGGGGCAGTGATGGGAGAGATACCGCTGGCCGTATAGGCGTAGCGTGCAAAGCTATGCACCGCTTCATGGGTTGTTTCGCTATGGCCGTTGCTGCTGCCGTTGGTAGAGGCTGCGTTTGCGCCAAAGAGGATGCGTCCCTGGATCTCCATAGGCTGGAAAGCACTGCGATCAACGCTCTCGACGCGTGCACTCAAGGACTGGTCGGTAAGGAAGATCACTGGCATCTGATAGCGTTCGGCCATATTAAAGGCCATGATAATCAAGCTGTAGCAATCGGCCACGTCGGCAGGTGCAACTACCATGCGTGGCGTATCCCCGTGGCCTGCATTGAGAGCAAAGCTCAGGTCAGCCTGCTCCATCTTCGTTGGCATACCTGTGCTAGGGCCGGCGCGTTGCGCATCCACAATCACAGCAGGTATCTCTGCCATCGAGGCATAGCCGATCAATTCCGTCATGAGCGAGAAACCAGGACCAGAGGTGGCCGTCATCGCACGTACGCCACCGAACGAGGCTCCCAGGACTGAAGCCAGTGCGGCTATCTCGTCTTCCGCCTGCAGGAAGGTGCCGCCGACCTGCGGCAGCTCTTTTGCCAATCCCTCCATAATGTCGCTTGCTGGCGTGATGGGATAGCCCGCAAAGTAGCGGCACTGTGCGGCCAGGGCGCCGGCTACGAGGGCCTGGTTGCCATTGAGCACAACGCGGTTAGCCTTCTCAACGGGACCTAAATGATAAGGATCACGCTTGGATAATTGCTCGGTGACATATTTCCTGGCAACCTCCAAAGCCAGCATATTCTTTTCCATCAAAATGGGATTAGCTTTGCGTGACTTGGAGAGCTTGGATTCCACTACCTGGACAATAGCCTCTAACGGCGGACCAAATAAGCCACAAATAGCCCCCAGCATGACCATATTTTTGGTTTGGAAGAGTTGGACTTCTTTGCGGGCTATTTCATTGAATGGAACCGCGTAGGCGATAAAATCGCCAGCGTTAGGAGTAAAGTCACTGGGATCATAAACCAACACACCGCCATGACGGAGGTCGACGATGTTGCGATCATAGGCCTCTTTGTTCAAGCAAACAAGCACATCAGCAGAGTCGCCCATGGACTTGATCGGCAGATTGCCAATACGTACCTGGAACATACAAGGTCCACCAAGAATTTCAGCTGGGAAGGTACGGAAGGTATAGACATGATACCCCCAGCGGGCAGCACCCAGAGCGATAAGATCACCACCTGAGATGGTTCCCTCGCCCGACTCACCGCCAATACGAATCGTTATTTCATTCAACTTTGAATGCCTCCCTCAATGGGACCAATTGTTGACCGCGCCATACTTGATGAGTGGCGCGGCCCTATAAGGAGCGGGTCTCAAATCCGTGGATAAATTTTTCACAAAAAGCGCCTGTATATATCTATCCGGCTGAACCGAGATATATGCTATGGAAGGTTTTATTCTTCTACCACTCTCCATACGGCAGCGAAACACAATACCAGGCCGGCTGACCTTCTAGGTAATGATTGTTTCCAAACTGCCTGTGTGCTTTCTCAATTTTATCGCTGTTCCATCATCGAAAAAAAGTGGAACAAGACCCTACATACACATTAACTCTTGTTATTATAGCACACTAAATTTTTTATGGTGCATCGATGAAGACGAATTTTGGCAAAAATTGGATACTTCATAGGGACAAAGCCGTGATTATGTAACTTTATACACATAGCACGGCGAGTTTACAGGTACGTTTACTACGTTGAGAACACTAAAGAGAAGAAACCTACCCCTTCCCAGGTCCCATGAGGTATGATATAATACCTTCCGCAAGCTCATAACTGATTGGTCCCTGGTTCAAATCCAGGTGGGCCCACCCTTCTGCTTTTTCAGCTCACGCTGCTACTTCAAAAAAGAACATAGAGACACTGATACGCCTCGTCATCAAGACCTCTGATCAGGAGGAGAAGGAGGAAATCCCGCTTATTATGAACAATCGTTACGCGACACACTCCCAGGCGCTAATCGATGCAGTGTTGAACAGCCCCGGTGAGACTGATCCCGGGTTACGGCATGCGGTCGAAGCGCAGTCGGCTAAGTTGAGTGGTCGTCCCTCTCAGCATGGCGGTCACGTTCCCCAAGAACTGGTTCCCTATATCAAAAAAGTGGCCTTACATGCCTACAAGACCACCGATAAGGATTTCGAGGCTCTCCGAGGGGTGGGCTACAGCGAGGATGAGATCTTCGAGCTTACGCTAAGTGCAGCACTCGGTGCTGGGATGGCACGGCTAGAGTGCGGTCTGGCCGCACTGAAAGGAGGCCAGGATGCGGCTTCAGAAGATTGAGCAGGTGAGGCGAGACGAACCGGTCTCCGACATTCGGCGAATCTTGTCCTATCGCCCTGAACTGTTCGGTCATCCGTTTTCGGCCTATCTTCAGGAGGCACTGCGTGGACCTTCGGACTGGAGCATCGGCGAGCGGGAGTTGTTTGCTGCCTTCGCCTCGCGCAAGAACCAGTGCACTTATTGAACGGGAGCCCACGGCGCAGTTGCGTCGAAGGTACTCACCGATGAACTCGTCCAGGCCGTCCTGGATGATTGGCGGACCGCCCCGATTGACGGGAAGGTACGCGTGACCCTGGGCTTCCTGGAGAAGGTCACGCTGGCCCCTGCTGAGATTGGACCTGAAGACGTCGCCCCGCTACGCGCAGCAGGCGTGAGTGAGCAGGCCATCGAGGAAGCTCTCGTTGTCTGCGCCCTTTTTAACATCATTGACCGCCTCGCTGATGCGCTTGATGTCACGATTCCCTCAGCAGAAGGCTTCGCACGGACCGCAGAGAGGTTGTTGGAGCAAGGGTATCTGTAAGCTGGTAAGTCCTATGGATTCACTTCACTGCCAAGTCCAGGGCAGTAGAAATGGCGGAAACGAGCGTTTGCAGCTTAAAAGGTTTCTCCACAAAACCAGCATGAGGAGCAACCTGTAAAGCCCGTGCCACTTCAGTGTTAGTAGCAGCAGTGCACACAATGATAGGCAGGGTCTGCGTACGAGGATGAGATGTGAGGGAACGAAGTACTTCTATACCGCTGATATCAGGGAGAGCAAGATCCAGGATAAGTACTTCTACAGGCAAAGTGTACAATTTCGTTGGCGCATATAAAGCTGGGACACCGTCAAGAGTTCTTCCACTCGACAACAAGGCATGGAGACATTTCTGAGGTGTATCAAACACTGTGACCTGGTGACCTGCATATTCCAACAGGGTAGCACAAAGCTTTGCGATACGAGCATTATCTTCTAGCAAACCTATTTGGGCCATAAATATAGCATTTCCTTTGTTTGCCTGAGCAACGGTTACCCACAAATTGTAATGGTTAAATCTATGAACTGTCAAGCCTCCAAACTTTATTACCTCATCGTAGTTGGAGACTATCATCTCGACGCTTGAACCTTGATGCTGTACAATCTTAATGGTGAAATAAGGAAGCATTAAAAATTCTCAGGTTTGCACATGAGTGATAATGATATTGTCAAAAAATATCCCATCAGCGTAGTTCGCTTTGGCATGGGGAAAGAAATCAAACTGTACACCGATGAACTGGTTGTAACAGGCCAGGACGAAGATCAAGAGACACGAGTACAACTAGACGTCATTAAACGGCTCATCCTGGTGACGGGCGATCCTACTCCCTCCAAGTTAGTATTGATGGCTGATCTGTATGACGACACCACCATCATACTGGCGGAGGGTATGAGTAATGCACGCGATTTTCGAGCTATGCTCCCACATATTATCGAACTGTGCCCCGATTTACAACTCGATCCTCCAGACATGGGAGAACAACTGCGACAAGCAATAAACAATCGTCGTGCATGGGCGCTGACCTGCTATGGCGCAATTCTCTTAGTCTTTCTCTCGTTGTGTGCACTCTACTTTATTGTGGCGTATCTTGGCGCACATCATTGATCTTCTTGCTATCACGACGAATTCCTTAGATCAGATAAGGAATATCAAATAGTCACCTTTTGTGAAAGAGAGGCTCTAAATGTC
>WNFY01005995.1_pt1 | contig 12401 bp, 18 predicted proteins | sample 5400091 | NCBI WGS metagenome assembly WNFY01 (sample SAMN13153364, study PRJNA577476) | soil metagenome | isolation source: 60 cm soil or saprolite under grassland replicate 1 | place: USA:California | collected 2016-06-15 | reverse complement strand
CGCCGCTGCGTAGTAGTACCGGCCCTCGTCAACATGGTAGAACCGCGCCTCGTACCGCCCCGCATGGCTGCGATCTATGTAGATTGAAACGCGATCCGGGTTGCGGCGCTTCTTGCGCTTTCCGAATAACCCGCGAAGCGTCGGAAGCCCCTGCGCAATAATGGCAACATGCGATCCGATTTCCAGCGGGTGCATTGGATTTTTTGTTCGACTTGGCTCCAGCGTATAGCGCCCACCTATTGCAGCCGCGTTTTCTTTTCCGGCTTTTTCAGCTTTAGCCTTCTCGTTTTCAAAGTACCACTGTCGCGCGAAAATCGAACCATCAGCGCGATAGATTGTTAGAACCAAAGTAGTGCCGGGAGGCTTGATACGGCTGCGCCTAGAATTCCGCGCCGCTGGATTCGCTAAAATCTCAACTTGATCCGGTTGCGCCAGGTATGCTTTGCGAGAATTGTCCAGTTTGATTTTCAGCCACCCATCAACCTTGCCTAACAATACGCCTTCTTGTCCGGTTTCCCGGTCCCGAACACGTGCAAGTACCCGCTGCGCGCTTTTGCTTTCGCGCGGCAATCCGAACGCGGGAGTCACTACCGGGGCCGGGTTCCGATGTTCACTTACAGCGCGATCTGAATGCTCAACGATTAGCCAGTTATCAACCTGGGCTTTCCCGGTCGTTTGCCGCATCTTCTCACGCGCGCGCACCCATACCGCGTTAAAGTTTGCGCTTCCCGGCATCCAAAAACGCACCCGCGTTACGCGTTGCTTTCCGATCTGCATTGCTTCAATCAACTTACTGCCTTGCGGGTTGCGGCGCTTCTTGCGCCTGGTTAAGCGCGAATGTAGTTCGTGCGCGCTTACCAGCGCTGCCGGGACACGCAACAAAGTGTCTAAAGCGGGATTGTGTCGTTCTTTCATTGCGCTACATTTCACTAACATGGATTACGCCGGTGATATGCCCGTATCCGCCAATCTCGATGCTGTCAACCCAGTTCGCAAAACTGTTCGCTTGCTGTACCGCCCAGGCCGAACCACTGTAAGGCGCAAATAAATAATCCCCCGCTGCCGTTGGACGATCCGGCCTCCCCAAACGTTCAAACTCACTATCACCGCCGCCGCCGCCGCTTGGTAAGGTTCCGCTTGGTGCTTGCGCTTGCGCCGGTTGCGCCGGCTGCGCCCCGGCACGCACTATCGAGACCGTTCCGGCCTCCATTCTCGCTTTCGTAGCGGCCTCTCTCCACAAGTACAACCCGGCCAGCGCTCCGGCAATGATTAACAATCCGCTCCCGTCTTGATTTTTCCGAGTACGCATTTGTACTAGAAGAGATACCCGCTCGGTTCACGATTTTCCGTTAACAAACTAGCAGGCTTAACCGGAGCCGGAGTGCCCTCTTTTAGCGGCGGACCCAAGAGACGCGGCCCCGGAACGTCTGCCGGGACTTTATCCTGATCCTCTACGGACATCGTTCCGCGTTGCCGCTGCGCTGGGGCCGCCGGAGTGAATTGCGCCGTGGATTGTGCTGCGGGTTTTTTCCGAAACCACAGCGCTAAACCTATCAATCCGGCGATGATTAACCACCCGCTACTGTCTTCGTTTTTCTGGGCTCGCATTGTCGTTTCACCCTTTCAACGTCTTAAGTAAAACAAGGCCGCCAACCGCAATACCCGCCGCAATCACAACCGGATTTTTCAAGATCGCATATGGCGAAGCGGGCGCGGGCTCGCTCGGCGGATAATAAGATGTTCGACTGAGCGGGAATTGACTCTTAATTAAGGACTGCCAACTTGATCCGCCTTGCGCACCTCCGGTAGTTCCCGGCCATCCGCTTCCGCCTCGTGCGCTTCCGACCGCTGCGCTACCAAGCGCATCTTGCGCAAATTCCCGATAGGCTTGCGCGATTGCGGCTTCTTGCTCCGGCGTAAGAGTAATTCCTGGTATTACGCTCGCGCCTCCGGTTACTCCCGGCCAATCATCCCCTAATCCGCGAAACATTAGCGCCCGCCTTTCCCGCGACTTGTTAGCAATAGCGCGCCTATTGCAACGCCCGCAACTCCGGCAATAACCCCGAACGAAATACCCGGCGAAGCATTTGCGAGTTCACCCGCGCGTCGAATGGTTTGCCCGATTGTTTTAGCCGTCCGCGCGGCCCCTTGCGCGCCTTCCGCCACACCTACCGTCGCGTCCTGCAGCCCAAGATCGTCAGTCAGATTTGTCACGTTATAGCTACCCCAAAAAACCGGATTCCACGCATCGCGGTTTTGCCCGGTTGCATTTCCGACAGCCTCACTTACAATCGTGGGCCAATCGAACGGATTAAACACAGTCGGCATCTAACGGTATCCTCTAACGGCGTCCCCGGTTCCGTTGTAACAGTTCGTACGCGATCAATCCGACTACGCTAAACGCGGCAATCGGATGCTGAGTAATCAGATTCAATCCCGTTCCCACTATCTGATCACCAATGCGCCCCGCCGCTGCGCCTACGTCGCGCCCCACACCGGCCCCCGGCGCTCCCGCGTACGCGCCTGGTACACCGCCCTGATAGCCACCGCCACCGTAACCGCCTGTGTTCGTTGTCAACCCAAACTGTTGACTTCCGTACGTGTACTGACTGCCCGCTTTCGTAGCCGCAATTGCCTGCGGCACGATAGGCGCAATCCCCAGCAACGCAACCAACCAAGACGGCAACGTATTGACTGGAGCCGCTGTGCGCGTAGTCGCAATCGGTGGATTGTAAACGGGAATAGGGTTGTACGTAGGCGAAGGATAGTCGCCTTTTCCCAGGTCAATCGAAGTAGGATCAGGATCGAAAAAATCATCGCTCAGGCCTGCTAACCCTTCCCCTAGTCTTCCCTGCAATAACATGATCTTACCCTCCTGAAACTAATCGCTTTACTAACAGAAAACCACCCGCAACCGCAATCACCGCAACTAATGGCTGCGCTTGCGCCTCACCTTTCAAACGATCCCATAAGCTATCAACCGGCGGTGCGATTGTCGCTACCGGGATCGCTGCCGGGATTGCCACGCTTGCCGGATCGTCAACCGCTTCGGTTAGCGGCGCATTCGCCGCCGCGATTACTTGATCCAATAATTGTAGTCGCTCATTATAATAGGGCCGAAAATTTTCTGCCGACTCGCGCACGGCCCGGTTGGAAAACTGCGCCATCGTATTATAATAAGCGGCAATGACCGCCTCAGATTGCGCTCGCGCCGTCGCCCCGTCTAATTGACCCGCCGCAACCGCGTTACGCATCGCATCAAGCGCCGCTAAAGCTTGGTTCTTCAAAACATCGCGCGCGGTTTCTTGTTGGCGTTTGCTGGCGTGCGCGGCTGACAACGCGCTTCCGACTTGACTACTAAAAGCTAATGCCGCTCCGATTTCGGTTGCCGTACGCGCTCCGAGTATAGGTGTTAGCCCTTGCGTAACCGGCCCGGTTATTCCGCGCAAAAAATCAAAGAAACCGGAGACCTTTGCGCTTTCCGTTTCCGTCTCAAAAAGCGGGACCGTGGCCGCTTCGATAATCCCTGGCGCTTCCCATCCGGCGGGCGCGCTCGGATGCGTTGGATCAAGCGCTAGCTTTCCGTCCGGAGTGTAGGCCATCACGTACACGTGCTGATAGCCGTTATAGTTCCGATCATACTTCGTGGCCTTAAATTCCGATTCGTACCCGCACAAAGCGAGTAAGGTTGCCAGTACGACCGCGAGATCGTCACAATCTCCGAAACCGTCTTTGATAGGAATGCGCGCATCGGCAATATCGTCGCCGCCGCCTGCCGGATCGCGCCGGTAGGTTATCCGCCGCGTATAGTTAAGAAGCGCTTGAATCTCATCACGCCAATCGTGGCCCGGCACGCCCGCCGCATCTAAAATCGCGTGCGCGTGCTGCCACAACCCGCGATCCATATGATGCCCGTCTAATCCCACGTCCGCGCGTACGATCCGCCGCATATCTGCTAACGTGTCCAAGCTTCCGGGCTCATCATCCCGCAGCCAACGCCGATGCGTATATCCACCGCGCTCGATAACGGTCAATTGGTTTTGCTTGCGCGTCATGGGAAATTAAGTTAATATGACCCTAGATATAGTGGTTCATAACATGACGGGCCGCTAAATAGCAACCCAAAAAAGGAAGGAAAGCACAAGATATGCCACGCCAACGAAAATCAAGCACAACCCCAGCTATGGGAGGCATTACCGACCTGCCCGAAGCCCCGGACGACCAGGAGTCCAACCTGGATAATCAGGCAACCCCTATCAGCCAGGGAGCCGTTTCTACAGCCCCACCCCCAGGCGCGCCGGTTCGCCAACGCCTGACAAGCGAGTGGACGGCCAACCAACCACCTATAGCCGGAAACGGTCAAGAGCATTTTCAGATGTCCGGGATCGGACCCGCATCCCCCGCCGATCCGCTTACTGAATTTATCGAGACACTTTCTGACGGAGACTTTTATACGGTAAAGATAGATCGCGATCCCGATCCGTTCCTCAAGCGCGCTCCAAACCCCGGCTATAATCGCCCCTGCCTGATCCGGGAGACCCTCGGTTATATCCCCTTCATCCGCGAGACGTTCTTTCAGGATTTGCAGGGGATTAACCGCAACAGTGGCGGACAATTCACCTGCACCGCATTTGACTCCGCTAACAATCTTGTTTACATTGCGCATTTCGCCATTGGTGATCCGTACGTTCCCGCAAGCGCAATTGCGCGCCGGGAAAACGGTGGCAATCCGAACCGACACGATCTAATCATCGGTGCACTACGCGAACAAGCGGAAATGCGCAAGCTAATGATCGAATGCGGAATGCTCCCAACGGATGCAAACGCGAACACGAAGCCCGTCGATGATCCTGAAACCGCACTAGCAAAAACCCTGCTGGGCGGTAGCAACATGATCGGTAACGTAGTCGGGCAAATTACCGGAAGCATGACCGCCGCAATGACCGCCGCAATGGCGAGCGCTAATCCCGCCAGCGCCAGCGCCAGCGACAAGATTTTGGATGCTTTCATTACCAACGAAGCCTTACAGGAACGTTTTACCGGCGTAGCAATGCGATTGATTGATCGCGTACTACCACCCGAAGAATACGAAGAGGAAGATCCTGATCCCGAAGACTTCTCAAAAAAGGAACCCGAAACCGTGAACAATTCACAACCCGCAACCGCAACCGCAACCGCTCCGGCGATGAGCAACGCTCAGCTTGCCGATATGGTACTCATTGAATTTCTGGCAAACGCCTGCGCCGAAAATGAACCCGTCACTATCGAGCATGAAATTTTCGCCGCCTACAAAGCCGAACAGCCGGACCGTTTCCAAAAACTTTTGTTCGGCCTGCGTAATCTTCCCGCTTCCGGTTTAATTGAAATGGTCTGCGCCCAGGCCGACAAACTCAAACGCGGCGCGGTCGTACGCCTGATCCTGCAACGCCCGGAGGGCGAAACCTGGGTTGCGGCTTTACAGCTAAGCGCAAAAGCGATATGAGTTGCGGCTTTGAATGGGGTGATGATTGCGAGCATGACCTGACAAACCACGTGTGCATTCTTAACCCGGATCACGAGGGCGAACATGAATGTTATTGTGGCGAGTCAGTAGAAGAGTTTGAAGGCGAGAGTTTTTGAAAATCAATATCTTGTGACTGAGTAAGGCGCGGCTACCATATCTTGTAGTCCGCGCCTTCCGTTTTGCCCATATCTTAGGCTGTCCGGGTTCGGAAAAACGTCTCACAGGACCGTTAAATCACAAGTTTAAAAACCGCAATATCTTGCGGTCTTATACCCCCTATAAGCACAATATTTAGTTGGCCCAGCGTGCGGTAGTCCGCACGCGCCCGCACCTATCCTTTTCTAAAGCTGTCATTTTTCATATCGGCCCGCCTTAATTACATCGATCATCATATCGAATTGTTTTAGCAAAAATCGTTCGTCCCGGCGCACGGCACTTTCCCGGCCATCATCGCGCTGCACCAGCAAGCTATCGAAAAACTCATTTGACCACAACCCGCGCGTGTGCGGAAAAAACCGCGCTTTTGTTTCCGTGGGCCGCGATTCAAACGGCTCCCGCATCCGCTGTAAATACGAGCGCTCATAACGTAGCTTGAATTCTTGCGCTAAGCGCCACCCTACAAAGAATTGACGTTCAGCGGTAAATACGGTCCTGGCGCTCATTTCGTTCGCCGCTTTATCAAAGTCTATCGTTTCATACCCGCGCATAGCACGGCGCACGCGGCCCGGTCCACTCAGCTTATAGATCCCGGCGCTGAGATACAATCCGCTTTCGTACTCCGTCACTTTCCATTCCCCGATCTTATCCGACACCGGCAAATCAAGCGGCACCGTTGAATGCACCGCATCTTGCATAAAGCAAATTACATTGCGCTCGTTCCCGGCCACCGCACGAAGTAGCATTGCGCGCACGTATGATGTTATCCACCCGGCCCAGGGTTTGAAGCAGTAGGGCGCTTCCCCGATCTGTTGCGCAAACTTTCCATATAGCGAAACCAATAAAAGTTTTAAGGCTAACTCCGACTTTGCGCCCGCTGCCTTCAATTCGCGCCGCCGCTCGTAAAGGGTTTCAATATAAGGAGCAAAACTGATCGGCTCATAATCATGCGCGTATCCGTAGCGCACACGCACCTTATCCGGCCAGCGTTTCAAGGCTTCGTCAACTTCGGGTTGCCAATACCACCCGCGCCCGCTTTTGCGAAATGAGATCCCGCCCGTCACGCTTCGATGCGGAAACGGTCCAATATAGTTATCCGTAACCGATTCGAGATCGTACTCAACCAACCAAACAGAAAACGGTTCGCCGGTATATTCGCGCCGGTATGACCAGCGGCCCGTTGCCTGGGAAAGCAGGCAGATTGCGTAAGCGTACGCGGCATTGATGTCTTGCACGTACACCGGCCCTACAGTCCCCAGCTTAAGATTTTCCAAGCGTCCGCCATAGAAAGCGCGATCCACGGCGCGCACAAAAATACGCGGAGCCGTCGCGTTATTCACCGGACGGAATTCTTTGCGCGCCTCCCACTTCGCCAGGCAATAATTTGCCGCCGCGCTGGGACCGTACCATTGATTCAAATAAATCCCCGCATCCGCAAAGTAACCGCGCAAGCACTCCGCCAGCGCTGCGATGCTTTCACACTCGCGCTTGTTTTGCGTAATCAACGCATCCGTAATCGCTGCTTCCCAAAGCGGGATATTTAAGCTCTCTCGGTCCGGCAGGTTCCACTCTACGCCTAAGTGATCGCGCACCGCTTTTTGCAACGTGCATCGAAAGAACGAAAAGAGATCGTAAACCGTCACGGTATTGCGGACCTTTCCGCACACGTCCTGGCGTCCGATTGTAAATGTTTTCCCGGCATGGTATTGAATTCGATATGGCGGGACAAAGGCGTATTCAGTATGCCGCAAGTTCTCTCGACATTCTTTCAAGCGGACCTGCCACTCCGCAGCCCGCGACTCACGGCCTTTGCGCTCCGCACGCGTCATTTGTATTTGCGCTTCCTCGATTTCGAGAGATATCTCCCGGCGCGTATGCAGCATTTCCTGGGATGGGAAGAGGCGATCTTTCGTCAGGGCCGGGAGATCACGCGCCATCATTTCGACATCGCGCGTGGCTGCGTACCAAACAAACTTAACGTCATAATCCGCTTTCCGGAAAGCCTGCTTTAGCGTATGAAGTGAGTAAAGAAAACCTAAGGCTTGCTGTGAGGATATTTCATTCGCGCACAATTCCCGCCCCGCGCTTGTCCCTATGAAAGCAAAACGGTCCGCAATAATTTCCGTTGAGAGTCCGACAAAGTATTGCTTCACAATGCCAACGCGCCCGCTTTCCCGCCATAGCGTTTACCATGACGACGCTGCCACATTTCCTTGCGATTCTGATAACTTGTAACCAAACTAAGGCATTCAGGGTTAATGCAATTTTCAAACGGGCAAGCGCTTGCGTGACCAATTTCTTTACCGCGCGGGATTGCGCCTTTATAGATCGCATAGCTTACCCGATGTGCATAGTGCAGCGTTCCCGCAACCCGGAATTGTCCATAACCGTCTTCGTTTTGATAGCCGTAAAACAACCAATGCCCCGGCTCGCTTTCGCGATCCGTCATACGCAGCAACCGCGCTTCAATTTCGCGCGACCAGTTAAGCTTTAGTTGCTTTCCGCACATGCCGCCTCTTTTGGTTTTCGTGCGGGTTTACAAGTACAGCTTCCGTCCGGATTATAAATCGCGTATCCGGTTTTGCTCCAATGACAAAGCCCGACCGTCTGCCCGTTTTCCGGTTTCTCGATCTTGCGTCGTTCAATCTCACGAATCGTGCGCTTCACAACTCTTCGACTTTCAGCATCCATTACGCTGCGGCCTCCTTTGGATAGAATGTTTCGCGGAACCACTCCCAAAACTCAGAATCTTTTGCGCCTATATCTTCGCCGTCGTCCTCAAACGCCTTAATCATTGCTTGCAATGCTGGACCGTCTTCCTCTTCGCACAGGTTTATTAGTTGCTCGATCTGATAGTCGGACAGGTTCAAAAATAGCCGGTCAATAATTTCCAGTTCCGGGGCCGGGTGCACGTCCAGATAATCAATGAATTTCAAGTAAGCATTCACGTTCTCGCGCGCGGTCAGGTTCTGCCCTCTTACTCCGTGCTCGTAAATATCAAGCGGGATGCCCGTCGCTTCGGACGCCGCTCTAATTCCGCCCTCGTAAGCGGCAATGCTGGCCCACTGATCAAGAAATATACGCGGTGCGCTATCTAAGTTATCGTCTTCTTTTTTCGGCATTGGTCAGGCTTACCAATGAAAAGTTGAAGCCGGGTTTACTCTGAAACCCGGAAAGTCACGCATTACGTTCGCGCCAGCGTTGGGCGCATTATGCGGCCCCCCCTATGCACCGCATAACCTCTACACGGCGGCCCGCATTGCAAAGCCGGGGAGCTTATCAAACACCCAAGCGGGCTGTAACTTGGTCGGCATTTGATTGATCTTAACCGGACCGACCGTAACGCGTTTCCCGATCAAGCGGTTAAGGTTAAACGCGCGAGCAATGCGATCCCGCACGCTATTGATCCCAAGCATCACAAGATAATCAACGTGATCCTCGGTTTCAAAACGGAATAAATGGACGGGTTTCTCCGGGTTCTCGCCCGGCTTCGCATTCTGATCCTTGATATTGATCGTAACCACGTCCGTGATATACAGCGGCGTCGCGTCCGCCATGAACGCCTTTAGCTGATCTGACTTGGCGTAGCGGTCAAACGAAACGGATAACTCCGCCATCGCTTCAATCGCTTGCTGAAGAATATCGTCATTGATAACGATCAGATCCCCATCACTTTGCCGCTGCGTAGCGAGCGCCTTTGCTTCATCAAAAGAATCGCCGCCGCTGGGCGCTTGTAATTCCAGGGCGGCTTTGCTTTCTTCACGTGTTGGATTTCGTTTTTGGTTTGCCATAAGTTTTCAATTTTTCCTTTCGATGTTCGAGTGACGAGCCTACAACCCCGGCCCTTTTCGGGTCCGTTGGCCCTCGCATGGCCTCCGAGTGTCCGGCCATTCTATACCCAGGCGCTAAACAATTCAACCGCTAATTATAGTGGTTTCAACGGTTTACGGACGCATTAGGTTGTGGGCTAGGGATTGTGGTCCAGAACCGGCGAGATACTAGAGTTTGGGGTTGTGGCGGTTACGGCCCGCGCGTTGGTTCAACCGATCGACAGGGTTAGCCTTCGCCCAGGTACGCACGGTTTCCAGATCATAGAGGCGACCATTACCGGGACCGTGATCCCGCTCAGGCAAGACACCCAGGGCAAGGCGCAATTGCGAGACACGGCTCCGGCTGCGTCCGGTAATCTGCATGACTCGCGCAACCGTAATTTTCTTTGACATCACCTGGCCCTTTCTGTACAATGCAGGTGCTAACTCAACCGAGGCAGTCGAGACGGGGCAAGCGCGGGAATTAAATCACCATTGAAAAAGGCTCGCGCTTCCCGTTCATTATAACATGACACGTCGCGCCAACGATCAATACTTCACCCCTGAGTTCGCCACCCGCGAACTACTCACGCGGATCAAACCGACCGGCTTAATCCTTGAGTGTTGCGCGGGAACAAACGCCATCGCGCACGTCTTAGCAGAGCAACCCGCTTGCGGCCTATTCACCAACGATCTTGATCCGGCAATGAAAGCGGATTACCACCAGGACGTTAGTCGCGCGGACGGATGGGATTTTTGCGATGCGTTCGAGTCCGGCATAAACTGGATCATCACTAATCCACCATTTTCCGTTGCTCCTTATATAGTGCCGCTCGCTTTCGACCACGCGCAGATCGGAATCGCGATGCTTTTGCGCAAGTCTTTTACTGAGTCGTGTTTCGACCGGCAAGAGTGGTTACACGCGCACCGGCGTAACCTAACTAATCAAATTCACTTACCGCGCATATCATTTACCAGCGACGGCGAGACCGATCTAATTAGCTGTGACTGGTACGTATGGCGGAAAACTCCGGCAATCGCGTTTGCGGGTTGTGAAATGGACTGGGTATTAAAGCCCGGCACTCCGCGCTCGCGCCGCGAGGTTATCTATGTTTAAGCTTCGATTGCTTGTTCTTTATTACCGCGTCCTGGGTTTCTTGTCCTGGCTACGTGAACGTGGCGACCGCCGCCACACTTCGCGCGCGGTTCGGCTGCAACTTTACCGCGTTGAGTTTAGCGGTAGCAACTTTTGTGAAGGAGAAATTACACTTATGAATATGACAGACAAACAGCAAGTTTTGGTACACCTTCGCCCGCTCGACGCGCGCAACTTACCGGCAGTGGTTAAAGAGGGCTCTGTTGACTGGCACGTTGACAATGAAAACATCGGGCCTTGCCCTGGGCGCTTGTCAGTTGGAAGTCACAGCACAAACGCCGGACGGCACTCCGATTGTTGGCCAGGGAGCCATCAACGTAACGGGCGGCGACGTGAAGGTTCTGGCAATCGACTTCGGCACGCCGGAGGATCAGCCGGAAGCACCGGCACCGGAGCCGGCACCGGAGCCCTCGCCCGGTCTTTCCCCGACAACGCCAACGCCTTAACGGTTTGCGGAAACGCGGCAAACTAATAGGCGTACACCTACTGCCAACAGGCCGCACGTTTTCCGCGAATAAGGAAACCGCGCATTTTCTTTCGAGGAATGCGCGGTTTCCGCTTGCAATAGCGCCGGGACCGTGATACGATCCGCCTCAGTTACAATATCAAGTTCAGCGAAAGGGATCACAAAAATGGCAAAAACAAAGACGGACACGAAAAAAGCGGCGGACTCGTTTGTTATCAAAACGGACGACAGGCCAAAAGACGAACTAAAGCGGCTCGGCTCGATCAAGATGCCGCGCACGCCAATTGACGAAGCCGGGCCAAAACTGGCAAAGGCAATTAAGCAGGCGCAAACCAAAGGCGTCGCCTACGTGCGCGGTACGCTGGTATTATTCGCGGCCCCGGAAGGCGAAAGCAGCGAATAAGCCTTGCGTTCTGGCGCGCACTTTGGTAAAATGCCTGCATGGTCAGGCAACCAGAATCAGGCGCACGGCGGGTTTAATTTGTTGGAGTAACCTACCGCGCGCCTGATTTCCTTTATTCAAGAAAGGGAAAAACAACATGAGCAAGAAAAAGACACTCGTCCAAGTTCAGACTCGCATCAACAAATCAGCGGAATACTCTCACCGGGCCGTAGGACCAATCGAGATCGATTGCGCAATGGCTCAACGCATCGGATGGACACAAGAAGACATAGACCAAGCGGCAATGCTGATCGGGATAGTCTCGCGCCACTTCACAGAACGCGCCCGACTATTACTCACGCTCGCAACACCGATCACGCTCACGTTACACCGAGCGTTTGCGGCTGAATCTTTCCAAATACAAGCATCCGTACTCCGCGTTCTCTATCCATTCCCGGCCCAGGACGCTAACGGTTTCGTCCACGTAATTGTAGACGGTATCATTGCGGACAAAAGCAAGCGTTGCGATATTTACGAGCTCTCAAATCTCGGCGGCGCTCGAACAATTCAGTTACGCGCTAACCAAGTCAACGCAATAGTGGATTGCTAAAACGATGAGCACACACTTACAACTTGGCGCAGGCGGGCACCGCAAACTCTTAGAGGCTTGCGACTTTTGCAGTGCGCAGCCGGGAACGCCTTGCGTGATTACTGCGGGATCGCACAAGGGATTATTTATTTGCGCCGCTCGCGGTTGCAATCAAGTTTACGAACGCGCTCACGAGGCGCTTGCGTGTTGCATTCATGGAACCACACTTGATACTAGGCGTGCCCGAACACGCCAGCGCCAAAGAAATTAACAGCGCCTACCGACGCTTAGCGCTCAAGTATCACCCGGACCACAACCCGGATGACGTCCTGGCCGCACA
>WNFY01011826.1_pt1 | contig 12403 bp, 10 predicted proteins | sample 5400091 | NCBI WGS metagenome assembly WNFY01 (sample SAMN13153364, study PRJNA577476) | soil metagenome | isolation source: 60 cm soil or saprolite under grassland replicate 1 | place: USA:California | collected 2016-06-15 | reverse complement strand
TGATGGCGGCCACGGTGCCCACGGTGAAGAGCTCTCCGGGACGCGGAGTCTCGTTCTGAGCATCCTGCTGCGCGACAAGCATGATGATCCGCTGTTCGGCCAGGGCGGCGTCCACCGCATTGATGGATTTCTCGCGCGAGACCGAAAGAGGCAGGATGATGAACGGGAAGACGACGACGTCCTTCAACGGAAGGACGGGCAGGATGTCCGGAATCGGAAGCTCCTGGTCCCGCTCGGTGACGATCTCTTTCTCTTCGACTTCAGCCATAAACTAGTTGTGAGTCGTGAGCTGTGAGCTGTGAGTTGTGAGTTGCGAACCGGGCGTCTGGCGGCTCGGCCCGCAATTCACAGTTCACAATTCGCAATTCCTTCCGTAATCAATCGTCAATCATCAATCGTCAATCGCAAATTCCCTCACTCCTCCTCGCTTTGAACCGCGATCACCAGCTCCTTCTCCCGCTGGTCCGGGACACCCGGGAAGACGACTTCGAGGAGGCCGTCCTTCAACTTCGTCGTGGCGCGGTGTGTGTTGACCGGACGCGGCAGCGGCACGGATTTGACAAACGTGCCGAAGTAGCGCTCCATGCAAAAGAAACGGATGCCTTCCCGGGACCGGATGCGTCCCTTCTTCGCGCCGCGCACGGTCAGGATGCGCCCGCGGACCGTGACCTCGACGTCCTCGGCTTCGACACCGGGCAGCTCGATCAACATCCGGACATTTTCGCCGTCGTCCAGGAGGTCCACGTTGGGGTCCCAGGATGACCCCGAGGTCGCTCTCTTGTTGCTCTCCACGAAGAGCGAGAAGAGGCGGTTCAGCTCGCTCTGGAGCCGCGACAGCTCGACGAGCGGACCATAGAACCGGGGGAGCGGCTTCATGGAATCCTCGTGAGGCGTGAGGCGTGAGGCGTGAGGCGCGAGCCCGGTCCGGCCCCGCTTCGCCTGACGCCTTTCGCCTGACGCCTGACGGCTCTCATGTCGCCTTCGTCTCGGCGCGGCCAATCAGAGTCTTCAGCTCGTTGAAGAACTCGTCGGCGTCCTCGAACTTCCGGTAGACCGAAGCGAAGCGCACGTAGGCGACTTTGTCGAGTTCCCGCAGCCGCTCCATGACGAGCGACCCGATCTGGCTCGTGGCCATCTCGCGCTCCTCGGTGTCGTGCAATCGCGTTTCGATCTCGTCCACGATCGCGTCGAGCTTCGCCGCCGACACGGGACGCTTCTCGCAGGCTTTGACGAGTCCTCCCCGCAGCTTCTTTCTGTCGAAGGCCTCGCGGCGGCCGTCCTTCTTCACGACGACGTAGGGGATCTCCTCGATCGTTTCATAGGAAGTGAAGCGCCGACCGCAGGAAACGCACTCCCTGCGGCGGCGGATGACCTCCCCCTCCCGGCTCTCGCGCGAGTCCACGACCCGGTCGTCCACAGCGCCGCAAAAGGGGCATTTCATATACGGAAGGCGGAAGGCGGAAGGCGGAAGGCGATTCTCATGAGGGCTATCTTCTCCCGTCTTCCGTCTCCCGTCTACCGTCCTACTCGGGGACATCGCGGAGGTGTACCGTCCGGAAGGAGAAGAGAAAAAAGCCGAGCCCGATCAAAGTGATGAAAACGAAGGAGGTGGCCCAGGCGACCAGGGCCACGGAAGTCGCTGTCGTGCGCGTCACGGAGAAGACGTCGGTCAGGGCGATCTGGACGGCGACCTGATAGGAGCCGAGACCCCCCGGGGTCGGCACGGCCAGACCGAGCACGGCCGCCGCGGTCACGACGTAAGCTGCCGAAAGCGGAAGCGGCAGCGCGAAGGCCTTCAACACGAAATAGATCTGCACGTTGATCACGAACCACATGGCGAGCGAGCCTGCCACGATCGAGAGCAGAAGGCCCGGGCTCTTGAGCGATGCGAAGCCGTCCACGAAGGTCAGGGCGAATTCCCTCGCACGCGGCTGAGCTCTCTGCGGAAGCCGCCGCCAGACCAGTTCCATCAGACGCTCGGTTTGCGTCCTCCGGACGACCGCGAAGACAACGGCCGCGACGAGCAGGGCCAGGACCGCCGCCGGCAGGACGATCCTGGCGGAGCCTCCCGAACGGGTCACGCCCGCGCTCATCGCCAGGAGAAAGAAGAAGATCACGGAGGCCCCGTCGAAGACGCGCTCGAGCAGGATCGAGGCGAGCAGGGGAGAGAAGGGGAGCTTGCGCGACCGCGAGAGGAGATAGGGGCGCAGCACTTCTCCGACCTTGCCCGGCAGGTTGTTGGCGGCGAAACCGGCGGCCGTGGCCGCGAAGGCCGGCCCGACGGGCACGCGGGAGACGGGCCGCAGGATCCAGGTCCAGCGGACGGCACGGAGAAAGAACGTCAAGAGTCCCAGGACGAGGCTCGCTCCAAGCCAGCCGAGCGATGCCCCGGCGATCGCCTCTCTTGTCTTGCCCGGGTCCACTCCGCGAAAGAAGAGAACGAGCAGCGCCGCCGTCAGGGCGAGGGAGAAGAAGATCTTCAACCGGTGCGATTTCATTCGGATTCAGGAGGTTCCTGGAACTGTTTTTAACACCCCGCGAGCGTTTTTTGCCGAAAAAAATGAGGCGAAGTTCCTTGAGTCCTTGACTTTCCATCGCATCTTACGCATCCTTTTCTTAAATCTTCGGGAGGATCGCGAATGTTCAAGCCTTCGTCATCGCTTCTGGCCGGTCTCGTCCTGGGTGCCGGGCTCTCCGGGAGCGCGGCGCTCGCGGCTCCACCATTCGGAAACATCGACTCGCCGAGCGATTCCCAGACAGGCATCAGCGGCTCCTTTCCGGTCACCGGCTGGGTGGCCGACGACTCGGGAGTAATCGATCACATTGACTTTCTGGTTGACGGCCGGGTCGTCGCAGGCGCCGTCGGCAACGGCCTGCCTTCGACCGCGATCTATGGCTTCTCGCGACCCGATGTTTTCGCGGTCTTCCCGGACGTCCCCAACTCCTTGAACTCCGGGTTTCTTGCCAATATCGATACGACGGCCTTCGTGGACGGCGTTCACATCATTTCCGTCCGCGCCTTCGACAACCAGGGCTCCTCCAACACCCTCGGCGCGCGCACGGTTCAGGTCATCAACAACGGCTCGAATCTGCCGCCCTTCGGGTTCCTGGACGTCCCGCTGGACAAGGCTTCGCTCCTCTGTGGCCCCACGGTTTCCACTCCGTGTTCCCCCCAGGTTCCCACGCCGCCGCCTCCCTGCACTGTCTCGCCTTGCTTCCCGCCGGGTCCAATCGGGCAGCCTCCGGTGCCGGTGTCGTTCTACAAGAACGTGGTGGCCGGCTGGGCCCTCGATGTCGGTTCGCGGCTGGACCTGGGGCAGGTGTCTTACGTGGAGCTGTTGATCGACGGTGACATCATCGCCAATACCCGCCGCGACTGCGTCCGGGCGGGCAATATCCTTGCCAATTGTTATGGCGTGAATCGTCCCGACGTCGCCCGGGCTTACCCCGGCTACGTCAACGCGGACAACTCCGGATTCCTCTTCCTCTTCGCCCTCCAGCCGGATCCCGCCAACGGGCTCTTCGACGTGCTCATCCCCGACCCGTTTGGCCGACCCGCTTGCGCCGGTCTCATCGCGCCTGGCAAGCACACCATCGCCATTCGCGCCGGCGACGAGAAGGAAACAGTCACGCAGTTCGCCGCCATTTCCGTAGACGCCCTCTGCGACAGAGACTTCTTCGACCAGTCTGCCTTCGGCTATATCGACTCACCGTCGCCACTGCAGTTCATCAAAGGGGTCTTCAGCTTTTCGGGCTGGGCTTTTGATTATGACAACGGGGGTCAATCCTCCAACGTCAACGGGATTACGAGGCTGGATATCGACGTCGACGGACAGGTCGTCGGCAGTCTCTTCCCGCCGTTCGCCTCGCGGCCCGACGTGCCCGCCAACGACTTCCGAGTCATCGCGACGGACACCCCAACCGGACCGACCGCGTTCGTCGGGTGGGCATTCGCCTTCGACACGACGCACCTCTCCGACACGCAGCACGACCTGGTGGTTTATGCGGTGGACACTCCCATCGCCGCGGAAGGCCGTCCCGCGTTCCGCAGTGAGATCGGCCGGCGCAAGTTCGTCGTCTTCAACAGCAACACCACCAAGAAGTAGCCCCGGGCTTAAACGTAAGACGTAAATCGTAGACCTGGCCCGAAGGCCTCCGGCTTTCGAGGCCGATTCGTGCCAGGGCAAACAGCAGCAAGCCCGGTTCCCCCGGGCTTCGCTTTGCGTTTAAGGCTTTACGTCTTACGGCTCAGAGGGTCTTCGCGGCGTGGGAGGGGTTGGGCTTCTTCGGGAGGGCGGCAATGCGTGCCGCCTCGTCGAAGAGCGTCAGGCCCTTCTGGACCTGCATGTCGCCGGAGGCGCGGACTTTCCAGCCGGCCTCCAGCCCCGCGCGCACGTTGGCGATGTCGATGCGCAGGGCGAAGTCCAGAAGGTCCTTGTTCGGCTCTTCGCTCCACTGCCGCGAAAGCTCGTCGGCCGTCGAGAACTTCGATGCCTCCACGAAGCGGAAGAATTCCTGGCGCAAGGCAGACGCGACCTGGAGGTCCTGCCTGACCTCGGGATGCCTGGGCAGCCACTGGACCGCGAAGTTGAAAAACATGTTGCGCGCCAGAAGCTGCGTGACGAGCTTCGAGTCAAAGTTGTTCTTGACCAGAAAGTCCGGCGTGATCCCGCCGGCGGCGAACACGATCCGGCCGGCGTCGGTGTAGAAGGGCTGGCCGACCTTCTTGGTCTCTTCGTTCGACTTTTCCGAGACGGCCGCGTCGGGGTCCTCCGGGTTCACGTAGGCGAGCAGGTCGCTGTAGTCCCGCTGGATCCACCGGCCCGAGGGGGTGTAGTAACGCGCGGTCGTCAGGGCCAGACCCGCGCCGTACGGCAGCGTGTAGACGCTCTGCACGAGTCCCTTGCCCCACGTACGCTGGCCGACGATGACTCCCCGGTCGTGGTCCTGGATAGCGCCCGCCACGATCTCCGAAGCCGAGGCGGAGCCGCGGTTGACGAGAACGACGAGAGGCTTGTCGAAATGCGGGCCTTCGCCGGGCGCGAAGAAGTCCTGGGCCGAAGAAGCCGTGCGACCGCGGGTGTAAACGACCTTCGCGCCCTTCCCCAGGAAGATGTCGCTGACGTCCACGGCCTGGTCGAGCACCCCGCCGGGGTTGCCGCGCAGGTCGAGCATCAGCTTCTTCATCCCCTGCTTCTCCAGGTTGTCGAGGGCGGCGGCGAGCTCGCGGCTCGAGGTGTGCGTGAAGTCTCTCAGAAAAATGTAGCCGGTATCCGGAGTGATCATGAAAGCGTAAGGAACCGCGCGCGTCGGGATCTCGGCGCGGGTGATCGTCATCCGGATCGGCTCGTCGATGCCCGCCCGGCGAATCGTGATCGTCACCTGGGTCCCCTTGGGGCCCCGCAGCTTGCGGACCACCTCGTCGGTGGAGACGTCTTCCTTCAGCTCCTCGTCTTCGATGTGCGTGATGATGTCGCCGGCGCGGATACCGAGCTTGAAGGCGGGCGTGCCCTCCATCGGCGCGATTACGGTGATCTTGCCCATCCTCTTCTGGATCTGGATTCCCAGCCCGAAGAAGGAGCCCTGCTGCTTCTCCCGCATCGCGGCGTAGTCGTCGGGCTCGAGAAAAGCCGTGTGCGGATCCAGACGCGAGAGCATGCCGTGGATCGAGGCGTAAACGATCTTCTCGGGAGAGACCGGCTCGGGCGCCCAGTCGGAAAGTGTCGTCAGGATGTCCGCGTACTCGTCGAGCGATGGCATGTCGCGCTCGGCTGCCGCCGGGAGCTTCTCGCCCAGGGCGCCGCCGACCAGGGTCGCGGCCACGAGCAGGCAAATGCCGATGAGGATCCGGGAACGTGGCTGGCTCAAGTGAGGCCTCCTAGAGTCCGCATTGTGACATTTCGCTCATCGCAGCGGTAGGGGTCGGGATCCAAAAACCGAGATGTACAATCACCACTCTGGGGGAAACATGTTCGGTTCCATCGGAATGCCCGAATTAGTCCTGATTTTCCTGGTGGCTCTCCTCGTCTTCGGGCCCAAGAAGCTCCCCGAGATCGGGAAGTCGATCGGAAAGGGCCTGGCGGAGTTCAAGAGGGCGTCCGACGACCTGAAGAGAACGATCGAGCAGGAGATCGAACAGGGAAAACAGGAGGTCGCTGCCGTGCGCAAGCACGTGGCCGGCGTCGTTCCGGCCGCCGTGGGAACCGCTTCGTCCGCAGAGGTCTCCACCTCCGCTAACGCCGGGGCGGACAAGCCCCTCGAAGCGTCGGCAGGAGTGCCGGCTCCGGCCGTCCCGCCTCCCGACTCCCGTCCCATCGAACCCTCTTGAGCCGGTTCCTTCCCGGCAGTCCCTCCCCGCCGCCTCCGTTAGGCGAGGAAGAGCTGCCCCGAATGGGGTTCTTCGAGCATCTCGAGGAATTCCGCAAGCGTCTCATCGTCTGCCTCGTCGCGATCTTCGTGACGTTTCTCCTCTGCTGGAACTGGGCGCCCCAGCTCTTCGAGATCCTGGCCCGGCCGGTGCGCCACGTGCTCCCGCCGGGGCAGAACCTCTCCTACACGACGCTGACGGAGCCCTTCCTGATGTACTTCCGCGTCGCGCTCTTCGCTGGACTCATCGTGGCGTCGCCGGTCATCCTCTGGCAGCTGTGGCTCTTCGTCGCCCCGGCGCTGTACCGGCGCGAGAAGCGCTACGTTTTCCCGTTCATCCTGGCCGGAGTCTGCTTCTTCCTGGGAGGGTGCGCGTTCGGCTACTTCGAGGCGTTCCCGCTGGTGGTGGGATTCCTGGTGGGCGTCGGGAAGAACTTCAACGCGGTCATCACCATCAACGAGTATCTCGGGACCGCGATCAAGATCATCCTGGGCCTGGGCCTCTGCTTCGAGATGCCGATCCTGATCTTCTTCCTGGCGAGGATGGGTGTGGTCTCGGAACGCTGGCTTCTCGCCAAGTTCAAGTATGCCGTTCTCATCATCTTCATCATCGCGGCGATCATCACGCCCACGCCCGACGTCGCGACGCAGTGCGTCTTCGCCGTCCCGATGATCCTTCTCTACCTCGCCGGCCGAAGTTTCCAGCGGCGGAGGAGAATCCGGTATTTCGCGAGCTTGTCTCTCACACCCTGGAGGCAGGCGTGCACGCCGAGCTCCTTCGCGCGTCGCGCCGTCGCTGCCGACGTGCGGCCGGAGATCCAGGCGACCTTGAGGCCGGAGGCGATTGCCTTGCGTATCCCATGTCCGTCCTTGGTGTCGAAGACCTTGAATTCCCGCCCGTCGCCGAGAAGATAGATGCGCCCGTCGGTCAGGACTCCGTCGACGTCGAAGAAGAGGGCCTTGATCATCGGGTGATCGGGTGATCGGGTGATCGGGTGATCGAGTCCGGAACGATGATAGCCGTCAGTCGCACAATCACCCGATCGCAGATCACCCGATTCTCCTCAGCGGATCCCCGCCGACAGCAGGTCGTGCATGTGCAGGGCGCCGGAGAGCCGGCTGTTTTCGTCCAGGATGAAGAGAGAGGTGATCTTCCATTCTTCCATGCGGGCGAGGGCGGTCGAAGCGAGCTCGTCGGCGCTGATCGTGCGGGGGTTGGCGTGAAGGCAGTCTCCGGCCGCGCGGGAGAGGAGCTTCGGATCTTTTTCGACAAGACGGCGCAGGTCTCCGTCGGAGATGACGCCAACCAGGCGCCCCGTGCCGTTGACGACGGCCGTGAGGCCCATCATCTTGCGCGACATCTCGTGAATCGTCTCGGTCATCGGCGTCTCGGGCGAGACACGCGGGACGCGCTCGCCTGTTCGCATCAGGTCCTTGACCTTCAGAAATCTCTTTCCGAGCTCGCCCCCGGGATGCAAGGCCGCGAAGTCCTCTTCCTTGAACCCGCGTTTTTCCGAGAGCGCCATCGCGAGCGCGTCGCCGACGGCGAGAAGAGCGGTCGTCGAGGCGGTCGGAGCGAGGTTCAAGGGGCAGGCCTCGCGCGAGATCGAGACGGAGAGCGTCAGGTCGGCCGCCCGCGCGATGGAAGAGTCCGGAGCGCCCGTCATGGCGATCGTCAGGAGCGACCGGGCCCGCGCGAAGTCGAGCAGCCGCACGATCTCCGGCGATTCGCCGGAGGCGGAAAGGGCAAATACGATGTCTCCAGCCACCAGCATCCCGAGGTCGCCGTGGGAGGCCTCCGCGGCGTGGAGGAAGTAGGCGGGCGTTCCGGTCGAGGCGAGGGTGGCAGCGATCTTCTGGCCCACGAGACCGGACTTTCCGAGGCCCGTGACGCACAGACGTCCGCGCGAGGAAGCGATCTCCTCAACGGCCCGGACGAAGGAAGAGTCGAGCTTCCCGATCTGCTCCCGAATGGAGTCCGCCTCGATCTGGAGGACCCGCCGCGCCGTGTCGAGGATCACAGGAGTATCTTAGCGAAACCTCTCGGCCCGGGATTCGTACCAGCCGCCGGAGCCGGAAGGAGAAGCCATGACCCAGCGAGTTGCCCGCGCCGCCGTACTTGCATTCCCGATCTGCTTCCTGTCGGTTGCCGGCCCGGCATCGACTCCGCGGAAGGCCGCCCCGAAACCGAAGCCGGCTCCGCAGCGCAACGCCGCCGCGGCGCCGACGGTGGCCTTCCAGAAATTCGTGCTCGGCAACGGCCTCCAGGTCATCCTCCACGTGGACCGCAAGCTGCCGATCGTGCACGTCAACGAGTGGTTCCACGTCGGGTCGAAGAACGAGAAACCGGGGAGGACGGGGTTCGCCCATCTCTTCGAGCACGAGATGTTCGAGGGCTCGAAGAACGCCCCCGGCAAGTACTTCGGCCGCGCCGAGCGGGCGGGGGCAAATCTCTCGGAGGGGGGCGTCAACGGGACGACCAACAACGACCGGACCAACTATTTCATCACCGTCCCCTCAGGCAGCCTCGAGTACGTGCTCTGGCTCGAGTCGGACCGGCTCGCGACGCTCGGCGATCACCTGACGAAGCAGAACCTCGACGCTCAGCGGGACGTGGTCAAGAACGAGCGACGCCAGGGGTTGGAGAATCAGCCCTACGGGCGCGCCTTCAAGCTCATTTCCGAGAATCTCTTCCCGGCCGGCCATCCGTACTCGTGGCCCGTCATCGGCAGCCACGAGGACCTGACGGCCGCCTCGCTCGAGGACGTCCAGGACTTCTTCCGGACCTATTACACGCCCAACAACCTCTCGCTCGTGATCGCGGGCGACTTCGATCCCGGACAGGCGAAGAAGCTCGTCGAGAGGTATTTCGGCAACATTCCCGCCGGCCCGCCCCTCGACCGACCCGGCCGATTCGTCCCGGCGCTGTCGGGGGAAAGAATCGTCGAAGCCACCGACCGCGTCCCGCAGGAGCGCGTCTACATGGTCTGGCCTTCGCCTCCGTTCTACCGGCCGGGGGACGCGGAGCTCGACCTGGCGTCGCTCATCCTGACCGACGGCCTCGCTTCCCGCCTCCAGAAGGTCCTCGTCTACGAGAAGCAGTTCTGCACGGATGTCAACGCCTTCCAGCAATCGATGGAGATCTCCAGTTTCTATGCCGTCATCGCGACGGCGCGGCCAGGCGCATCGCTCGCCGAGATCGAGAGGACCGTGACCGCAGAGATCTCGAAGCTCGGCAGGCAGGGGCCGACCGCCGCCGAGCTGGCGCGCGCCCGGACCAAGTGGGAATACAACTTCGTCTCCGGAGTCGAACGGATCGGCGGGTTCGGAGGAAAGGCCGATCTCTTGAACAGCTACAACACGTTTCTGGGCGACCCGGGCAAGTTCGAGTTTGACCAGGCGCGCTACAGGGAGGCCACGGCCGAGGACGTCCGGAAGGCCGTGGCGCGGTGGCTCGACACGAACAACCGGCTGATCCTCCGATTCCACCCTGAGAAGTCCGGCCGCGCCATGGAGGCGGCACTCGACCGCTCGAAGGAGCCGCCGCTCGGCGCCGATGCGCCGTTCTCCGCGCCACAGGTTCTTTCCGGCAGACTCGCCAACGGCCTCGAGATCTTCGTCGTCGAGCGTCGCGATTTGCCGAAAGTAGCCGTGACCCTGGTGAGCCGGGCCGGCTCGATCTCCGACCCGGCGGGCAAGGGGGGCGCGGCCTCGCTGACAGCCGAGACGATGCGGCTCGGCACGAAGACGCGCAAGGCACTCGACATCGAAACGGCCCTGGGTGACCTGGGAACGACGCTCCACGCGGAGGCTCAGCGCGAGAGCGCGCGGATCGGATTCGACATCCTGCGGCGCAATCTCGACGCGGGTCTCGGCCTCCTGGCCGACATCGTCTTGAACCCGACGTTTCCCGAGTCCGAGATCGAGCGCGAAAAGAAACGCCGCTCCGACGCCCTCGCGCAGGAGTCGCGCAACGGCAACGGACTTGCGCGGCGCATCCGGCCGATGCTCATCTTCGGCCGGGAACATCCCTACGGGCGCCCGGTGCAGGGGCTGCCCGGCAGCGTCCAGTCGATCCGCCGGGAAGACCTCATCGCCTTCCGCGAGACACGGTGGAAGCCGGGCGGATCGGCGATCGTCTTCGCCGGCGATATCACGCTCGCGGATGCCGAGGCCCTCGCCCGCAAGGCGTTCGGCGGGTGGGCCGGAGGCGCTCCGGAGGCTGTCGTGATCCCGCCCCCCTCTCAAGCGTCGCCGGGCAGGATCTATCTCGTGGATCGCCAGGACGCCGCGCAGACGGTCGTCGCGCATTTCCTTCCGGCCCCGCGACGCGACTCGCCCGATTACTTCGCGCTGCAGCTCGCCAATGGCGTCTGGGGCGGGAGCGCCAGTTCCCGCCTCGATATGAACCTGCGCGAGGAGAAGGGGTACTCCTATGGCGTCTTCTCCGGTCTCGTCCTCTACCGCGAGGCGGGCCAGTGGCTGGCCAGCGGCGGCGTCCAGACCAACAAGACGAAGGAGTCTGTCGCCGAGTTCGACAAGGAGCTGAAGGCGATCGCCGGCGCCCGGCCGATCAGCCAGGAGGAGTTCGATTCTCAGAAGGCCAGGATCGTCCGCGGATACGCTCAGCAGTTCGAAGCGCTCTCGCGCGTCGCCGGCCAGATTGCGGACCTGTGGACGGAGGGCCTGCCGATGACCGAGCTCCAGGGCGAATACGACGAGACGAGCAAGGTCACGCTCGAGGCCGCCCGCGCCGCAGCGGGCAAGTACGCCCGCCCCGAGAAGGCGGCTCTCCTCTTGGTCGGCGACCGAGCGAAGATCGAGCCGGGCCTCAAGGAACTCAACGTTGGCGAGATTGTTCTCCTCGACGAAGAGGGGAAACCGAAGAGCTAGACTCGCTCCCCTTTTTCATTGACCGGAGCTCCTTGAGCGCCTCGATGGCGGAGTTCCGATTCGGCTCGAGCTCCAGAGCCTTCTCGTAGTTCTGGATTGCCAGTTCCCGTTTACCTTTGGCCCGGTAAGCCTCACCCAGGCTGTCATACACGTTGGCCGAGTGCGGGTACGCCGCGACGTTCAGCTTGAAGACCTCGATGGCCTGTTCCAGCTGTTTGGAAGCCATGAGCTCGTAGCCGAGACTGTTCACCTGGACTTCGACATCCGCGTAGGCATTTGCGGGCTCGGCCTTCCACTGCCTGAACCGCTCGGCGGCCAGCCGGAAATTCTCAGCCGACACGGCCTCCCTCAACAATTCGACGAGCGACTTTGTCGGGACGTGCGTGAGGGCCGCGGTCAGAGCCGGGTCATTGTTCGTTCGGTAGTCCTCGAACGTGGGCTCGGCCGCGATCTGCGGCGCCGTCCACTGGCGCCGGTCCCTCTCGTCCCCCTGCCACCAGAGGGTCGAAACCCGCACGGTGATCCCGCTGTTGGGGAGCGTGATGCGGCGCGAGTCGCCGTAGGAGTTCACTTTCCCTCCCGTGGGCTCGCCGACGAAGGTCGTGTTGGTGTACTTCTCCAGCTCATTGACCAGAGACTGTGCCGCCGACCAGGTGCTCCGGCCCACGATGGTGAAGAGACGCCCCTTCTGGTCGATCTTCTTCGACCGGATGTTGGCGAGCAGAAGCGGGCGGTTGAGTCCCCCGTCGCCGCCCCGGTTCAGGCGAAGGTCCAGGACGAGACGCTCGACCGGATTGGCCTCCACGAAGGCAAAGAGGCGAGCGGCGAAGTCCTCCACCGTCTCGTCCTCCTTGTTTCCGACCTGATTGAACTGCACATAGACGGCTCGCCTGTCCGGCATGTATTGGAACCAGAACTTGTTCCGCGGGTCTTTGACCCAGAGGGGCGCGGGTCGTCGGGCGCCGTCGCGCGCGTCGACCCAATCCGTCCCGGGAAGCCAGCTCATGTTGGTGTCCGGGGCCATCATCTCGGCCTGTCCGGCGGGTTTCAGGCCGATGATCCGCTGCCGCCCGCGGCTCTCGATGGTGAAGTCCGCCCGCTCCATGTCCTCGACGAGCCCGAGAGCGTGGAGCACTTCGGGCAT
>WNFY01010607.1_pt1 | contig 12403 bp, 11 predicted proteins | sample 5400091 | NCBI WGS metagenome assembly WNFY01 (sample SAMN13153364, study PRJNA577476) | soil metagenome | isolation source: 60 cm soil or saprolite under grassland replicate 1 | place: USA:California | collected 2016-06-15 | reverse complement strand
ACCTGGCGAGCGCGTAGACCTGCCAGAGTTTCGGACGTTGCGGCGACGAGTGCGTCGCACACACGGGCCAGCAGAGCCTTCCAGCGCATGGCCCGGTTCTCCTCGGATCGCTGCGTCACGGACTTGAAGAGCGCGAGCAGCGTGTAGGCGATGCGGCGCAGGACCAGGACGGCAAGCATGCCGTGCTCGTCGGCCTCGATCCACGGCCGCTTGTCCTCGGCGAAGGCGGTGTCGAGGGTGTGGTGGTTCTGATTCTCGACGCCCCAGTGCGCGCGCACGACCTTGAGCCACTGTTTGGAGGTGAGGCGTTCCGGGGCGCGGCTCGAGACGAAGAGCCGGACCTCGTTCTCCACCACCACGCCTTCGTGCAGCGTGACCGACTCGACGCTCAGGAACGCCTTGGCGTGCTTCCAGACCGACTCCTCCGGCCCCTTGGAGTCGTCGTAGGACCAGCTCGGGTCGACGGCCAGCAGCTTGAGCGTACGCGTGACGGTGGTCTGGTTGTCGAGCACGTCCACAGTGCGTGCCACCACCTCCTGTGCAGCCAGCATCTCGGTCGCCAGCTTGAGCATGGTCCGGTGCTCGTTCTTGAGCGCAAACAGGTAATCCTTGCCCGCCTTCACCACCGCAGCGCCGTTGGCCTCGGAGAGCGCGCCGGCGTCGTAGGTCACGAGCTGGAACAGCTTGCCGTAGGTCCTGACCACGCTCTCGAATGCCGCCTGGAAATGGCCCATCTCGTTGGTGTGCGCCGGGATCGGGATAGCGTCGATGCAGGGCCGAGCGGCGGCGGAGACGAGAGCACAGGTCACCGTGCGTACGAGTCCGTACACAGGCCCGTCCTTGGGCAGAGCCGCGCGCAGTCCGGCGACCAGCTCTGGTCGGCAGAGCGCATCGCGCATGGTGGTGTCGGCGAGCCGCCGCGGCACCCTCAGCAATCGCCGCATGGGCAAGGAGATCCGGTCGGTGAGATCCTCCACCTCCCAGAGGCTCTTGCAGCCCGCCATCAGGCCCACCAGCGACGCCCGCAGGATCTGCCCGAGCGACCAGCGGCCCTCCCGGGCCCGCGGATCGGGCACCGCCTCCAGGTCCAACTCCGGCAGCCGGACGGCGAGGAGCCCCGCCAGCCGCCTCAACTCTCTTCCCTCCATGTGATCCCTCCCGTAAGATCTCGGGGTTGCTTGGGTGCCTAGATGTGCCGGGCTCCGACCCAGCAGCACCGCGGCGGGCGATCTCCAAGGATCGCCCGCCGCACCTCTTCCGTACCTGACCTGGGATCTGCGCGCGAATTTGTGCTCGACGCGCCCTCCAGGCGCGGCGAGCACCAACGCCACGATTTCTCTGCGGCCTACCGGCGCTGCGGCCGCCTGTCACCAATCAAGCCTGTGGCGGCGAGTTGGCGGCGAGCGTGCAGATCGGCAAGATCCTGGCTGAAAGCGAATCCGAAATGGCGCAGGCACCTCCTCCGACGACGAGAAGCTTTCCGCCTGGGAAGATCGATCCCGAGCTCCGCCGTCGCGTCATGGCGAGCATTCGCAAGACCGATACGAAACCGGAGCTCGCGCTGCGCTCTGCCCTGTGGGCGTCCGGCGTGCGGGGGTGGCGCTGTCATACGAAGCTGCTGGGCACACCAGACGTCGTGTTTCGGCGATGGAAGGTCGCCGTGTTCTGCGACGGTGTTTGGTGGCATGGCCACCCAGCCTATTTGCCGAAAGGCCGCCGCGGTCCGTATTGGGACGCGAAGATCGCCGGGAACGTCGCGCGCGACAACCGCGTGACTCGCGAGCTTCGAGAACAGGGTTGGACCGTCGTTCGCGTCTGGGATGTCGAGGTCCTGTCAAACCCTGCACGCGCGACCAAGCGGATCATCACGGCGCTCCGTGGCCGCGGATGGAAGCCGGCGACGACCTCTAGGCGAAGACCTTGAGCCGCGCCGCCGCGCCGTACCCCTTGCCAGTTCCTGGGTGCGCGTCGTGATCCCCCATGAGGCGGCGGAACGAAGTTGGCACACGTGCGGCAGGTTCTGGCGGCGGGATTGGCTTCCGTTTCGGCGGGAGTAGCTTGGGAGAACGCTTTGGCCGAGCGTGACCCAAAAGCTGGGTCCGAATCTCGCAGCCGAGGACCTCCGTCAAGAGGGATGGCACGGCGTTCCCAACTTGTTTCTGGACGGACCCTCGCGTTCCACGAATCGTCACGTCATCGGGGAACGTCTGGATCCGGCAAAGCTCACGCATGCTGAGCCGGCGGTTCTCCCAATGGAATGGTCCGACAGCCGGCCCCGGCTGTGCCTGAATTGTCCATGACGGCCGGTTTTTTGCGAGCTTGAGAAGAAAGCTCCAGTACCGTCGTCGCCAACCGAACAGCGGCAGCCCACCCATTCTTTCCGTATGCCAGAGGTAGTTCTGGCCTTCCGGAATCGAGGGGAGGAGCCCTGCCCACTTGCCGCGCGGCGCGAGATCCTCCTCCGCGTTTGGCCTCACGTCACCGATCGCGTCCCACGCAGTCCGAAATGGCTCCACGATCGGAGCTGATGCGAAGAGATCTCGGACTCCGCCTGCATCAACGTCGCCATGCGTCGCCTTCGGAAAGTGAAACGACGTCCCCTCGCGTGAGGCGATCAGGATCACGCGCTCCCGAAGCTGCGGAACTCCATACTCAGCCGCGTTCAGAACCGCGAGCTGAGGCCGGTAGTTGCTCGATGTCTCGCGATTGATGATCTTGACCGTCTCGAGGAGCAGTCTCAGACCCTCATCCTTGCCGCTGTACGCGAGCCCCTCGACATTCTCGAGCAGAAACGCTCGAGGAAGCGCTTCGCGAAGAATGCGCAGGTAAGCACCGAGAGTGTTGGACCGCGGGTCGTCCAGCCGGAGAGCATCCCCCCTGCTCCAGTAGCCGGACTTGCTGAAGGGCTGGCACGGAGGCCCACCCACCAGAAGGTCAGCTTCACCTGGCTTCAGCACAGCCGTCTCGAGGAGCTCCGCGGTCGGTACATCAAAGACATCGCGCTCGATGACTGGCCAGCGCCGGTTGTGACGCAGCGTCTCGCAGCAGTCGTGATCGAGCTCGAGCGCGACTGCCGTCTCGAAGCCGGCCGCCTCCAGACCGTAGTCGAGGCCGCCGGCGCCGCTGAACAAGCTGATGACCTTCGGCTTCGCCATCGGGTTTGTCTTCTACGACAACCCTCTGACAAGGCTCAGCCGTTCAGGCGTTCGCCGCGACTCGCAGGACCTCCGCAGCGTCCGCTTTCCATCGGTCATCCAACCGTACGAGGTGCGACAGCCGGCCGTCGCATTTCGGATGCGGATCGAGCTTCCGGGGGAGCGCATACCGGAACTCCCACTGCATCGTCATCGGATGGATGCAGCCCGCGACGACATCGAACTGGTCGCGGAGGTAGTAGCGCGAGCACGGGTCCGCCTGCGACGCCCGCGTCTTCATGAAATCCATGCGCGCCAGGCCTTCCGCCGTCGTGCGGCGCAAGACGTTCTTGCACTCGACGGTGAGCTGGCGACTGCCTTTGAACCGAAGCGAGACGTCCGGAACGCCTTCGCCCTGCATGCGCTGACACTCGGTAACACCGGGGACTTCCGCCAGCGTTCGAACTAGGTGCCACTCAGCGACGCCTCCCTTCACGGCCATAGTCAGGCGCGCGTTCTCCTTCACCATCGCGATGAGCTGGGCCGACGTCATTCCGAAGTCCGCGAGGATCGCTTTATCGGGTTCGACGAGTCCGTTCGTACCCGTAGCGTCTGTCATCATGTCCAGCGCTGCGGATCGGAGCTCGCCAGAGCCCCTGGCTGCCTTCTCGGCGAGAAGAGCGCGATGGCCCTGGTCGACACCACGCGCCACGCGCTCGAACCGGACGTAGTCCAGGAAGCGATCAGGGGTGACGCCCACGACGACCTGCATCGGGTTGCCATACGCATCCGGGGGGATCTTCCCGTTTGCCAGTGGACGGCGAATCGGTCGCTCCCAGCAGGCCCAATGCTTCTTCAGGATGTCGTCGACGTTCGCCTGCTTGTACTCGAACCGGACGTAGAAGCGCGTGGGGCTGTTGAGGACAGGATCGATCCCGACGAAGTACCCACGATCCGGGCTGACGCCCAGGAACAACGTGGTGAATGCACCAGTCGGATCCTGCCAGATGCGGTGCAGCTTCCCGGCGGCCCTGCTGCCGTACTTGATCTGGAAGCTGTGCTCGTCCTCAGGCCTGTTCTTCGTCGGCGTGAACGTCGATGTGAATGCGTAGCACACGATCCCGAGACGCTCGCCATCAGGGGCGTCGAAGACGAACTTGAATGGTGCCTGGGTCGGATCCGGGATTCGCAAGATCCTGCAGCCGCAACGCTGGAGTGCCTGAGCAATGAATGTGACGAGCCGCTCGCGGGACCTGGCCTGAACAGAGTAGAGCTCGAGGGGCACGGACGCATCGTGACACGCTGCGAACGAGCGGGGAAGAAAGGCGAGGGAAGGCGCCTCGAGGGGACCGTCCGATGGTCTGGCCCGAGATCGAATCTCCTAAATGCATCAGGCACCCCGGGTCATCGACCCCCGCCCTCCACGCTCCAGGAGCAGTGAATTCACCCGCCCGGGTGCTGCTGCTGTGCGGCGTGCTTCGAGGCCGCCGGCAGTCACCGTCCTCCGCGCCACGGCGAAAGGCGGGGCCACCACCGTCCGACCGCCCTGCGGTACGCCTCGTACTCCGCTCCGTACCGCCCCCGGAGCGTCGGCTCCTCGTACAGCGTCACGAAGAGATGAAAGGCCAACGCCACTGCGGCTGCGTACCAGAGGACCCGGGTACTGCCGAAGAGCAACGCCTGGCCGAGGATCGCCGAGAGCACGGCCACGTACATCGGATTACGGACGAAGCGGTACAAGCCGCTCACGACGAGGCGCTCCGTCGGGGCGACCGGTGCAGGCGTGCCGCGGCCCTCCAGGGCGAACCGCGCGAAGCTCTCCGCCAGCACCACCGCGCCGCCAGTCACGAGGAACGCACCCACGACGCGCACGCCTGGCCATCGCAGGAACGGGGAGCGCTCGTTCCCTGACAGGAGCCACGGCACGAGCCCGGCGACGGTTCCCGGCGCCAGGACGAAGAAGATCAGCGACCCCATCACGGGCCATCCAGCACCGGGCTTGGCCACGCACGCCCTCCGATCTCCTCATCGTCGTAATCCTCCTCGTACGTCCGGTCATCGACCGCCGACGACCCGCGCCTCTGGGCCTGACGCGCCGCGCCGCGCGCCACCCCACCGCGCGACCGGACGAGCCTCGCCGAGCGCGGGCCCCGCCTTTCGCTTGCCATCGGCGGCGGCGGTCCCCATCGACACGTCGGAGGTGCGTTCACATGGCACGCAAGATCGCAGACTGTCGTGAGTTCCCCAGTGAGTCGAAGTGCAGCCTCACCATCGCCGGCGAGGAGAACGAGGTCGTCCGCGCCGCCGCGCTGCACGCCGCCGACGTGCACGGCCACAAGGACACGCCGGAGCTGCGCGAGCAGCTCCGCAAGATGCTGAAGGACGATCGCGCGCAACGCTGACGCCGGCGCGCCGTAGCCCCGCGCCGCAGCCGCCATGCCCGTCCGCCAGGACTACATCCTCCGCCTCATCGAGGAGATGGTTCGGGTGCTCGCGGCGGTGCTCGGGCTGCGCAAGCAGGGCCGCCACGACGAGGCGATCGCCGCCATCGAGTCCGCCTCGTCGAGCCTCGCCGGGATCGATCTCCGCCTCTTCGAGGCCATCGATCCCGGCGTGCTCGCGGCCCAGATGGGCGACGCCGTGCGCATGAGGATCGTGGCGCGGCTGCTCCTCGAGCGCGCCGAGGTGGAGCGCGACCGCGGGAACGGCGAGGCCTCCGCGGCCTGGCGCGGGCGCGCGGTCCGGCTCGGCCTCGAGGCCATCCTGGCGGGCGGTGCGGTCGACAAGGAGGTGCGCGCCGAGGCGCTCGCCCTCGCCGCGCGCGACGATCTCGGCGCACGGTACCGCGCCGCGCTCGACCAGCTGGCGACCGCGTAGCCGTCCCCTTGTGAGGGCGCTTCAGGACGTGCGCGCGACGCCTCCTCGCGCCCCGGGCATCGGTGTAGACTCGACCCTCGCAGGGCGCCGGCTGTTCGCGTCGCCGTGCCGAGGCCACATGCCCGAGCAGGACGCCGGCACAGGACTGCACACCGCGGACCTCCGCGCGAGCGGCGCCGACCCCGCGAGCGGGCACGCCGACGGGAAGCGCGTCGAGGAGGCCCTCCGCGAGAGCGAGGCTCGCTATCGCCTCCTGTTCCAGAACATGCTGGACGGGTTCGCGTACTGCCGGATGCTGTTCGACGCGGGCGGCCGTCCGGAGGACTTCGTCTATCTCGACGTCAACGGAGCTTTCGAGCGGCTGACCGGTCTCCACGGCGTGGTGGGGAAGAGGGTGAGCGAGCTCTTCCCCGGGATCCGCGAAGCCGAGCCGGAGCTGCTCGAGACGTACGGCCGTGTCGCGAGGACGGGGCAGCCGGAGAGATTCGAGCTCGAGTTCCGGCCGCTCGGGATGTGGCTCTCGATCTCCGTGTACAGCCCGCATGCCGATCACTTCGTCGCGATCTTCGACAACGTCACCGAGCGCAAGCGCGCCGAGGAGCAGCTCCGCGTCGCCTCGCAGCGGGTCGACTCGCTCCTGCAGAACTCGCCGCTCGCGGTCGTCGAATGGTCGTCGATCGACTTCCGGATCGCCCGCTGGTCGGACGAGGCGACGCGCATGTTCGGGTGGACCGCCGAGGAGACCGTCGGCAAGCGCATCGACGAGCTGAGCCTGGTCCATCCGGAGGACTGGCCGCTCGTCCAGCAGGTGATGGCGGACATGCTCTCCGGGAAGCGCCCGCGCAACGTGAGCAAGAACCGCAACGTCCGGAAGGACGGCGCCGTCATTCACTGTGAGTGGTATAACTCGACGGTGACGGACTCGACCGGCAAGCTGGTCGCCGTCCTCTCGCTCGTGCTCGACGTCAGCGCGCGCAAGCAGGTCGAGGAGCGGACCCGCAAGCAGAACGCGACGCTGACGAGCATCGCCCGCATCCTGCGCGAGACCCTGACCTGCGAGACGCGAGAGGAGCTGGGCCGCGTCTGCCTCGCGGTGGCGCAGGACCTGACCCGGAGCAGGTTCGGCTTCCTCGGCGAGATCAACGCCGAGACCGGGCGGCTCGACGACGTCGCCGTCAGCGGTCCGGGCGGGGAGGTCTCCCGGACGCACGACCAGTCCGGCGGCGAGACGCGGGTCCCGGCCGGCTTCGAGCTCCGCGGCATCTACGGGCGCGTGCTGCTGGACGGCATGAGCCTCTTCACGAACCATCCCTCCTCTCACCCCGACACCATCGGCACGCCGTCCGGCCACCCGCCGCTGGCGGCCTTCCTGGGCGTGCCGCTGCTGCACGCGGGCACGACCGTCGGGATGATCGGGCTCGGGAACCGCGAAGGCGGCTACGGCCAGGAGGAGGTCGAGGCGATCGAGGCCCTGGCGCCGGTCGTCGTGCAGGCGTTCCAGAAGAAGCGCTCGGAGGAGGCGCAGCAAGCGGCCCACGCGCAGCTGGCGGACGCGAATCGAAGGACGAGCGAGTTCCTCGCCGTGCTCTCCCACGAGCTGCGCAATCCGCTCGCGCCCATCCGCAACAGCCTGTACCTCCTGGACCGCGCGCCCCCCCAGAGCGAGCAGGCGGTGCGCGCGAAGGCGGTGATCGACCGCCAGGTGGACCACCTGGCGAGGCTCGTCGACGACCTGCTCGACGTGACGCGCATCTCGCGCGGCAAGGTCACCCTCGACCGCTCGCGGATCGACGCGCGCGACGTCGTCCGGCAGACGTGCGACGACCACCGCACGCTGTTCGCGGAGCGCGACGTCGAGCTGCGCGTCGAGGTGGGCGAGCCCGCCTGGATCGAGGCGGACCCGACGCGCGTGTCGCAGGTCATCGGAAACCTCCTCCAGAACGCCGCCAAGTTCACGCCCGACGGCGGCTCCACGTGCGTCAGCGTCGCGGCGGTGGATGGGCGGGCGGAGATCCGGGTCGTCGACAGCGGCATCGGGATCGAGCCGGAGCTCCTCGATCGGATGTTCGAGCCCTTCGCGCAGGCGGAGCGCGGCCTCGCCCGTACGCAGGGCGGTCTCGGCCTCGGGCTCGCGCTCGTGAAGGGCATCGTCGAGCTGCACGGCGGCTCGGTGAGCGCGCGCAGCGCCGGACCCCATCAGGGATCCGAGTTCACGGTGATCTTTCCGGCGTCCCCGCCGCCGGCGGCGCCGGTGGCGGGCGCGCGCGTCGCGCCCGCGGGGCGCGCCCTCGACATCCTCGTCGTCGAGGACAACCGCGACGCCGCGGAGTCGCTGGTGGAGGTCCTCCGGCTGACCGGCCACCGCGTCCGCGCGGCTTACGACGGGCGCTCCGGGATCGCGCAGGCGCGGGAGCTGCCGCCCGACGTCGTGCTCTGCGACATCGGGCTCCCGGACGTGGACGGCTACGAGGTCGCCCGGACGCTCCGCGCCGAGGAGTCGCTCCGGGGCACGCGCCTCATCGCGCTCAGCGGCTACGCGCAGCCCGAGGACGCGCGGCGGGCGCTCGAGGCGGGGTTCGAGGCTCACCTCGGGAAGCCAGCGCCGCTCGACGAGCTGACGGAGCTCATCGCGCGCGTTCGCCGCGGGGGCGAGGTCCCGGGCTGACGCGCCGGCGGTCAGCCGCGGCGCGCGCCGATCTCGATCACGTCGAGGAAGGTGCAGCGCCGGCCGCTCACGACGGCGCGCAGGCAGCGGAGGTAGCAACCGGGTCCCCACAGCCGGCAGATGGTGAGGGGGTGACGGAGCACGTCGCGACCTGTGATGCAGCCTTGCATGGTGGAGCCCTCCGGCGGTCGCGGCCCTCCGTGCCCGTCGTGAATGAAGACACCCGTGACGCCGAAAGGTGACCCGCCGGAGCGTGTGCCGTGGGCGCGGGACCGGCTCGCTCCTGCAGGACGTGCGAGGCCTCTCGAAGGTTCACGACCGCGACCTCCGGAGGGCATGCGGTCCAAGGCCTCGCGCGCCCCCGCTTGGTGTACCGTCGGGCGCGTGAGCGACCCCTCGACCGCCAGGCGGGACATCGCTCTCCTCTTCGCGACCCGCGCCGTCCGCCTCTTCGCCTACGGCTTCCTCTCCGTCGTGCTCGTGCTCTACCTCGCCGCCGCGGGGCTCTCCGAGGCGCGCATCGGCCTCCTCCTCACCCTCACGCTCCTCGGCGACACCGTGATCTCGCTCGCCCTCACCACCCGCGCCGATCGCGTCGGGCGGCGCGGCATGCTGATCGTCGGGGCGGCGCTGATGGTCTTCGCGGGCGCGCTCTTCGGCGCCACGACGAGCTTCGCGCTCCTCCTCCTCGCGGCGACGGTGGGCGTCATCAGCCCGGCGGGGAACGAGGTCGGTCCCTTCCTCGCCATCGAGCAGGCTGCGCTCTCGCAGGCGGTGCCGGGCGAGCGGCGCACGCACGTCTTCGCCTGGTACCAGCTCTGCGGCGCCTTCGCGACCGCCCTCGGCTCGCTCGCGGGCGGCGCGCTCGCCTCCGCGCTGCTCGCGCGCGGGCTCGGGCCGCTCGCGAGCTACCGCGTCATCGTGCTCGGCTACGGCGCGCTCGGCCTCGTGCTGCTCGTCCTCTTCAGCCGGCTCTCGCCCGCCGCCGAGGCGCCGCGGGCGAAGCGCGAGGCGCCGGCGGGCCGCCCGTCGTTCCTGCGGGCGAGCCTCGGGCTCGACCGGTCGCGCCGCGTGGTGCTGGGCCTCTCCGGGCTCTTCGCGGTGGACGCGTTCGCGGGCGGGTTCGTCGTCCAGGCCTTCGTCGCGTACTGGTTCCACCGCCGCTTCGGCGCCGACCCGGCCGTCCTCGGGGCGATCTTCTTCGGAGCGAACGCGCTCGCCGGCGTGTCGGCGCTGTCGGCGGCGTGGGTGGCGCGCCGCATCGGGCTCGTCCGGACCATGGTCTTCACGCACCTGCCCTCCAACGTGCTCCTCTTCCTCGTGCCGCTCATGCCGACGCTCCCGCTCGCGATGGCGGCCCTCTTCCTGCGCTTCTCCATCTCGCAGATGGACGTGCCGACGCGGCAGTCCTACACGATGGCGGTCGTCGATCCCGACGAGCGCTCGGCCGCGGCGGGCGTCACGGGGATCGCGCGCACCATCGGGTCGTCGGTGTCGCCGATGCTGGCGGGCCCGCTCTACGCCGTCCCCGCGCTCGCGAGCGTGCCGTTCTTCGTCGCGGGCGGGCTCAAGATCGCCTACGACCTCGCGCTGTACGCGGGCTTCCGCAAGCGCGCGCCGCCCGAGGAGCGCTGAGCCTCGCCGCGCCGGAACCATCGCGCGACGAGCACGTCGGTCGAATCGCCACGCCGCGTCGGGCCGCGCCCGCACGCCGTCAGTGCTTCAGGCCCTGCGGATGGCCGCCCTCCTCCTGCGAGCCCTCGAACCCGTGCGCCATGACGAACTGGTAGAGCGCGTACGGCTCGTCCTTCGAGCCGCCGACGAGCTCGAACGAGAGCTGGCCCGACTCGCCGTCCTCGTAGGGAGTCGCCTCGACGTAGAGGACGTCCCGCACGTCCATCACCATCTCGCCGACGAGGAGCTTTCCCCAGACGAGCTGGACGACCGGGTTGCGGTCGGCGTCCTCCTCGAGGTGCCAGTGGAACGCCTCCTGGTCGTGCAGATAGGTGTCCACGGTGCCCGCCCGGACGATGCAGTTGGCGTGCTGCTTGAGCCAGCGCCAGAAGCGGTCGAAGGCGAGGGTGGTGCCGGTCTCCACGGTGACGCTCATGGCCGCGCAATATAGCCGCACTCGCACCGCGCGCTCGTCCGTGGTTTCATGCGGCCGATGGACCTGCCCGAACAGGCTGCCCGCGCGCTCGACGTGGTGCGTCGTGACGGCCGCGAGCTCCGGTTCGTGGTCGACGAGATCTGCCACTCGCAGCGGTACCGGCTCTCGGTGCGCTATCAGGGGGCCGACGGCGGCGAGGTGCGGCTCGGGCTGCTCTACGCGCCGGACAAGGACGGTCTCGAGGCGCTCGGCGCGCGGCTCGCTGCGGGGTAGCGACCCCCATCGGGCCCGGGGCCGCGGCGGCGGCGCCGATATCCTGCCGCGGTGCGCCGCGCCGACCACGTCCTGCTCGTGCCGGGCTTCTTCGGCTTCGGCAGCTTCGGACGCCGGGCGGGCCCGCGCATCGTCTACTTCGACCACGTCATCAAGGCGCTCGCGAGCGCCCGGCCCGAGCTGCGCGGGAGGATCCACGTCCACGAGCCGCCGCCCATGGGGTCGCTCGAGGCGCGCGTCCGGAGCCTCCACGACGCCTTGCTGATGATCCTGGGCGGCGCGCTCCTCCGCGGCGAGGCGCGGGGCCGCGGCCCGCGCGTCCACCTCGTCGGCCACTCCACCGGCGGGCTCGACGCGCGGCTGCTCATGAACCCCCGCTTCCACTTCAAGGGCGAGGACCCCCAGGTGCGCGCGCGGCTGGCGCGGCACGTGGGCACGGTCGTGACGATCTCGGCCCCGCAGCACGGGACCCCCATCGCGAAGAGCTTCGTGCGCGGGCTCTACCACCTGCTGCTCGAGGGGATGTCGGTCGCGACCATCATGGCCGACGCGGGCCGGATCCGGGAGAAGCTAGGCGTCCCCGGGGTCGCCTTCCTCGTGACGCTCTTCCAGGCGGTCGCGCCGCGGCCCAAGGTGAACGCCCCCGCCATCGCGCTCCTCGCCGGGATGGACGAGGAGACGGCGCGGCAGATCGAGCGCTTCCGCGGGATGGTCATGTCGGACGGGCGCCTCCTGCACGACCTCGCGCCGGAGCGGATGGCGGGGCTGAACGAGCGCATCGGTGGGGCGGAGCGGGCGCGCCTCGTCGAGGTCGTGACGGTCGCGCCCAGGCCGACGCTCGCGGGCGGCCTGCACGCGCTCGACCGCCGCGCGGTCTACGCGCTCTGCTATGCAGGCGCGGCGAGCGACGACTTCCGCCCAGGCCGGTTCCCGGACGGAACGTGGATCTCGGCGCGACCGGCGGGCGCCGCGCGCGCCGCCGTGGAGGATGCACCCCGCGCCAACGACGGGATCGTGCCGGCCTCGTCCCAGACGCTCGACGGGCGAGCGGCGCGGCTCGTCCTCGCCGACCACCTCGACGTCATCGGCCACTTCGAGTGGCGCTGGAACACGACGCTCTTCAAGTCGGGCGCGGGCTTCGGCCGGCGCGAGTTCATGGCGCTCTGGAGGTTCGTGGCGGAGGCGCTCTGACTCGCCTTTCGCCGGTTCTCGTGCTCGCAAACGCAGTTCTCGGCGAGTCAGAGCGATTTCCGGTCGAGCTGCGCTTTCGCGTAGCTCGACCTCAGCTGGGGGGAGCGAGCGCAGCTCCCCCCAGACCCCCCACCGCGGCGGTCGAAAAGGGCG
>WNFY01006485.1_pt1 | contig 12405 bp, 10 predicted proteins | sample 5400091 | NCBI WGS metagenome assembly WNFY01 (sample SAMN13153364, study PRJNA577476) | soil metagenome | isolation source: 60 cm soil or saprolite under grassland replicate 1 | place: USA:California | collected 2016-06-15 | reverse complement strand
GCCATTCAAGGTTTTAGCGAAGCCCTGGCCGATGATGTCATTGCTGATGCAGGGGCACGCCAGGAGACAGCCCAGCTGATTGGCCGCGAGGTGCAGCGCCTGCGCCGCCTGGTCGGCGATATTCAGGACATGACCTCGCTCGAGTCAGGACGCGCACACCTCGACCTGGCTCCCCTGGATTTGCACTCGCTGGTTGATGAGACCCTGGCAGTAATGCGGCCGGAATGCGAGCAGGCGGGTATCAGCGTTCAAAATGAGATTGCACCAACAACGCCCCTGGTGCTGGCCGACAGTGATCGCATTACGCAAGTGCTGCTCAACCTGCTGGATAACGCCCGGCGCCATACTCCCGCAGGAGGAAAGTTGACGGTTGGAGCCAGACCCGCAGGGAAAATGCTGACTGTGTGCGTAAGCGACACAGGTACAGGTATCGACCCTGCCGACCTGCCTCATATCTTTGAGCGTTTCTACAGAGTAGATCGTGCCCGTACAACCTCAACAGGCGGTAGTGGCCTTGGCCTCGCCATCGTCAAAGCCATTATCACAGCTCACGGAGGAACCATCTCTGCCGAAAGCAGCATGGGACAGGGAACGCACATCCAGTTCAGTTTGCCTCTAGCTCCTTCTTCCTGACAGACGCCCAATGAAGGGGATATAATATTTTGTATATGGGATACAACAAGGAGTTTTGCCATGCCTATTGACAGCAGCCTGATTGGTAAAAGTTCGCCTCCACAAACATTTGAGATTACCAGAGAAGCGGTACAACATTTTATGGAAGCAACAGAAGACCCAGCCTTACACAGTAGCAACCTTATGCAATACGCCCCTCCCACCTTTCCAACCACCTTTCGTATGCGTATACCCGGCCTGGAACTAGACCCCACCAGCATGCAACTGTTGCACGGCGAACAAGAATATACCTATACCCGGCGCTTGCGGATCGGTGAACAGGTGACCTGCGTGGTACGCGTCGTTGATATACGCGAACGTTCAGGCCGCAGCGGACCCATGACATTCCTCATCCTGGAAACAACGGGCACCGGTAGCGACGGGAAACCAATATTTACCGCCCGCAGCACCTCAGTAGTGCGAGCCAGGTGAGCAATCCAGCAGTCTATGGGGATTGACAAGGAGCAAGGTTTGGTATAGAATTCCATGCGAAATGATATGATTTGCCCTCGTGGCGGAATGGTATACGCAGCAGGTTGAGGGCCTGTGCCGAGAGGCGTGGTGGTTCGACTCCACTCGAGGGCACCAGAATCTATGGGCACCCACAGAGGGTGCCCGATTTCTGTTCCACTTTTATATTGCATGGGCGACTAGCTCAGCTGGTTAGAGCGGCTGCTTTACACGCAGTAGGTCTGGGGTTCGAATCCCTAGTCGCCCACTTTTTCTCATTCTACAAGAGCAGTCTTCCATCGTCTTATGCGTTCTGTTCCTTCGTTAGGCCAGGGTTCACGACAAGCCCTGGGTAGAACAGTAAAAGATATCAAAACTCTTCGACTCGAAAGGCGACACGGTACGGCTCAAGGGAGTTACCACCATCACATCAACCCCCGGTTTTGAGGGGAAAAAGGCGACCCGGTATGTTACTTGCTCTGCATCCAGAAGGTGAAGCAGGTATGGGTGAGGATCGCCGTGGTTGACAAAACCCAGGAAACTTGGACGATCTGCATTTTTAACAGCATTGGTGTACGAGGGAATGCGATGGATGGCAATAGCGGGATGTATGAGCGGTAACGGATCAACAACAATAATATTGCTATTGGTCTTAAAAACGATTGGGTAGCTCAGCATGTTGGTTGCCCAGGCATAATGTATATTTTCTTGCTGCATGTAAGCAATGATAGGATCATAATTTGCCGGAGCAATGGTACAATAGGGTGATTGAAAGGCGCGATCCGGGTCGGTTAATCCATACGTCCAGGCATGTGTGCCAAGATAGGTAAGCAGTAGCGTAAACAATAATACTGACGCCACCACAGGAGTACGCCGACGCGTACTCGCATCTTCTGCTTGTTGTACTGGCCTTCTGCTTTTCTCATAAATGAACATGTTTACGAGAGTGAAAGTGGTGGCGAAAAAGAATGGAAGCGCCAGTACCAGGGGTGTAGCATAACGCCCGGCAAAGTCAAGATTACACGAAATGAGAATGGAAGCGGAAGCCGAGCTTGTGCAAAAAAGAACCGCTGTACAGGTTCCAAAGAGTGTTGGTAGGGCAGCAAGGCGTCGCACGCGTAGAAGTACGGGATGGTGCCATACGAACGAGAGGACGACAAGGGCAACCGTGGCGAAGATGCACAGGACGCCGAGGATAAGCAGCGGCAAGTGTATCGCTGTAAGAAGTTTGCTTTCAAGTGGCGTTGCGCCGCTGATAACACGCGGTGCGACACACGTCCTGTACATATTGGTCACCAGTGCTACGGTATGCAGTCGTTGTCTTGACCAACCGCCTCCCAGGGAATGAATGTAAGTGATATTCTCCCATTGATGCGTCGCTCCCCAAAGAATTCCAGGCAGGAAACCTACCAGGCATGCAGGTATAGCGGCTACAGACAGTAGTAGTCCCTTTAGAGATCGCACAAGTGTAGTCTTGATTGGTTCTGAGGTTGTAGCAGGTTCCTTCCGTAATTTGATGATCTCGGCTATGCGATCAGCTATGATCCAGATTGCTGCTGCCAGGATGGCCGTAGCGATTAAGGGGTAAATCCACATGCCAAAGCCAACAATGAAGCCAATCCCCGCCCAGCGCAACGCCAGCTCGCGGTTGGAAGCTCCTTCGCGCCAGCGGCTCGTCAACCGAAATACCGAGATGAGCAGCAGCAGCATAAGGACAAAAGTCTCAATCCATCCACCCCCGGTACGTAGTTCGATAATGCCGTCATAAACGGGGGGAATCGCTGCAACCAGTGCAGCAACAATTGTAAAGCATCTCCTGGCATAAAGAGGTAGCTGTACGGCTTTCGCCAGGAGCGAGGCCAGCCACCATGTCAGACAGACCAGAACCAGTGAAAAGCCAGTGGTCACAGCTCGCAATACCCACACAGAGGAACCAAAGATGGCAAAGAGGGTAGATACCACATAGGCTTCCAGGCTGCCAAAGTACGGTATGCCGTAAAAGTAGATCGGAAAGTCACCGTGCAAGATTTGCTGGGCCTGAATACCTAGCAGCGCCTCGTCACCGTCGAGTATGCCATGCGTCCGCACCGTCAGCCAGACGCGTATGATGAGTGCTGCCAGCAAACACAGCCAGAGCGGCGAAAGCAGCCGTGTATACCAGGGCTGCTCCGGTGTTTGTGCAGTGTTGTTATTCATGACAATAACTAACCAACTTCCTGTTAATCGTAACGAGATGCTATCACAATTCATTAAAGGCTGCAATGGGTTGCTTTGTGAACTTCTCACTTATCCAACGAATAAGCGAGAAGTTCACAAGAAAAAGAGGCCAAAAACATAGGACAGGTGGTATCGGCTTCGAGGCCAGTGCAGTTACCGGGAAGGTCATTGCTGAGCTGGTGACGACAGGGCAGGTGCCGGATCGTATTCGCACATTTGGGCAGGAGCGCTTTGATCGGAGATAATACTTCTGCTCTGTGAGACATTTGGAACTGGCTATTAGGGCGAGTAGCGATTTGAGGGATTGGCACACAGTTCAAAGTATGGTACCTTTAGAGTATATGAGAAAGTAGCTTACCTCAGCTTACTGGTGAAATGGCACCTTTCTCGTAGAGAGGTAGGGTTACAATGCTAACAACGAAGGAAGAACTATCAGTGGTCACCCCTGCTGATTGGGTTCCCGGGCCTCCGCAAGGTTCCTGGACGTATGAGGACTATGCCGCTCTCCCCGATGATGGGCGGCGTTATGAGATTGTGAATGGAGTGCTGGTTATGGCTCCCGCGCCTGATCTTGGGCACCAGTCAATTGTATTGCGGCTTTCCCACTACTTGTTTGCCCATGCTGAACTCGCTGGACTTGGGCGTGTATTCGCTGCTCCTATTGATGTGGAACTAGAATCGAAGAATGTGTTTCAGCCCGATGTCGTTGTTATCCTGAACGCCCATCTGAACAGAATGACCCAGAAGAAAATCATTGGAGCTCCTGATTTAGCAGTTGAGGTGGCTTCTCCGAGTACGGCAGCTTATGATCGGCTCACTAAGTATGATGTCTATGCCCGTGCTGGGGTAACAGAGTATTGGATTGTCAAGCCTACGCGTCGTACCGTTGAGGTGTTGGTATTAGAGCATGGAGAGTATCGTTCGCTTGGCGTCTTCAGTGAGCAGGCGACACTTCCGTCGCGGGTGATACCGGGATTGCCAGTGCGTGTTGAGCAATTTTTTGTGTAAGCCAGAAGAGATTGGAGTGAGGAATACCGCCTACTTCCTTAGAATTTTTAAATTCCTGTTCCTAACTATTGCATTGAGGCGTTAAATAGAATAAGGGGGATAATTTTTTTGTGTCCCTGAGAAAGTCGTAAAGCGAAAGGAATAGTTTAGCCATGCAGCGTACAATGTGCAAGGGGAAAATTCACCGCGCTACCGTCACCCAGGCCAATCTGAACTACATTGGCAGCATTACCATTGACCTGGATTTGTTGGAGGCTTCTGACATTTACCCGTATGAAAAAGTGCAGGTGGTCAATGTGAGTAACGGGTCACGCCTGGAGACGTATACCATTGCCGGTGCTCGTGGTTCCGGTGTCATCTGCTTGAACGGGGCAGCCGCTCGCCTTAACTTCGAGGGTGATATCGTCATTATCATCAGCTACGGACAGTACGACGAGCAGGAAATCCGCTCATTGGTACCGCACGTGGTCTTCGTTGATGCAGACAATCGCATCACCGAGGTCAAACATGTACCATTGATCGAGATGCTGCCAGAGGCAAGCGCCGAAACTGATGCTGAACCCGAGGTAATGTATTCCTAGCTTATAACTCTTCATTTCATTCAGCCGCCCGGTTGAATGAATTCACTTATAACCCTCCCCTATCAAACGTTTGTAAGGTAACTTCCCAACCATCTACCCCCTGATTTGTAGCCCTGAGCTACTTCTCTCAATTGTGGTATAGTATCTCCATGAAAATTACTGCCCTTGAACCCCAGGTTACCAATCCTGAGCGCATTAACGTGTTTGTTGATGGTCGTTTCCTGCTCGGCGTCAATGCCAGCCTTGTCTTTCAAATGGGTCTGGAGCCCGAGCAAGAATTAGAGCCGGTCCAACTGGAAGAGTTACAGAGTGAAGCTGCACTGCAACAGGCTGTAGATCGTGCCTACAACTATCTCTCATACCGGCCGCGCAGCCGCGAAGAGGTACGTCGCTACCTACGTCGCAAAGAGACTCCTCCCGAAACCATTGACGCTGCCCTGGCACGCTTAGATCGACTTGACCTTATCAATGACCATACCTTTGCCTCGTTCTGGGTGGAGAGCCGCGAACAGTTTAGCCCACGCGGCGCACGCGCACTCAAAAATGAGCTTCGCATGAAGGGTGTCGAGCGTGAGGTGGTTGAGGAGATGATCGACGACGAGAAGGACGAGGAACGGGCACTGCGGGCGGGTCGCAAAAAGGCCCTGTCCCTGGTACGCATCCCCAGCATGGACTTTGCAACTTTCCGCGCGCGCCTGGGCTCATTTCTACAACGTCGCGGCTTTGGCTACGAGGTTTCTACGCGCACAATACGGGCGCTGTGGAAAGAGCTTAGAGAAGAAGATGGGGAAGAAGAGTCGCCCGTCGTGCCTAAACGGATTTGATATTACCCGACAATTTGGAGATACAACACATGGACGAACAGAAACGCATACCCGGTAGATATGGGTTAGACGAAATAGAGACCAGCCAGCTGGAAATATGGCCCAATGCTCACCCAGAGAGAGATTACGTCGTGCACCTGGAGATACCGGAGTTCACCTGCCTCTGTCCCAGGTCGGGCTTTCCCGATTTTGCCACCATTACCATTGACTACGTACCAGACCGGCACGTGGTAGAACTGAAGACCTTGAAACTCTATATTAATAAATATCGCAACCGGCAGATCAGCCACGAATCAGCGGCTAACACCATCCTCGACGATTTGATCTCGCTGCTCTCCCCGCGCTGGATGCGTGTGGTTGCTGATTTCACGGTACGTGGCAATATCAAAACGATCATCTTCGCCGAACACACCACACCAGAATACCAGGGACCCCACCCTGAGTACAGGCGCTATCTAACAGTGTAGGTCTACCTAGCGGAAGCCCCACTGCGGAAGAGGAGAGGATTGAAGTTGGTACGGTAATCGTAGGTATCAATGTTCTCTCGCCGCTTGAGAAACCCTACTACCGCGTAAGTGAATGGAGTAGCAACAACTTCATACACCACTTTGAATATCCATTGGGTGAGGATGGTTGTGAGTATCAACTGCTGTGGAATGATACCCCAAAAAGCGATGCTGATAAAGATCAGCGTGTCCAGGCCTTCACCTACCAGCGTTGAGCCAATGGTTCGAGTCCACAACCAGCGACCTTTTGTGGCTATCTTTAACTTGGCAAGCACAAAAGAGTTCGTGAATTCACCCACCAGGTAGGCAATGAATGAGGCCAGAAGCAAACGCGGAGTGAAGCCAAGGATGGTATCATAAGCCGCTTGATTATGCCAGAAGGGAGCAGCGGGTGCGAGTCCGCCAATATAAAAGGCAATCACGGCCAGCAGGTTACACATGAATCCGAGCCAGATAACGTACCTGGCCGCTCCATATCCGTAGACTTCGGTTAGCACATCGCCAAAAAGATAGCTCAGCGGAAACACGATAATACCAGCGGGGACCAGAAATCCAAAGAGGAGGACGAGTTTCACTGCGATAATATTTGCTGTGATCAGACAGGTGACAAAAATAGAGGCAATAACGACAAACCAGAACGATACCTTCAAACCAGGCTCTCCTTTATTAAACTTTGGGTAACTGCACAGAGGGGGAATTCGTCGGGTTGATAGGGACGATCCTCATATGCTGGATATCCCCTGGCATGGTATTGCCAACAGTCACATGAATAGCCACTGTATTCGGGTCTACCCCTGGCTGTTGTTTTATATAGGAGATCGCGTCCTTTATCTTTTTACCCTTGATAGCATTTTTAATTCCAGTCAGCTGCGCAGGCGGAAACTGATACTTTACGAGACTAGCGGCAGCAATCTTTATCGACACCAGGCCGCTATTATCCACACCGTCAACAATAGGTTGACCAACCTGCGTATATGAACCGATGAGTATGTAGTTTGGGCCCAGCTTTTGAACTTGCTGGTTCAATAATAGCCGTGCCAATTCCTGGGCACCGTGTTTCAGGAAGTAGGCAACCTGCCCTTGTTCAGTCATAGTGACGCTCACGGTCTTGCTTTCTGTCCCTACCTGCGGGTCCGACGTTGATGAGGTAGTGGTGAAGACTTTAGAGCCTACTTGATTGGCCCCAAGCCCCTCCAGTTGGCTCTTAAGATTCTGAGAGATCTGGCCGTCAAGGTTTTGTTTTAGCTGTCCTGATATTCTACCCACGTCGTCGGAGGTGACTAGATTCTCACAACCAAACCCTGGTAAAATACACGTCTGGCTGGTATATCCTGTCTGTGAGCCCGTTTTACTGCTGGCCAGTGTTTTCACGGGAATAGTTGCTGTATTGACATCGACTCTTGATTGCGCCAGACTCCCCCTGATATGAAAAACCTGGCTAATGGTATGTACCTGTGGGCTAAAACTGATGTTGGCTGATGCCATTACCGCTGATTGAAATTCAAAGAAGAAGAGACCGGCTATGGCAAGGAGGATAAGGACAATCAAGAGACTAATAAGAGCGAAGAGAGGATTTCTACGTGCTTTAGAAGGACGAACAGGTTTTGTAGGGATAGGTGCTGGAGCAGCAGCCTGTTGCTGCTGGATCCGTTGAGCCTGCACATTTGAGACATCAAAACTGACCGTGGGCGAGGCATAATCATTTAGATTAAACCCATCTGGGTTTTGCGAGCGAGAAGGCGCGATCTCCTCAGAACGTTGCAACGTCTTGACCTCTTGCCTAAGATTTCCAGCCGCTCCAGCCAATCGCGGCGTAATTACCCTGCTGGGGGTGATGGTAGCGGCTGTAGTACCTGGAAGAGGTGGAACAGGTGGAACGGCTAGAGATGGCGCATTCTTCTGAGAAGGAGATGCATTGAGATACTGATAGGCATGCTCAAAAGCGTTGAGCACTTCTTCACCAGTGGCAAAGCGCCCTTCAGGAAGCGGAGCTATACAACGATTCACCACGTACTCAAGAGATTGAGGTAGGCTGACCCGGTGCTCTGCCGAGGGCAACTGGCCTGTCAACATCTGATACAGAATGACCCCAAGCGAAAAGATGTCGTTGCTCGGGGCGGCGATGCCAGAAAGACGTTCAGGCGCCATATAGGCAACGGTTCCCATTGAGGTACCATCGGTGGTCAATGGTGGACTCGCGGCCATTCCTTGAATAGTAGCTATCCCGAAGTCGATCAGGCGCACGTAAATCTCACCTGTATTCTCCTCTTCATCAAGCAAAATGTTGCTAGGTTTGAGATCGCGGTGAACGACCCCGCGCCGGTGGATATACGCCACGGCCTTGACCAGGGCTGTAAAGAGTTGATGAACCTCGGACAGCGACAAAGGGCCAGCGTGCAAGCGTCGCGAAAGTGTGCCTCCTGCTATGTAGGGCGTGACGAGAAAAAGCCGTCCCTGGTCCTCACCGAACTCATACAGCGGCAGAATATGCTCATGCTTGATGTGGGCGTTCACTTCAGCTTCGCGGAGGAAACGTTTGCGTGCAATGCTATCATGCACAAGGTCGGAACGAATAATCTTGATGGCTACTTCACGATCAAAGACGCTGCGCTGGCGTGCGAGATAGACTTCCCCCATTCCACCAACATCGATACGACGGACCAGGTCATAGTTACCAAAACGGAACTTATTCTGCCCCTGGTTGACAGAACTCCGTTGTTCATTAGTGGCGCTTTGCTGCTCTCTCATTGGTTTGTTTTCGAATGCCATCTGCTAACGCTCTAGATATATGTCCTGGTATATATTAAAAAACAGCGCTTTTATGCTATCTTAGGGGATTAATGCAACCACACAAGAAAACCTTGACATAACCATTATCCCAAAAGCAGTATAACATCTTACATCTTGAGACGCAATGAAGCATTTCTCCCTTTCCCCCTTTACATCCGGGCAGCGACGTGCGGCTCGCGTGCTGGTTGTGGCTGGCGCACCTGTGACGAAGGGGGTGGGACTCCTCTTCTTAATCTGCCCGTCATGTAAATGAAAAAGATGAGTATAAGGACAGCTTCAATGATGTTGAGTATTTCGATGAAAGGCAGCGTGACAAAACCAAGATTCAAATTCCAGCTGTTGAGCGTCGAACCTACAGGGCCAGGGAGCAGCGAAAGAACGGCTGTGGCGTTCCAGACAAAGTGTTGGAATACCGCGTAGGCCCAGCATCCGAAGGCTTTTAACAGGCGTCGCTCTTTCGCGTGAACAAGGTAATACCAACCGAGGGCCACCATGGCTGCTCCAAAGCCGTGCAGGAGGCCGGCCCCTGTACGCTCAAGTGCGACGGACAGCCAGTCATGATAGCCGGAACCGATGTAACCAACTGTCTCGACCATAGCAAAGCCAATACCGGCAGCCATGCCCAGCACAAATGCTTCTGAGGCACTGAGCATGCGTCCAATATAGAAGGCCACGGCTAACGGTTTGACCGTTTCCTCGACGATTGGTCCCACGACAGCTACGATGAGGAAAATGAGGTCGAAGGTGGTAAAGCTGCCACAGCCAGGTTGATTAGGATTGTCAATGCACTTCTGGAAATTGGCCGCGTCCGGACCTCGCACGAGCAGGAAGAGGAAACCAAGCTCCAAAATCAGGGCCAGGCCAATACCCAGAGTAGCTCCACTGGTCAGGGCCAGGGTAAAACGTCGCCAGGTGGTGGTCCACTCGGGGAAGCGCAGGCGGCGTACACCGAGTGCAGCCAGGGAAAAGGCGGGAAGAATGGCAGCCAGGATGATCAGGAAAACGGTGAGCGCGGGAGACGCGACTTCTTGTTTATTGGCGTACAAGGCATAGCCAATACCAACGACAATCAGGTAGAGGATAAGAAAGACCCAGAACCATGGCAGGGCGAAATTGGCCGAGCGTTTTCTCAGCAGGGCACGAATACTATGATAGATACTAAAGCCGCCACCGAATATACCGGCAATAGCAAAGGCGGTAAAGGTCAACAGCGCACTGAAGTATTGGTCAGGATGTATCATCCTGCTGCTCGAGCTGATAGAGGTACCTATTAAGATCAGTGCGAGGATGAATACAGATGCCAGGCCGCCTAAGAAAGTCAGGATCGATGCTACCAGGGAGATGATACTTACAGCGAGATGGAAGCCATCTCGTTTTGGCTCGAGTGCCTGCCAGGCATAATAGGGAGGATAACCATTGTAGCCAGGGTACACGGGATACATACCATACGGGGCATATCCTGGCGCGCCGGGCACAGCTGGCGCATAGCCTTGATAACCCGGATAGGCAGGGACCCCCTGGTAGGATGGACCTCCTTGCGGAGGATAGCCCGGCATTGGATATGGCGCATAGCCCTGCGGTGGTGGATAACCCGCTCCCTGTTGTTGAGGAGATGGATGGCCCCCGGCCGGGGGTGCAGGTGGATAGATCTGCCCCTGAGATGGAGGATAAGGCATATAAGCGGGCCGGAAGAGTGGTGCATCCGAGGGATAGGCAGGGAGCGCACCGGTGACATGTTCGCGGTAGGAGGTTTGCGAATTGACAGCTTGCTGTTGCGACGGCTCTCCTTGTTGTTCTCCGGCAGGTGATGAAGTGGTGGGATAAGGAACGGATACAGCAGCCTGCGGTTGCAATGGCTGCGTATCTTCCTCATCCGGCTCCCATTGTCCCCATAGCTCAGAAGTGGGACGACGATTATTTGCATTGGGCCCCTGAGCACCGGGCAATGGCCCTCTATGTTCAAAATTCACTCTTGTATGCCTTTTCTGTAGCGCCGGGAAAAAGCTTGCCCATTGTAATAAAGATAGTTCTTAATTCTTACGTATGAAAATGGTTACAGGTTTTATCGTTCTATCAATTTTGCCTCGACTGCACCTTTACCTAATAGGGTTTCCAGTTTTTCATGCACTTCTTTAGAATAATGCATGGTATTATCGCCTGGTGTCAAGAGGACTTGCCATTCACCATTGACGACCAGAATATCGTAGTGGTCGCGGCCGGTACGGTCGCGCAGGCAATTGTAGACATCTTGCAGGCGAATAATATCATCGGAGACCGAGCGTTCGTCATCGCCGCTGCGATGCAAGGTGATCCAGACCTGATATTGTTTGCGATTGATCTCTTCCTCGGCCGATTCTATCTTTTCAGCGCTATTACACAGTATACCCGGCTCGTCACGTCGTACCTGCACTTCGCCGCGCACAATCACCTTATTGTCATCAGCCCATAAATCAGGATTCTCCTCATAAAGCCGAGGAAAAACTGTTACATTGATCGAGCCATACATATCCTCCAGCTTGAGCACGCACATGGTATCACCTTTTTTAGTAGTGATACGGCGTGCTTCTATGATGTTGCCTCCCACCACCACCTTCTGTTTTTCGAGTTCTTCGGTAATTTGAGCCGTCGTATACGTCGTGCGTTCTTTGAGGAAGTCATTAAGGTAAGCCAGGGGATGCTTCACAATGTAGACGCCGATGAGTTCTTTTTCCCATTGAAGCAACTGATTACGCTCAATCTCTTTAGCGTTCGAGTTCAGTATAAAATCAAAGGCGTTTTCGACCTCTTCCATATCGCCAAAGAGGCTGACCAAACCGCGTTCTTTGGTGTCACGCTCGTTCTTGCCCCATTTCATGGCCGCCTCTACCGATGGCAGAAGTTGGTGGCGGGGACCAAGCGAATCCATCGCTCCAGCTTTAATAAGCGTCTCAATAGCCCCTTTGCCGACGAATTTGGGATCAACACGCGTACAGAAATCGGCCAGTGACTTGAAGAGTCCACCATTGGTACGTGCCCGTACAATCTCGCTAATCGGGCCCTCACCAATGCCCTTGATAGCGAGCAAACCGAAGCGCACACCTCCATCTTCCACAGTGAAGCCCCTCTCGCTCTTATTGACATCAGGTCCCAGCACTTCGACACCCATCCGCTTGCACTCGGCGATGGCATTGGAGATCTTCCTGGCATCCGCGGTCTCCGTGGTCATGGTCGCAGCCATGAACTCTGCCGTATAGTTGGCTTTGAGATAGGCCGTGTAGAAGGCGACAACGGCATAACTGGCAGCGTGCGCCTTATTAAAACCGTAGCCGCCGAACGGAAGAACCAACGTGAAGAGCTGTTCGGCCACGTCCCGCTTCA
>WNFY01009976.1_pt1 | contig 12408 bp, 10 predicted proteins | sample 5400091 | NCBI WGS metagenome assembly WNFY01 (sample SAMN13153364, study PRJNA577476) | soil metagenome | isolation source: 60 cm soil or saprolite under grassland replicate 1 | place: USA:California | collected 2016-06-15 | reverse complement strand
GTGACATCGCCGATTCGACGAGCGCCGCGAACGCGTAGCGTGCTCCGGGAATCGCCGGTCGAGGCGGGGTTCCCGGCGCGCACCCGAGCCGAGGTGTCGCCGCCATCGGGCCAGGAGGTGTCATGGATACGGCTCCAGCCCGGACGGCGGTGGATGTCGAGGATCGCGCGCGCCTCACTCCGGGCGTCCGTCCATCCAGGCGCAGGCGGCGCCCCACCGGCGCGCCGCCGCCGCTGCCCCGCACCTTCCAGGTCAGCAGCGCCGGCTGGCTGGTGGCGACCCTCGCGCTCGTGGCACTGTTCGCCGTCACCTTCGCCGCCAGCCGGCACGGTGCCGCGCTGGCGGTCATCGCCGCCGACGACCGGGTGGTGGAATGGTTCGCCGGGCTGCGCAGCCCCTGGCTCACCCGTGTGACCCGCGAGGCCGCGCTCCTGGGGAGCTGGGGATCGATCAGGACGCTCACGTGGTGCATTTTCGTATCGCTGCTGGTGTTCAAGCGCTTCCGCCACCTGATCGTCTACTTCGTACTCATCAACCTGACGTTCCAACTGGTCGTCCTGCTGTCGGCCGCGCTGAAGCGGCCCCGGCCGTTCGGGGTCGCCATCGAGGGGAGCTGGAACGGCTACGCGCTGCCGTCGATCCAGGTCGCCCTGCTGGCCGCGTCCCTGGTCACGCTGCTCTACTCCCTCGTCCCGGAGGGCCGCTGGCGCCAAGCCGGGAAGTGGGCGGCGGTGGGGATCGTCTTGCTGGTAGGGGTGGCCCGGATCTACCTCGGTGCGGACGCGCCGACCGACGTGCTCCTCGGCGCAGCCCTCGGCGTGACGATCCCACTGCTCGCCTTCCGGTTCATCACCCCCAGCGGGGTCTTCCCGATCCGTTACCGGCGGGGGCGCACCGCGCACCTGGAGGTCGGCGGGGCCAGAGGAGTCGCGATCCGCCAGGCGCTCACCGACCAGCTCGGCCTGGTCGTGACCGAGGTCAAGCCCTTCGGGCTGGCCGGCTCGGCAGGCTCGACGCCCGTGCGGATCGCGGTCAAAGGGGATCCCGACACCTACCTGTTCGGCAAGCTCTACGCAAAGAACCACCTGCGCTCGGACCGCTCGTACAAGTTCGGCCGCGAGCTGCTGTACGGCCGGCTCGAGGATGAGAAGTCGTTCAACTCCGTGCGCCGGCTGGTCCAGCAGGAGGACTATGCGCTGCGGCTGCTGCACGACGCCGGGCTGCCGAGCCCGCAGCCGTTCGGCGTCGTCGAGCTGACCCCCGAACGGGAATACCTGCTGGTCACCGAGTTCTTCGATGGCGCGGTGGAACTCGGCGAGGCTCGAGTGGACGAGCGGGTCATCGACGACGGCCTGGAGGTCGTCCGCAAGCTGTGGGATGCCGGGCTGGCGCATCGTGACATCAAGCCCGCCAACCTGCTCGTCCGCGACGGGCACATGTTCCTCATCGACGTGGCCTTCGCCGAGGTCCGTCCCAGCCCATGGCGGCAGGCCGTCGACCTCGCCAACATGATGCTCTGCCTGGCCTTGCGCAGCGACCCGAAGCTGGTCTACGCGCGTGCGCTGCGCCTGTTCACGGTCGAGGAGATCACCGAGGCGTTCGCGGCGGCTCGCGGCCTGACCATGCCGTCGCAGCTCCGCCGCATGATCCGGGAGGCGGGGCACGACCTGCACGCTGATTTCCTCGGGCTCCTGCCCGAGCGGCCGCGCCCGATCGCGATCCAGCGCTGGAGCCTCCGCCGGGTCGGGCTCACGGTCGTCACCCTGCTGATTGCCTTCATCGTGGTTCAGCAGGCGTGGGGGCTGCTCCTCGACGACGAGGGTGTCAGCGACGCGCCGATTCGCAGCGCGAACCTGGCCTGCGCTGCCCACGAGCCGCTGGTGCTCATGGCCCAGTCGGTGCCCACGGCCGCGATGGTGCCCTGCGTCGGTGCCCTGCCGGCCGGCTGGTCGCTCGGCGACGTGGTGGTCGGCAAGGGCAGGTCATGGTTCACGCTCGACCACGACCGCGGCGGCTTGCGCGCCATCATCGTGGAGCTGACCGGCTCCTGCGACGCCCGCGGCGCCCGGCCACAGGCCAGCGACCAGCCCGGGACCCAGCTCTTCCAGCGGGTCGAACGCACCAGCCCGGGAGCCGCGACCACCCGCTGGTACGCGTTCCCGGGTGGCTGCATCACCCAGCGCCTCGACGCCAGCACCGGCAACCGTGGCGAGCTGCTCAACGACGCCTCGATCGCCATGCGGTTCATCACCCGTGACACCCTGCGTACCAGCCTGCGGCACGAGTCCGGCGGCCGGCTCGAGCTCGACGAGAAGACCGCCAGATGAGGAGGCCACGCTGATGGCTGCGCAAGCGCCGGCAACAGGACGGCGCCAGACCCAGATCCCGACCCGGAAGATCGTCCAGGGGCTGCTCTCGGTGGTCCTGGTCGTGGTGATCTTCTGGTTCGTATTCAAGGGCATCGACGTCTCCCAGGTGTGGAACCAGATCCGCGCCATGACCTGGCTCGAGCTCACCACGCTGCTGGCGGTCGCCATCTGGAACCTGGTGACGTACCTGCTCGTGTGGGTTGCGGTGACCCCCGGGCTGAGTTATCCGCAGGCGATGACGCTGACCCAGTCGGGCACCGCCGTCGCCAACACGGTCCCGGGCGGGGCCGCGATCGGGATCGGCCTGACCTACGCCATGCTCGGCTCCTGGGGCTTCTCCAAGTCGCGCGCCACCCTGGCGATCCTCGTCTCCGGGGTGTGGAACAGCTTCGTCAAGCTGGGCCTGCCGGTGCTGGCGCTCGCGCTGGTCGCCCTGCAGGGCAACGCCAGTCCAGCGCGGGTGACGGCGGCGCTGATCGGGATCGGCGCCCTGGCCGGCGCGGTCGCCGTGTTCGCGGCCATGCTGCGCAGTGAGCAGGGCGCCCGCCGGGTCGGCGAGCTGGCCGGCCGGGCCGCCTCGCGCTGCCTGCGGCTGCTCGGCCGCCCGCCTGTGCACGGTTGGGAGCTGGCCACCGTCAAGTTCCGGGTCCGCACGATCGGCCTGCTCCATGACCGCTGGCCGTGGATCACCGCTGTCTCGCTGCTGAGCCACCTGTCGCTGTACCTGGTGCTGCTGCTGACCCTGCGCCACGTCGGCGTGTCGAACGCCGCCGTGAGCTGGGCAGAGGTCCTCGCCGTGTTCGCGTTCGCCCGTCTGGCCACCGCGCTGCCCTTCACGCCGGGGGGCCTCGGCGTGGTCGAGGGCGTGCTGATCGGCGGCCTGGTCGCCGCGGGAGGCGACAAGGTCAAGGTGGTCGCCGCGGTGCTGGTCTACCGGGCCCTGACCTGGCTGCTGCCGGTCCCGGTCGGCGTCGGCACCTACCTGTGGTGGCGCCGCCGCTCCATCGCGCCGGCGACCGAGGAGGCGCCGAGCCCGGTTGGGGTCGGGGCGCCATGAGCACCATCTTCCGCGGGACCGAGGCGGCCAGCCCGCCCGGTCCCGCGACCCAGCCGGCCTCTACCACGATCGTGCGCCGCTGGACTGACCTCGTCTGGCTGGTGCTCGGCTTGGCGCTGCTGGTCCTCAGCGCGCTGCCGGTTGGTGCCCACAGCATCTCTGCGACGGAGACCAGTGCGTTCCGGCTGGTCAACGACCTGCCGAGCGTGCCGTTCGCGATCGTGTGGCTGCCCATGCAGCTCGGCAACTTCCTGATCGCGGTCGTGACCGCGCTCGCCGTGGTGGCGACACCATGGCTGCCCCGCTGGACCCGATGGCTGGTCGCGGCGGCCGTGGCGGCGGTCTTCCTGGCCCGCATGTACGTCGGCGCGCACCTGCCGCTCGACATGGTGGGCGGTGCCGCCCTGGGCCTTGCGACCGGCGCCGCCGTGCGCCTGGCGCTCGGGACGCGGCGCGGCGGGACGGCGAGCCGCGCACGGACCGCGTGATGGCGGGGGCGGCCAAGGCGGACGCGGGGACGCGGGCGGCGGGTGCCCGCGCGGGCCGGTCGAGCAGGTGGCTGCTCCACGACCGGTACGAGCGCCACCCGGGCGACCTGCTGCGGCTGGCCCTCAGCATCCTGATCCTCGCCCTGACCGTGATCGCCGTTCACGAGCGCCGCGTCGGCATCCGCGAGACCGACGTCTTCCGGCTCATCAACGACCTGGGCCTGCCGGGATGGACCGATCCCGGGATCTGGCTGGTGATGCAGCTCGGCGTGATCGGCGCCGTGCCGGTGGTCGTGGGGCTGGCGCTGGCCACCCGGCGGCTTCGCCTGGCGCTGGACGCGGTGCTGGCGGCCGGAGGCATCTACCTGATCGCCAAGCTCGTGAAGGAGTTCGTCCAGCGCGGCCGCCCTCAGGCACTGCTCGACGGCGTCCACATTCTCGGCGAGCCGGCCAGGGGCCTCGGCTACGTCTCCGGGCACTCGGCGGTGGCGGTCGCGCTCGCCACGGTGGCCAGCCCGTACCTCGGTCGCCGCGGCAGGCGGGTGGCGTGGACGCTGGCGGCCGCGGTCTGCCTGGCTCGCATCTATGTTGGCGCGCACCTGCCGCTGGACGTGCTCGGCGGCGCGGCGCTGGGGTGGGGGGCCGGCGCGCTCGTCCACCTGATCCTCGGCGCACCGCAGCCCCGGCCGTCCATCGCCAGGATCCGCGCCACCCTCCAGGCACACGGGCTGGACCCGACCGGGCTCCAACCGTCTGGGACCGGCCGCCGCACCACCCGCCTGGTCACCGGCCCGTCCGGGCTGTTCGTCAAGGTCGTTGTGCGGGAATGGCGCGACACCGACCTGGTCTACCGAGCTTGGCGACGGCTCGTCCGGCGGCGGGGCGCCCGGCCGCCGGGCCGCGGCACTCCCGCGGCCGAGGTGGAGCACGAGGCGGCGATGGCGCTGCTGGCCGCCAGCGCCGGGGTTCGCACCCCAGCCGTGCTGCTGGTGATGGCGTTCGGCAATGGCGCCGGCCTGCTCGTCCAGCGCCGCGTCCACGGCCGCAACCTCTCCGACCTCGGCGCCGACCGGATCGACGACGTCCTGCTCACCGACGTCTGGGGCCAGGTCACGGCCCTGCACCGCGCGGGGATCGCCCATGGCGAGCTGGAGGGCGCCAACATCGTGGTCGACGAACAGAACCGGCCGTGGCTGATCGACTTCGACCAGGCGGTCGTGACCGCCGACGACCGGCTGCTCGCGCGGGACGAGACTGATCTGCGCGATTCGCTCGCCGGCCTGGTCGGGCCGGCCAGAGCCCACGCCGGCCCGCGGACGGCGCTCGACCGTGACGCTCCGGCGCAGGCCGGCGCCGGAGGGACGCGATGATCGAGCCGCTGGCCGGCCGGCGGGTGCTGGCGCCGCTGGCCGATCGGCGGGTGCTGGCGCTGCTGGCCCTGGGGATCGACGATGGGAGCCATCGTGGCGCACCGAATCGACGAGGGAGCCATCATGGCGCACGACAAGGCCGGCCAGGCGACGCCGCCGGCGGACAAAACGGGCAAGATGAGCCGCAAGGACTACGACCGCGAGCTGGCCAGGCTCCAGGTCGAGCTCGTGAAGCTGCAGGAGTGGATCAGGCACGAGGGACTGAAGGTCACCGTGCTGTTCGAGGGCCGCGACGCGGCCGGCAAGGGTGGCACCATCAAGCGGATCACCGAGAGCCTGAACCCGCGGATCTGCCGGGTCGTGGCGCTCGGCACCCCCACCGAACGCGAACGGACGCAGTGGTACTTCCAGCGCTACGCCGCGCAGCTCCCGGCCGCGGGTGAGATGGTCCTGTTCGACCGGAGCTGGTATAACCGCGCGGGTGTGGAGCGGGTGATGGGCTTCTGCACCGAAGCGGAGGTCGAGGAGTTCTTCCGGTCCTGCCCGCCGTTCGAGGGGATGCTGATCCGCTCCGGCGTCACCCTGGTCAAGTACTGGTTCTCGGTCAGCGACGAGGAGCAGGAGCGCCGGTTCCAGCGGCGCCTGGGCGACCCGACCCGGCGCTGGAAGCTGAGCCCGATGGACCTGAAGTCGCGAGAGCGGTGGCTCGACTACTCCAGAGCCAAGGACGACATGTTCGCCCACACCGACACCAAGGAGTCGCCCTGGTGGGTGGTGCAGGCGGACGTCAAGCGCCACGCCCGCCTGAACTGCATCAGCCACCTGCTCAGCATGATCCCCTACAGGGACCTGACGCCCGAGCCGATCCAGCTGCCACCACGGCAGGATCACGGCAGGTACGTGCGCCCGCCGATCAGCGACCAGACGTTCGTGTCTGAGCGCTACCCCTGAGGCCGGGCCGCCGGCCACAGCGGCGTCGATGACTGGTGGCCTCGCCGATTCGAGGTCCCCGCCCGGCGTGTAGCGTTCGCGACAGGGGGCCGCAACTTCCATCGTCGACTCGAGAAGGTGAGACCGCTGACCCGAGCGGGGCAGATCGTCATCGTCGGCGCCGGCATCGGGGGGCTGAGCGCGGCCATCGCCCTGCGACAGCGCGGCATCGGCGTCGTCGTGGTCGAGCGGGCCGCGGCGCTGCACGAGGTCGGCGCCGGCATCCTGCTGTGGCCGAGCGCCATGCGTGTCCTGCACCGCCTCGAGGTCGGCGCCGCGATCGAGCATGCCGGCGCGGTTGCGACGCATGGCAGCCTCCGCTCCTGGAGAGGTGTCCTGGTCTCCAGGGGCCTGGCGGGCGGGCTCGCGGCCGGGGCCGGGGCGCCGCTGGCGGTGCATCGCGGCCTGCTCCAGTCCATCCTGCGGCCCGCCCTGGACAAGGGCGTCCTGCGGCTGGGGGTGGAGTGCGTCGGGGTCGTCCAGGACGAAGCGGGGGCGACCGTCCGCCTCGCCGACGGGGGCAGCGAGCAGGGGGATCTGGTCGTCGGCGCCGACGGGCTCAATTCCTTGGTGCGGGCGTCGATGGTGGACGACGGGCCGGCACGCTGGTCCGGGTACGTGTCCTGGCGCGGCGTCGTGCCGCTCGACCGGCGGCTGGCGGATCGTCTCCGCCCTGGCGAGTCCTGGGGTCGGGGCGAGCTGTTCGGTATCGCCATGCTGGGCGGCAATCAGGCGTACTGGTGGGCGAGCGCGGGCGCCGACGAACATGCCAGCGGTTCGCCCCTCGAGGAGAAGGCGGCGATCAGGCGTCGTTTCGGGAGCTGGCACGAGCCGATACCGGAGCTCCTCGACGCCACCCCGGAGCAGGCGATCGTCCGCAGCGGTCTGTACGAGCGGCCCGCGCTGTCGTGCTGGTCGGCGGGTCGGGTCGGGCTGCTCGGAGACGCCGCTCATCCCATGCTGGACAGCCTCGGCCAGGGCGGCTGCCAGGCGATCGAGGACGCGGCGGCGCTGGCGGAAGCCCTTGACGCCGGCCCGGACGCCGCCACGGCCCTCCACGTCTACGGGGCTCGCCGGATGCCAGCCGCCGCGGCTGCCGCCCGCCGCTCCAGAGCGGTGACCCGGCTGGCGCCGATCGTCCACCTCCGCAACGAGCGGGAGCCGCCGACGGGAAGCTGACCGGAGGGCGGCCGCTGCCTCACCTTCTTCTCACGCCATTGTCCGCAGGCTACGATCCAGGCATGCTCCATGGCCGCCGTGCGGAATGCGCCCTGCTCGACCGCCTTCTCGCCGATGCGGCCAACCTGCGAAGCGGAGCGCTCCTCCTTCGCGGCGAGGCTGGTATTGGCAAGACTGCGCTGCTTGCCTACGCGGCCGATCGTGCGGCCGTGGAGCCCGGGATGCGGGTGCTGCGCGGGTTCGGGGTCGAGTCGGAGTCGGAGCTCGCCTTCGCGGCCCTCCACCAGATCGTCCGTCCCGTGCTCGACCACCTCGAGCGGCTTCCGAGTCCTCAGGCGAGCGCCCTCAAGGGCGCGTTCGGGCTGGCCACCGCGCACGACACCGATCGCTTCCTGATCGCGGTGGGAGCGCTCAGCCTGCTCGCGGAGGTCGCCGAGGAGCGACCGCTGCTGTGTCTGGTGGATGACGCCCAGTGGCTCGACCAGGCGTCGTGGGATGCGCTCGCCTTCGCCGCTCGCCGGCTGGAGGCCGAGGGGATCGTGCTGCTGCTCGCCGCCCGCGACGACGAGGTCCACCCCTTCGCGGCGCCCGGCGTGGCGATCACCTGGTCGATGCGACCCGGGGCAACCCGCTCGCTCTGCTGGAGCTGCCGGCATCGCTGCATGCCGACCAGCTCGCCGGACGCGCCCCGCTGCCCGACCCGTTGCCGGTGAGCGCGCGCGTCGAGGCGGCATTCCTCGAACGCATCCGCAGCCTGCCGGCGTCGACCCAAACTGTGCTGCTGGCGGCGGCGGCCGAGGAGACCGGCGACCCGGCGGTCATCTTCCGGGCGGCGCGGGCGCTCGGCGCGGACGCGGCGGCGCTCGGCGCGGCGGAGACGGCCGGGCTCCTGCACGTCGCGGACGGGCGCATCTGGTTCCGCCACCCGCTGGTGCGCTCGGCGGTGTACCGGCGCGCCACCTCCAGCCAACGCCGGGCCGTCCACCGGGCCCTGGCCGAGGCGCTCCCCGCCCAGGAGCACGCCGACCGCCGTGCCTGGCACCGGGCGGCCGCCACCATCCAGCCCGATCCCGAGGTGGCCGAGGAGCTGGAGCGCTCCGCCACCCATGCCCGGCGCCGCGGCGGGTACGCGGCGGCGGCCCGCGCCCTGGAGCGGTCGGCCGAGCTCACCGCCACCGCGGAGCTGCGCGGCTGCCGGCTCACCGCCGCGGCGGACGCCGCCTGGCATGCCGGGCAACCCGAGCGGGCCAGGGCGCTGCTGGACCGCGCGGCGAGCGGAGCGCCCCAGCGGCGCCAGCGGGCCGAGATCGAGCATCTCCGGGGCGTGATCGAGCTGCGTTGTGGCGTGCCGGCGGATGCGTTCACGATTCTCGCCGCCGGCTCGGCCGAAATCGCGCTCGTCGATCCCAGCAAGGCGCTCTCGATGCTGCTGGCCGCGCGGGAGGCGGCGTCCTACGCGGGTGACACCTCCCTCACGATCGAGGCCGGCAGGCGCGCGGCGGCCCTGCCGCGTGGAGAGCAACCTATCGACGAGTTCACGCTGGATCTGCTGGTGGGGATCGGCAGCATCATGGAGCGCGATGCCGCTCGCGGCGTGCCGCTGCTGCGCGAGGCCATGGCCCTGGGGCGGGCGTTCGACGACCCCGTCCGGCTCGGCGCCGCCGGCGCGGCGGCCCGCTATCTCGGCGACGACGCGGCCACCCACGACTTCTACGGGCGGGCGGTCGCGCGGGCGCGAGCGACCGGCCGGGTGAGCATGCTCCCCTATCTCCTGGAATCCCTGGCCGCCTCCGAGGTGGCGGCTGGCCGCTATGCCGCCGCCACCGCCAGCGCGTCGGAGGGGTTGCGCCTGGCGGGGGAGACCGGCCAGGAGAGCAGCGTGTGCCGCAATCTCGTCACGCTCGCGCTGATCGCCGCGCTGCAGGGCCACGAGGACAGCTGCCGGTCGCACGCCGCCGAAGCGCTGGCGCGCGCGGTCCCCCGAGGCCTCCGGCTCCAGGCGGCCAGCGCGATCTGGGCGCTCGCCCTCCTGGATCTCGGCCTGAGCCGGCCGGCCGACGCGCTCGCCCGGCTCGAGGCCCTGGCCGCCGGTTCGGAGACGACTCACCAGGTGGTCGCGCTGCTGTCCGTCCCCGATCTGGTCGAGGCCGCGGTCCGCGCCGACCAGCCCAACCGTGCGCAGCCGGCGCTGGCCGGATTCGAGCAGTGGGCCGCCCACGCCACGCCGGCATGGGCGCTCGCGCTGATCCCTCGGTGCCGCGGGTTGCTGTCGGCGGGAGCGGCCGCCGACCGCCATTTCGCGGAAGCTCTTTCGTTGCACAGCCAGAGCGGCCGGCCGTTCGACCGGGCCCGCACCGAGCTCCTCTACGGCGAGGCGCTCCGCCGCACCCGCCGGAGGTCGGACGCCCGGGTGCACCTGCGCGCGGCCCTCACCGCCTTCGAGCAGCTCGGCGCGACGCCGTGGGCGGACCGGGCACTGGCGGAATTGCGCGTCAGCGGCGAGACCGCCCGGCGGCGCGACCCGAGCACGCTGGACCAGCTCACCCCGCAGGAGCTCCAGATCGTCCGCTTCGTCGGCGAAGGCGCGACCAACCGGGAGGTCGCGGCCCAACTCTTCCTGAGCCCGCGGACGATCGACTACCACCTTCGCCAGATCTTCACCAAGCTCGGCATCTCCTCCCGCGCCGAGCTCATCAGACTCCGCCTCGCCTGAGGCTGTTCCAGGAGCAACCCGCTCTCAGCGGCAGGGGTCCATGGCAGGTCGAACAGGTCGAAGGTCTTGAGGATGGCGTTCTGGTCGGCGGCGTTGGACGATGGGCAGAACTTGCCGGTCGACAGCTTGTACTCGACCTGGAACACGGCCTTGTCGGCGGTCAGGGTGAGGCCGGTGTTGTCCTGCCAGCCGTCGACGTTGTCGAACTCGACCGCGTCGAAGCCGTCGGCCGTGACCAGCGCAGAACCGAGCAGCTCCAGTGACCATCTGGCGACCGTCGCCGGGCGCCCCGGGCGACCGGCCGGGGGTGGCTTTGGGGTGTTGTTCACGCGTCGCGCAGGTGGAGTAGGAGCCCGCCGGCCAGCAGCGCCGCGGTGGCCCATGCGGCGAGCACGCCCAGGCCTGCCCATGGGCTGATCGGCAGGTTGCTGGGGTTGGTGGTGGCCTGGATGGCCAGCCCTGCCGTCATCGGCGCGAGCTGCTGGAGGTGCCGCTGCCAGTGCGGGTTGGTGACCGCCTGGGTGAGGATCGGGAAGAGGTAGAGCAGGCCGAGCACCACCCCGATGGCGGTGGCGGAGTCCCGCACGGCGGTGGCGGCGCCGAGGCTGAGCAGCGCGATCAGGGCGAGGTAGAGGGCCGAGCCGGCAACGGCACGCAGCGTCGGCCCGTCGGTCAGCGACAGGGCCGAGTAGCCATGCGCCGTGGTGAAGCCGTGGCCGGGCGGGATGAGCCGGCCGACGAGCAGGCAGCCGGCGACGGCGAGGGTCCCGGCCCCCAGCGTCATGCCGGTGAGGATGGCTGCCTTGGCGGCAAGGACCGTAGGCCGGCGCGGTATCGCCGTGAGGGTGGTGCGGATCATGCCGGTGTGATACTCGTTGCTGATCACCAGCACCGCCAGGATGGCGACCAGCGCCTGGCCGAGCTGGATCCCGGTGAGGCTGAGCTTGGTGAGGTCGAGGACCTGGTCGGGTCCAGCGAATGGGTAGTGCACGGCGGCGACCACCATGGCACTCAGGGCCACGGTCAGTGCTATGGCGGCAACCAGCAGCCAGCCGGGGCCCGGTGTGGTGCGCAGCTTGGTCCACTCCGCATGCAGTGCCTGTCTCATTGGGGACCCCCGCAGCAACCTTGGCACGGTCCCGCGGTGGTCGGTGCCGCGGGACCGTGCCCTCCAAATCCCCCGCTCATGCGTCCCGCCGGCGCAGCCGCACGACGGCCAGGCCCAGGGCGAGCGTTGCGTAGGCGCACAGCACGGCGAAGCCGGCCCACGGCGCCAGCGGGTAGTAGCCAAATACCGGCGTGTAGTCGTTGCTGACCTGCGGGTACTGCGGAATGCTCTGCTGGATCGCGAAGGCGGCAGCCGGGGTGAGCCGCAGCAGCCACTGCGACAGGCCGGTGGGCAGGACGTATGCGGTGGCGAGGATGTAGGGCAGGACGATTGCCACGATGCCGGCCGTGACCGCTGCGGCGCTGCGTCGCAGCACAGCGCCCACGGCCAGGGCCAGGACAGCGGCGACAGCGAGCAGCGCCGCGGTACCAACGATCACGCGCAGCTCGGTGAGTGAGCCTACCGGGAGCAGGAGGTTGCCGTTGGCGCGCAGGATCCGCGTGTCGAGCGGCAGCGCGACGGCGGCGGCGGCCAGCCCGGCCACGAAGGCGACCGAGCCGATCACGATGGCTTTTGCGACCAGCACCCGGCCGCGCCGTGGACTGGCGGCCAGGGTGGTGCGGATCAGGCCGCGCCGGTACTCGGCGGTGATGAACATCGTGGCGACGACGATCACCGCGATCAGCCCGGCGAACGCGCCGGCGAGGGTGCGCTCGATGGGCTGCCCGGGGCCGGCGCCAGCGGATCCGACCACCTCCGGCGCGATGTCGCCGGACCCGCTCACGGCGAAGGTGCCACCGGTCTGCTTGAACCCGTCCAACGATGAGTCGCCAGCGCCGCTGGCTCCGACAGCCTCCGCGCGCCACGCGCCGCTGGGCCAGGTGCCCTGCAGGCTGACCTGGTCGAAGGCGGCGGTGGCCTGGGTGGGGCCGCCGGTCCCGGTTTCCCCGCCGAAATGCTGCTGGGTGATCTGCGAGTATCCAGGGGAGGCGGCAAACAGCCCGGCCTGCACCGTGGCTGGCAGCCCGGCCAGGTGGGCGGTGCCGACAGTGGTCCAGTGGGTGCCGTCGGCCGACTCCTCGCCGGTGAGCGTGTCACCGGAACGGGTCAGCCGCAGCCAGCGTGGGGATGCCG
>WNFY01007845.1_pt1 | contig 12412 bp, 14 predicted proteins | sample 5400091 | NCBI WGS metagenome assembly WNFY01 (sample SAMN13153364, study PRJNA577476) | soil metagenome | isolation source: 60 cm soil or saprolite under grassland replicate 1 | place: USA:California | collected 2016-06-15 | reverse complement strand
GCCGTGCCGCGCGAGGCGAACCCGCAGCGACTCGCCGTCCACGAACGGCATCGTGAAGTACGGCAGGCCGTTCGACTCGCCCGCGGTGAGCAGCGGCACGATGTGTGGATGCTGGAGCTTGGCGGCCAGGAGGATCTCGCGCTTGAAACGTTCGAGCGAGACCTGCGCCGCGGTTTCCGGCGGGAGCACCTTGATCACGACCTTGCGGTCGAGCGCGGTCTCCTCGGCGACGAACACGCGCGACATCCCGCCGCCGCCGAGTTCGCGCTCGAGCGTGTAGCTTCCGCTCAGGGTCGCTTGCAGCTGGTCGCGGAGATCAGAAGAAGGCAGGCGTCAGTTCGAAGTTGAGGAGGTACGAAGTTAGCCCCGCATCGCGGCGGCGAACAACTACGGTATGCAAAGCCCCACACCGGAAGTCAGTGTTATTCGGCGATTTAGGATCCCCCTGACCGACGATGACGCGGACTCTAACGACCCTTGCGCGTCTTCTTAGTAGTTGGCCGCTGGGTTGAGGGAGGGCTCGGGGGCGACCACAGGCCATCCTTCTCCATCCGTTTCTCTATCACCAGCTCCGAGACGTCGAACTGGTCGGCGAGCCAGCGTGCAACGTGCGACTTGCCGGCTTCGCTCTTCAGAGTGTCATCTGACAGACCTGCTTCCTGGGCAGCGCGCACAGCCGCCCGGTACTGGTCTGCCAGTTCTGGGGCGGGCACGAGGACGAGGCCTGCAAAGCTGTTAGCCTGGAACTCGAACCAAGCATAGTCGTCCTCGCTGATAGAATCCTGAACTGCCTGCCAGTCGCGGACGGATCTGATTCGGGTTCCCTCGTAGAGGGGCCGGTGGAGTTCGTGATGAGCCAATTCGTGAGCCAGGCTGAAGCGGAACCTGCGGTACCTGTGCTTCAAGACGAACGCATCAACGTAGATCTGCTTGAGGTCGCTTGTGAGGAAGGCATCAACCTCGAGATCGTCCAGGATCCCTTCCATGGGGACAATCTCGATCTCGAAGTCGAACTCGACGATCTCTTCGATCGGTACAGGAAACGTGCGCTCGTCGTGAAACTCTTCCAAGAACTCTTCCGCAAGCCGCCGCAGTGCATCATACGAGAGGACTGCGGGGTGGAAGGCCACGGATCACGCCTTGCGAATCGAGTCGATGAGCTTCTCCAGCTGTTCTCCGCTGAGTGGTTTGCTTCGCAGAGTTCGAAACAGGATCGGCAGTTTCGCCGCCACCTCCTCGTCCGACAACAGATCTTGAGGAACGCGGCCTTTCGCTGCTGCGGCTAGATCCATCAGACGCTCGTGCCCGGGTGTTCCCTTCTTGAGCTCGAGAGCGGACGCAATTCTATCGAGAACGTCTGGGTCTTCCGGTGGTGCCATGCGACCTCGTTCAAGCCGGCTGGCGTTACCAGGGTCCATCCCTGCCTTTTCCGCGAAGGCTCGAAGACTGAGACGCAGTGCTGCCCTGCTCATCCTGACAAGGTCGCCGAACTCATTGCTAGGCATGCTGTTTCCATCCCTTCTCCTCCGAGGGGTTGACAGTGTTGTATGTGGAATACAACATTTGTTGTACGAATTATACAACACGCTCCAGTTTCTGCAACCCCGACCCTTGAGTCGGAGGAGGACGGGATGCCCAAAGGACGCGACAGAACAGTTTACCAGCGCCACGACGGTTTGTGGGTCAACAAGAGGATCGACGCGGATCGCGCGTCCTCGCTGCACGAGACTCAGCGCGACGCCAATGAAACGGCGCGAGAGATGTTGGAGAATCAGGGCGGCGGCGAACTAACGACGATGGGTCGCAACCACCGGATCGTCAGCAAGGATACGATCCCGCCAGGTAACGATCCGAACCCACCGAGAGACACGGAGCACTGAGGAGGCACAGATGTTCGAGATTCGGGGATTGGACGAAGCGATGCGGAGCCTCAAGCGAATGCAGGACAACGTCTGGCGCCTCGAAGGGCAGCACAACATCAAGACATCCGACCTGCTCGCTCCCGATTTTATGCGGCGATACACGAAAGTCGCTTCCTTCGACGCACTAATCGACGCTAGCGGATTCAATGTCGAGTCGCAGGCCGACTGCGACGCGATTTCGGACGCCGAGTGGGAGAAGGTTGTTCGGGAGCACACGTCCTTTTCGTCGTGGCAGGATATGCTAGGGAAAGCGGCAGAAGAGTACGCCAGCAGGAAGTTGATGGAAGGCGTGTGAGACAACATCCGGCCGTTCGTGGATCCTCGAACACCACTGTCACTGCCACACGCCAGTACGAGCCAGTTCCCGTTTCCCGACGTTCGATCCATGACGCCGCGTAGAGACCGCTCGTGAGGCGACCACAAGCCAGGTCCAAACGTGAAATTTGCTCTCGTAAACGGACAACGCCAAGAAGCTCAGCCCAATCTTTCAGGCGAGTGTCCGGGCTGCGGAAGACCCATGGTTGCAAAGTGCGGAGAAGTTCGGCTTCGGCACTGGGCTCACAAAGGGCGTCTCCTTTGCGATCCGTGGCGGGAGAATGAAACGGAATGGCACCGCGCTTGGAAAGACCAGTTTCCCGCTGAGTGCCAGGAAATTATCCACCATGCCGAAGACGGCGAACGACACATCGCAGACGTGAAGACCGAGCGGGGCTGGGTGATCGAGTTCCAATATTCATACATCAAACCCGAGGAGCGTCGATCGCGCGAAGCCTTCTACAAGAAATTGGTTTGGGTGGTGAATGGCACGAGACGAAAGAGAGACAGAGTGCAGCTTATCAGGGCTTGGGAAGAAGGTGTCCCGGTTGGCGGGAGTTCGCTGGTGCGGAAAGCGTTCTCCGATGACTGCGGATTACTACGAGAATGGGCAGGTAGTAATGCGCCTATTTTCTTTGATCTCGGCGAAATGGAAAGACTTTGGTGGCTCTTTGCAAAGAGCAGCAATATGTGGGCGTATGTCGCACCGTACCCGCGTGCGACGTTCATCGAATGTCATCGGAGTACGGCAACAGAGATAGCTCGCCAGTTCGACGAGTTCGTGAACGACATCCCCAAACTGATCGCGGACTACGAGTCCCCAAACTGATCGCGGACTACGAGTCACGTTCTCGGGCCCAGCCGTTGAGGTGGGACCCCCTGCAACCTCGCGGGTTTCGCAGACGCTTTCGGTTGTAGGAACACCTCTTAGTCTTCAGCACTCGCCGCCTGACGTACGCGAGGCGGCGGCAGTCAACTCTCGTCGATGATTGAGATCCCCGGGAGCCTATGCTCCTCGTTCCCGCGCTCGTTTGATACGCTCCAACTCACCTTCTACTCCCATCGTGCCGGCGCGAGGCGGCAGTGCGTGTGGGGTCACTCGTCTTGGCCTTCGGGATTGCCAGGATCGCTAGCCACGTGCTGGTGTGGCGAAACTGGTAAACGCAGTGACCTCTCAAGTCACAGGGCTAACGCCCTTGTGGGTTCGAATCCCATCACCAGCACCCTCGCTCTTTTCCTATTGACTCGGCGATGCTGGTTGCCGATGTTTGAGATACTTGAGAGGTCACAGCGTAGCCAGTTTCGCTACGCCACGAGAGCCGGGGAGCGATGCTCCCCGGCTTTCGACTTTGTAGGCGATCAGCACCCCGAACTCAGAAGACGCCAAGACGCTAAGACGCAGCGGTGGTTTTCAGAAGTTAGCTGTCAGCTCCGCACTAATAACCGCTGCTGCGTCTTGGCGCCTTAGCGTCTTCTCCCAACGGGGTGCTGTTAACTTGCAAGCTCTCTCAGTCTCTCGAGCAGCTTCACCTCGCCCACGTGTCCCGTTCGCAGTAGTTCAGCAGGTCCTGGCGCACCCGGTCGTGCTCTTCCGGCGGAATCTTGCCCGCCACAAAGAGGAGCCGAGCGATTTCTACGCCCGCCACCAGCCCGTCCTCGACCACGAGATCGTCGTAGATCAGCTCCGGGACGAGCGGTGCAGACGTGCGTGGCGAGCGTGCGGAAGCTCATTGAAAAAAGGGGATCGGCGGTGTGGCCCCGGGCTGCGAGCACACGTAGGCAGCGACGGCATTCGCGCGCTCGTTGACTTCATCCAACGACCGGCCCGCCAGGATCCCCAGGAGTAGCGCGGCGGTGAAGGCGTCGCCCGCGCCCACCGTATCCACGATCTCGGTCCGCGGCGCAGGAGCCTCCCATGCACCCTGAGCGCTGACGAGCAGCGATCCACAGGCCCCACGAGTCAATGCCGCGAGCCGGAGCCCGAAGCGCCCGCACAGCTCGCGCAGCTGCTCCACCGGCGTCCCGCTCTCGAGGCCGCACAGCCTCGCGACTACGGGCAGCTCCTCCTCGTTCAGTTTCACCGCGTTGGCCAAGTCGAGCGACTCAACCAGTAGCCCCGCGTCGTAATAGGTCTGGCGCAGGTTGACGTCGAAAAGGCGCCACGCCGCCTCGCGCGTGGCGGCCACTGCGCGCCGTATCGTCGCGCGCGACTCGGCCGACGCTTGAGCGAGCGTGCCGAAACAGATCGCGTCAGCGCGCTGTGCCGCGCGTTCGACCAGCGCTGTCCACGGAATGAAGTCCCATGCACTTCCCACCGCGATGTCGTAACTCGGCAGTCCCGCCGCATTGATGCGGACATGCACGACGCCGGTCGGATGACCGGCCAGGCGGGAGACAGCCGTGCAGTCCACTCGCCCGGCGGCAAGCCGTTCCAGTGCGGCATCGCCGCGCGCGTCGCGTCCGACTGCGCTCACGAGCGCCGCGTCGGCACCCAAGGCCGCGGCATGCACGACTACATTCGCGGGCGCGCCGCCGAAGTGATCGCCGTCGGGAAACAGGTCCCACAGCACTTCGCCTGCGCCAACGATCAGAGGCCGAGGCGGCGTTGGATCTCCTCCAGTGGCACGCCCTTGGTTTCCGGAACCATCGTCAGCACCCAGACGAGCTGCAGTGCCATCATGCCACAGAAGAAGAGGAAGATGGTCCCCGGGTGGAACGCGCTGACCATCAGCGGGAACACGGTAGTGAGCAGCGCGGCGAACACCCAGTGAGTCGCGCTGCCCAGCGATTGGCCCACCGCGCGGTAGCGGTTCGGGAAGATCTCGGAGATGAGCACCCAGATGACCGTGCCCTGGCCGACGGCGTGCGCCGCGATGAAGGCGAAGATGCAGGCCGGGACGATCGACTCGTGGTGTGTGTAGAACGCCCAGGCGCACGCGCCGAGGGAGAGGATGTAGCCGATCGAGCCGATGAGCAGCAGCGTGCGGCGGCCCAGCCGGTCGATCAACCATAGCCCCACGAAGGTGAACAGGAGGTTCGTGACACCTATACCGATAGACTGCAGCAGCGCCGCCTGCTCGCCGAGGCCCGTCAGGGCGAAGATGCGCGGCGCGAAATAGAGGATGGCGTTGATCCCTGAGAGCTGGTTGAAGAACGCGACCAGGAAGGCGAGCGCGATCGGCACGCGGAGCCGCCAGGTCCAGAAGCCCCCCCTCGTCGCTGTGCGATCGGTCATAATCCCCTCTGCGCGCATGCGCAGCCAGCGCGGGCTTTCCGGCAGACCGAGACACATCAGCGAGTAGACGAGCGACGGCGCGGCCGCCACACCGAGCATCCAGCGCCAGGCATCGGGACCCGCCACGATCCGCGCCACGATGGCGTTCGACGCGAACGCGATCACGATCCCGAGCACGATGTTGAACTGGAACAGCGCCGCGAGCCGTCCGCGCCGCTCGGGTGGCGCGATCTCGGAGATGTACATCGGCGCCGCGACCGTACTGACGCCGATGCCGAGGCCGCCGACGAATCGTGCGGCGATGAAGAAGGTGACGTTCGAGGCTAGCGCGCTGCCGATGGCCGACACGAGGAACAACACGCCGATGGCAAGCAGGGTGGGCCGGCGGCCGAAGCGATCGGCCGGCCAGGAGCCCGCGAGGGAGCCGAGCACGGTACCGTAGAGGGCGGCGCCCATGGCGATGCCGTGCACTCCGGCGCTCAGGTTCCAGAGATGCTGGATCGTTTGCTCGGCGCCCGAGATCACGACGGTATCGAAGCCGAATAGGAAGCCGGCGAGCGCGGAGGTCAGAGACCAATAGAACAAGCGGCGGTCGTCGCTCATGGATGTCCAACGTAGACCGCGCCTCGGCTACACGCCAGACGGCGGGCACACCGTTGCTAGGAGGCGCCGCAGACGCAACAGTCGCACGTCTTGGCCTTCGGGATTGCCAGGATCGCTAGCCACGTAGCCAGTTTCGCTACGCCAAGAAGGCCGGGGAGCGATAGCTCTCCGGCTTTCGTGTTTACGCGGGCTAAGAGCCCGCGCTCGACAGGGAGTGCGCCCTTAAAGGGCGCACAGGCCGAGCCCGCCCTCTCAGGGCGGGTTCCCCGACGCTAGCTCCCTTAACCGATGCGTTGCGGCGCGCACCTTAAGGCCGAGCGGCGGGCGGCGCGGAAGGCCACGCGCGTGCTCGACCTGCTCAACCGGCGGACGGCGTAACCGGGGCGAGAGGAATAAAGTCCTTGAACGGCTGATACAAGAGGCGCAGCGCCCGCTCGCCCCGCTCCAGGTTCCGCACGAGGAACGCCGAGACGACTGCCTGAGCGAGAATGTCGACCGCTCGAGGCAGGTTGGCGTCACCGATCATGGCATTGGACGTCAGGATGAACGCGCCCATCCGGGTCCGAGCTTCCCCGCTCGCCAGTTCCCGGAGCTTGCTCACGCTCGCTCGCAGGCTCGCGTATGGCTCACCGTCCACATCGCCGATGACACGCTCAATCTGTCCGTACCATTGCGCCCCGAGCTTCGAGAGCTGAATCACGAAGGCGGAGGCAGCTGCCTGGTTGGTCGCGAGCGGGTCCATTGCTGTCAGGCCGTGCTCAAGAAGAGGGTCGGGCCGCGAGTCACCGCGCTCGACGTCGAGGATGCCACGACGGGCGCGTTGATCACGAACGTGACGGGCTTCGGCGACGGCGGCTCGTCGTCGTCGTGGCGGAACGCGATGGGCGCAACGGCCGTGTGCACGCACGCGCCGACGACGGCGAAGCAGAAGAGGCAGCGACGAATCTGCATGGCCCGAAGATATACCGAAGCCACAGAGGCGACAAGTCCCGCGGCGCCTAGGCCGGCCGAGCCCTGCCCGACGGGATCAGGTTCTTCAACGATCGGTCACCCCTTGAGTCGGGGACGTCGTGTCAGCACGACGTGGGTCGCGGCGGCGGTGGGCACATGGGTGGTGCACTCATAGCCCAAGGCCGTGAGATCGAGGCCGGAGAAGAGATGCTCGCCGGACCCGAGCAGCCGTGGCGCGATCGCCACGTGCAGCTCGTCGATGAGCCTCGCTTCGAGGTACTGGCGGATCGTCGCCACGCCGCCGCCGATCTGCACATCCTTTCCCTCAGCTCCCGCCGTCGCTCGTTCCAGCGCTTCGCGGATACCGCCCGTGACAAAGTGGAAGACCGTGCCGCCTTCCATTTGAATCGGCGGGCGGCCGTAATGCGTCAACACAAATACGGGGCCGTGGTACGGCGGGTTCTTTCCCCACCAGCCGCGCCAGGCGTCGTCGGGCCAGGGGCCACGAATCGGGCCGAACATGTTGCGCCCCATAATCCAGGCGCCAATGCCCTCCCCAAAACGCGCCGCGATATCGTCATCGACGCCCGTGGTGCCGCCGGTCTTACCATTGATGCGCTGGAACGCGCGGGTCGGGATAAACCATTCGTGCAGCGCTTCACCACCGACGCCGAGGGGCTCCTCGCGAGTCTGGTGCGGGCCAGCGCCGTAGCCGTCGAGCGAAATCGTGAAGTTATGCACGCGTACGCGAGCCATTGTTTGCTCCCCAGGCAAGGGTGCCGTCCGAGAACTGCGGCTTCCACACTTGCGACGAACGACAGGGAAGGAAATTGACAGCGCGTCCTCGCCGCGGGGCCGCTCTTCGCGCCGAGGAGCCGCGCCGTGGCCACAACACCTCGGGTCACGGCGCTCGGTCTTTCTCTGTCGCTACACCGTTGCCTCCAAGTACTCCACACATGCCTTCAGCCCGTTCATGAACCGCCCGAGAAACGCCTCGCCGCGATACTGGTCCATTCGGGGCAGTCGCACCGCTCCATCGAGCATCGCGCCGTACTCCGACATGATGTCCCGTGCTTCCGAGGCGAGCACCAGGTCTGACTCCGCAGGAAGCCTCTGTGACCACTCCATCAGGGCCGCCACGAACGCATACATCGCCGCCCAAGGGCGCCATGCCGGCGGGTCGTTGGGGTCGATCGCCAGCAATTCCCCCCTTGCCTACGTCCACCCGATATGAGATCGGCGCAGTCGGCCGGGTTTCGACGAATGCCCCAGCTGCTAACTCCTCGTATGACATATACGCAAGGGGGCGCCACTCGGAGCCTGCGGCTTGAGCGGGAGCATGGGACAGATCGTCGGCACATGTTGACATATGCCGACGAAGTGTCACAGGCACTGGACACGCTCGTCATGATCGCGAGCAGGATGGCGACGCCAGCGACCCCGAGCCCTCGCGCTGCGAGTCGTCAAGACTGCGTCGCCTCATGCTTCAAGGAACTCCAAAGCCTTTTTCACGAACGCTTGGTGGTACTGGAAGACGCCCCCATGACCGGCATCCTCATAGAGGACGAGCTCGGCGTTCGGAAGGCGGCGCGCCAGGTCGACCGAGTTGCTGCTGGGCACCATCCTGTCGTGATCACCATTCGCCACTAGAACCGGGTGATGAATGCGCGAAAGATCGGCGGGACGCTGACGCCCCCAGGCGTGTATGGCTTTCAATTGGGCGTTGAACGCCGCGATCCAAACCGGCTTGTCGCGATTCTCGGTGCGCTCTTTCAATCGTGCCAGGAATTCGCGCGCCGCATGGCGGCCGTTCGGGGTCTCGGTGAAGAAGAGATAGTATTCCGGGTGCCTGAAGGTTAGCACGCCCTTGACCATGTCGCGGATGGTGAGCGACGTCACCTTGTCGATGCCCGTGCCCCCGGCTGGCCCGGTGCCCGCGAGGATGATCTTCCGGACCAGTTGCGGTTCTTCTTGCGCGATCACCTGCGAGATGAAACCGCCAAGGGAGAAACCCAGCAGGTCGACCTGAGCAAAACCGAGGGCCCGGATGAAGGCCACTGCGTCCCGCGCCATCGCCTCCACTGACGTGGGAGTCTTACCTTCCGACGCGCCAATGCCCTGGTTGTCGAAGACGATGACGCGGCGTCTCGTCGCGATGCCGTCGACAACCCGGGGATCCCACCTGTCGAGTTCCGCAGCCAGATGGTTGAGGAAGATTACGGGCACTCCGGTGTCGAGCCCAAGCTCCCGGTAGACGAATTTCGTCCCGCCGACATCGACGCTTTTCGTCGGCGCGTTTTTCCACGCGATGCTCGATCCAGGATGCGGCTGTTGCTGCGTGCTCATATTGCCTCCTAGAGTATCGTGACAGAGTTACCTGACAAGCCGCGGGCAGCCTAGTCCGCGACGCGAATGACCACTTTTCCGACGGCGCGGCCGGATTCCACGTAGGAGATCGCCTCGGCCGCGGCTTCAAACGGAAATGTCTTGTCCAGGACCGGCTTGATGGCACCCTGGTCCACCAGCGCTGCTAATTTCTCCAGTTGTTCGCCGCTCGCGTGCATGAACAGGTACTCGAAACGCACGCGCCTTTTCCGCGCCAGACGATCGACCTTGCGATTGAGGAACCCGAGGATCCAGACCAGCGGCAGGCTCAGGCCCCAGGCGCGCGCGAACTTGGCGTCGGGCCGGCCGCCGAGCGTCACCACCACGCCGCCCGGCTTGACCACCGCGAACGAGCGGAGCAGCGTGTCGCCCCCCTGCGTGTCGAGGACCACGTCCTGATCCTTGGCCACCGCTTCGAAGCGGCTCGTCTGGTAATCGATGGCCACATCCGCGCCGAGCGACTTCACCAGCGCATGGTTCTTAGCGCCGGCCGTGGTCGCGACCTGCGCGCCGACGTGTTTGGCCAGCTGGATGGCGAAGGTGCCGACGCCGCCCGAGCCGGCATGGATCAGGACCTTCTGGCCCGCCCGCAATTGTGCGAGTTCGATCAGCGTCTGCCAGGCGGTAAGCCCCACCAGCGGCAGCGACGCGGCCTGCGTGTAGTCGAGGCGCGCGGGCTTCCTCGCCGCGGCGCTTTCGCGCACCAGGGCATACTCGGCGAAGGCGCCGATGCGGTCGTTGTCGAGACGCGAATAGACCGCATCGCCGAGCTTGAACTTGGTGACGCCTGGGCCGATCGCTTCCACGTCGCCGGCGAGATCGGTGCCGAGGATCAGCGGAAAAGAGAAGGGGAGCAGCACCTTTACGGCGCCGTCGCGGATCTTGTAGTCGAGGGGGTTGACGCCGGCGGCGCGCACGCGCACGAGCAGCTCACCCGGGCCCGGCTCGGGCCGCGGCAGCTCGATCATTTCCATCCGTGCCTTGTAGTGACGAATGGCCAGCGCTTTCATCATCACCCCAATCACGCACACACCTGATTAGTTGCAAGTCTTGCGGATCGCGCCCTCGCCGGGATCGCGCTTCTGGCGATAGCCCGCGGCAACCGGAGAAGGGAATCTGTGCTCTCAAACCAGCATCGATTGCTGGGCGAAGATACCCGCCATCGCGCCCTGCGATGATGCCAGGGTGACCGAGGGCATGAGGGGTGTGGCAAGGTCGCCGGCGGCGTAGATGCCGGGCATGCTGGTTTGGCGGCGCTCGTCGACCTTAAGGGCGATGCCGACGGGCGTATCCACCGTGGCGAGGCCCAGTGATTCATGCAGGCTTGCGGACGGCTTGTTGCGCGGATGGGCGAACAGGATGTCGACCGCGATATTGCGGCGGGTATCGAGATTGACGGTGGTGATATGGCCCTTGTGATGGGCGATCTCGATGATCCGGCCATCGACGACAGGTATGTTGCGGCGCGCCAGATCGGCCTGGATATCGGGCGGAATGTCGTGACCATCGGCGAAGACAGTCAACTTGTCGGTCCAATCGTGGAACAGCCTGACAGACTGGTGCGACTGCGGGCCGGACCAGACGAGGCCCCAATGCCGGCCGGCGACTTCAAAGCCGTCGCAATAGGGGCAGGGCACGATGGACGTGCCCCAGCTTTCGGCAAAGCCCGGAACATCAGGCATCTGGTCGGCGACGCCATAGCTCAGGATCAGGCGGCGCGCCCCAAGGCTTTCGCCATCGCCAGTGAGGACGGAGAAATCGTCGATGGCGCCGGAGACGCTGTCGGCCCGGGCATTGACCAGCCTGATCGTGGGATAGCGCGCCAGCTGCTGCCGCGCCTCGGCCAGGATGTCCAGCGGTGGCTTGTGATCGTGGCCGAGCAGACCATGCGAGTGGCCGGCGAAGCGGTTGCGCGGCAGGCCGGTATCGAGAACGGTGACCTTGCGGCGGGCACGGCCGAGCTGCAGGGCGCCGGCGAGACCGGCAAAGCTGCCGCCGATGATGATGACGTCATCCATGGTGATAAGCTCCGTGTTGTGGATGGAGGGGGTTGGGCTGGGCCTGGCGCGAAATATCGTCCGGCGATACGCGCTCGAGACGGGCAGCGAGCAGGGCTTCGGCATCGACGAGAAAGTCGCCCATCACTGTTTTGGCCGGCCGGACAATGCCGCATTCGATATCGCCGGGCGGCCCGGGGAAACTTGATTTGGAGGACAGGTTGAAATCCACCCGTTGGCTTGCACGCTCCCGGTCGGACCGGCTGGCGGATTTGCGTTTCAGTTCGGACATGGTGGTTGTCATTGGAGCGCCCCCTTTCGTCGCGCGACGCCGACCGACGCGGTGTACGCATCGCCGCGATCAGTTGCGGCACCCATGATGCGAGAGAACACGGCTTGGTGTAGCCAGCGAGGCGTTGCCCTGGTAAACATCACGGTGGCCTTGTTCGCCCAGCCGGGCACGACGCTGATGCGCCCGGCCTGCAACGCGCGGATCCCGGCTCGCACCACGGGTGCCGGCTGCATCATCAAGAGCTTCAACGCGGGCGTGATCTTCTGCTGCGCTGATGTGGCGAATCCGGTGTCCGATATGCCCGGGCACAGCACCGTCACCGTGACGCCGTCGCGTTTGAGTTCGCGATGAAGAGCTTCACCAAGACGCAAGACGTACACTTTGGCGGCCGCGTAGACCGCGAACTTCTCTACGCCCTGATAGGCCAGCAGGCTGGCGACCAGCAGGATCTTCCCGTGCCCGCGTGTCCGCATGTCCTGCGCAAACACGTGGGTGGCCGCAGTCAGGCTCACGACATCCAGCTGCAGCATCGCCAATGCCGCGTCCAGCGTACCATCCACGAATGTGCCCTGTAGTCCGTGGCCGGCGTTGTTTATCAGGATGTCGATCGCAATCCCTCGCTCGCGGAGCCGCTGATGCAGTTGGATGACGGCCGCAACATTCGAAAGATCGACTTGCTCGACGATGACGTCGACGCGATATGTCTCGCGCA
>WNFY01016678.1_pt1 | contig 12416 bp, 13 predicted proteins | sample 5400091 | NCBI WGS metagenome assembly WNFY01 (sample SAMN13153364, study PRJNA577476) | soil metagenome | isolation source: 60 cm soil or saprolite under grassland replicate 1 | place: USA:California | collected 2016-06-15 | reverse complement strand
TCGCTTCGTAGCAGCCTTTGAAGGCTGGAGTATCGCCGGCATCAAGTAGACCTGATCCATTCTTGCTGTACTGTTGGACGAGCTTGACGTAGCTGTCCTCGTGGAAGAGAAGAATCTCATCTCTCGAAGCGGTTCGCGCCTTCACCGCCTCTACTGCTTCGTTCTTGAGAATCTCTTTTGATCTGATCAGATCATAGGTGAGCTTCACTCTAATTGGTCGCAGGGGATGGTAGGGTCCGAGGTTGTAGTTGACGAAGCCATCATCCCAGACTAGGCCAGTTCTTCCAGCCAGCGATGCCACATCCCTATGTACCGTTCTATTCGACGTGGACGTACGCGAGCGGAGATTTCTCGAATAATCGGATGGATTTGATATTCGTGAACTCTAGCATACCGTACCGGGAGAGCTCACGCCCGATACCGCTCTTCTTGACTCCCCCGAACGGCATCCGAGGGTCCGAAACCACGATGTTGTTCACAGTAACCATGCCCGTCGTTACCTGACGCGCAACCTTCTCTGCACGACGAACGTCTCTTCCCCACACGCTGCAGCCGAGCCCGAAATCACTCCTATTGGCATGCCTGACCGCGTCATCATCATCCTTCACCGCCATCACTGGAGCAGCGGGGCCGAATGTTTCCTCCTTCATGACCGGCATGTCGCACCCATCTTCACAGAACTCTTGACCTGTCTGTCAAGTGTTTTCAGAGCATCCTCCCTCACGACGGGTCCGATGTCAGTCTCGGGACTCATCGGATCTCCAACCTTGAGCGATCTGGTCTTGGCTATGAAACGATCCAGAAACTCGTCGGCGACCGTCTTCGCGACGAACAACCGTTTCGCGCATATACAACTCTGTCCGTTGTTGATGAATCTTCCAGCCACCGCGCCGGTCGATGCTGCCTCTAGATCCGCATCATCTAGGACTATGAACGGGTCGCTACCGCCCAGCTCAAGGACGGACTTTTTCAGCTGTCTGCTGGCCTGTTCTGCTACATCACGCCCGGCGGGAACACTACCCGTGAACGAGACCGCCGCCGTGTTGGCCTCGATCATGTAGGACGCCACCTCAGAGCTTCCAAGCACCACGTTGAAAGTTCCGGGCGGGATGCCTGTCGAGTCGAAGACCTCCTGGAGGGCAAGCCCGGATTGAGGGGTAACGCTTGACGGCTTGAAGACTGCCGAGTTTCCCGCCATCAGAGCTGGGGCCGCGAAACGGACGCACTGCCATAATGGAAAGTTCCAGGGCATGATAGACGCGATAACTCCGAGAGGCTCGAACGCCACATAACTATCGGTCGCATCAGTCTTCAATGTTTCAGGGTTCAGGAAGCGGGGGCCATTCTCCGCGAAATACTCCAATCCCCAGGCGCATTTTGTAACCTCAGGCACGGACTCCTTGATCGTTTTTCCCATCTCGAGCGTGATAATACGACCAAGCTTATCCTTCTGAGAACGGAGCATCTTCGCGGCTCTCTCCAGAAACTCGGCCCGCTTCGCCGGGGCAAGCTCGCGCCATTTCTCGAATGCCTTGCGAGCCTTCTCAACAGACTTCTCGACATCAGTCCGGGTCGCCGCTCGAAATCTGCGAATTACTTTTCCGTTGGCTGGGTTGATCGTCTCAAACCAAGACCTTGTCTTTCTCTCGGGCAACGACGAAAATTCTCCTCAATGCCGTGGGGCAGGCAGACTCCTATAAGCTAAACCGGTGATGAGGAGCGAGATTGGTGGACCGGGCGGGATTTGAACCCGCGGCCCTACGGAGCAGGGTTAGTGCCTTCCCGCATTTTGGGTCCTTGGTGACGTGCCAAGCGGGCGATCTTCGGCCAGCAAACGATGCTGCGTACCAGGCTGATCTACCGGCCCACAAAAATGCGAACCATGGTCAGCTTGTTAAATTGGTTTGCCTGGATGCTCCTGTGCCAGAGACTCGGACCTTGAAGTCTTGCTGTTGCTGTACAATAGCCACGCGGATGTGAGTGTGAGCCCGGAGAAAATTATTGCAGCGGAGTAAAAGACTGCTTGGACACCTCCAAGGTCGTCCGCTATCCCTGCAAGGATTGTCCCTGTCGTGATTCCTCCGCTAAGCATTAGGCTATACAACCCCATGGCTGAACCTCTGAATTCACGACTCGCCTTGTCCCCGATGTATGCCAGAATTGATGGAATGAGTGCTGAGCCAAGAAAGAAGAGGAATCCACCGACGATGATGATAGGTCCCACCATCTGGTAAGACTCAATCAAGGGTGTTCCCTGTGGAATTACAACGAGCCGTTCGAATAGGTTGGGCAGTATTATGAGGAATCCAAGCTCTCCTGCTGCTCCGATCATAACGGTCTTTGTCCTTCCAATCTTGTCCGAGAGTCTGCCGAACATCAAGGCTCCAGCCCCGAATACTAGTAAGGCGAGCAGCAAGAGTCCCGCTGATTGTGAGAGATCACTAACCCCAGTTCGGGCCGCGACAAGCCTTGGCAGGAACAGGTAGAACCCGAGGATAATCGTGAGAGAGAACCAGATCGGCAGAATGCCGACCACGTCGGATGTCAAACTATCATACATTTGTCTCAGACTTCGTCGACCTTGAGAAGCGTGACCAGGCTCCCGAAGTACGAAATATACGAAGATGGAAGAGGCACCCATTATCGCAGAAACCACAAGAAAGCTATCCCCCAGATTGGACGAGAATATTTTGGAGAACAATGTCCCCAGCATGATTCCGACCCCGTAGCCTGCCAGATTCGCAAGGTCGAACGCGCCCATCCCTGCTCCCCTGTTCTGCTCGACCGTGAGGTCAGTGATCATCGTAAGTGATGCGATGGTCACCATTGCAGCAGCCAGACCTTCTAGGGCATGAGCGCCTCCCACAAGAACAAGGTTATTCGATAGTCCTATGAGGAAGGTCAGAACAGAAATTAGGGCCATTCCTGTCACGAAGACTCTTCTCCTTCCTCTAAGGTCAACTACTGCTCCAACTGGAAGAGCGCTAAATCCCTCGAGGGCAGGATAGAGTGCGATGATTATTGCGGCGAGAGACGATGAAGGGGTCGCGACATAAAGAGGAAAAATAATCAGGATGGTCCCGAAGCCGATCCTGGTAAGAAAGACGGATAGGTACAGGATTGAGAGAGTACCCAGCTTGGCAAACAGACCTGGTCCAGTTCGGGTCATCGGGTCAGTTGATTGTTGGGCCAACGGCTGAACACATAGCTCGATTACTTATGATGGCGACAGACGTTGCTCTGGATATGGATTAGTCTTACTGGATAATTGCCTAGCCTCGTCGTAACCTTCTCTACACAGTCTATCGAGGCACTTCAAAGCTTAATTCTCCTCTGACCGGGGGTCAAAGGGCCGAGGTGTGCCGAGGTAGCTCAGCCTGATCCAGAACGGAGGCTTGGGAGAGCGCCCGGCTGAAGATTCACGTGTCAGAAACCGGGTTGGCGGTCAGATCTGACCGGCCCATTCGCAGGTTCAAATCCTGCCCTCGGCACCATTCAGTCAAAGAGAGAAGACTACGCTCAAGCAAGGGCCCTGTACAAGCCACGTACAATTCGCGTGTTGTTTGTAGCCGAGTCGCCTCCCTCTTCAGGCGGGTTTTTCTATTTCAGTAAGACAATCGGGAAAGATCACCTGTTCAGAGAGACGATGAAGGCATTGTCGCTGTGGCCTCTTGGCCATCCATTGAGGAAGGGTCTCGACAAGACAGGTTTGTTGGAAGAATTCCGTTCTAGAGGCTTCTTCCTCATCGACACTTGCGATCGTCCAGTCGATAGACTATCTCCCAAAGCGAGAAGGATCTCGATTGCTCGAGAAGCGCCCAGTCTCGCCAGGAGAGCGAAGGAGCTAGATCCCGGCGCCATAGTGATAGTAAAGCAGACGGTCTACGGACCCGTGCGCCACGCGCTAGAAACGGCCGGTCTCGGTGATAGGCTCCTGAACACTGAGCCCCTGCCTTTTCCCAGCCACGGCAATCAGAGAAGATATCGGTTACGGCTAAGACGGTTGATTAGGAGCATGAACCAGGTATCAAGTTCAGCAGACTAGATGCTAGACCAGTTCGATGTCATTACGTTCGACTGCTATGGTACTCTGATTGACTGGGAGACAGGGATACGGCGAGCCTTCCGGAAGGCCATGACAGAGACCCGAGCAGAACCAGACCTGGAAGCCCGCGCCTTCAAACTATACGAAATGGAAGAGCGCAGAATCGAGAAAGAGACACCCCACCTGTTGTATCGGGATGTTCTCTCGAAGACAGCCCTCGCCGTCGCCCGAAAAATCGGATGGAACCTATCAAAGGCCGAAGCTTCGTTCCTTGCAGACGAACTGCCCCATTGGACACCATTCCCCGATACGAATCCTTCTCTGGAGAGGCTTGCAAGGAGACATACGCTTGGGATTCTATCAAACGTGGATAATGACCTCCTGACCGGTACCCTCAAGCATTTCACAAGAAGATTCGATATCATAGTCACAGCCGAGAACGTGAAATCCTACAAGCCTGCATATGGCCATTTTGAAGAAGCGCGCAGGATGATCAGGGACAGACCCTGGGTCCATGTCGCATCGAGCCAGTACCATGATATCGAGCCGGCCCTGACAATAGGCATCAGAGCTGTATGGGTCAATCGGAAAAACGAGGTCCCATTGCACAAGTACTCCGAGTTGGGTGTTACGGAGATCGGGGATCTCGGACAGCTGGCCCTACACCTTGGTTCCTAAGACGGTCGCCATGGCAGTGCCATATTCGTCCTTGTCGGGATTCGACGGATTTTGCCAAGGACCGAATGCCAGCAAGTCATTCCTAGGTATGGTCGGAGAAAGGCCCCGAAACCTGGAACCGTCAGCCTGATGCTCGTTGCAAAGCCGCTAAGAGGGTCGTCTCCCAGCCTTGCATGTACTGACTCTCCAATTTCCGGACAAGAGGCTCTTCAACATATGACGCTAATCCCCTCCCTTCAAACTTGACGTGAAGCAGCTCATGGAGCAGCGTCGCTATCGCGGTCTTCGAGATCTCGTGGAGGAGTCTCTTCTTTAGTTCGGTCAGAGTCTGGTAGGAGAGCTTGAACATGTCACTCCCCTCGTGGCGTATCCAGTCTCGGGGAAGCCTGATCGGGTAGAGACTGATCTGAGATGCGGAGTGATTGTAGCTTCCATGAAGCATCCTATTCGCCCGCCCTCTCAATGGACGGGCCGGGAAGACCATCACGCGGAGGTCAACGGGCTTTTCTATCTGAACTGCTTCGATCTCAAGAATACCACGGAGTCTATCGGCAACCATCGAGTCTTGGATTACCTTTACGACGAAACCGGCATAGTCGTAGAAGAACGACTTCTCCTTTCCCGTATACTTCGCTAATAGGGCTGGTGGTGGATTGGCAATTCTGACATCAGGCGTCCATAGATTTCCAGGTGTCAAGCCAATCTCTTGGCCCATAACGATGTTCTGAAGGCTGTAATCTCGCGTAGTCTTTAAGGTTCGGGACAGGGCCTATGCTGGCCAAGAGTTATTGTTGATTTAGCCGAGCTTTCGGCGATGTTACTTTTGGAGGTTCGCGCCGCAGGCGCCGCAGAATTTCGCCCCTTGGCTACCGATCTGGCCGCACTTTGGGCATCTGACGCCCATCGCGGCCGCAGCCATCGGCTGTGGCATCTGGCCTACCGGCGCCATCGCGGCGTATCCTGTCGCGAAGGGTGTCTGGTACCGCGAAATGTTGGACCTGATTATCCCGTAAGCTTTCTCGGCGTCTGAGTTGGGCAGATCAGCCAGGTTCAATGGGTCTCCCCCGAATCTGAGTTCGCATTTGACAGTCGACCTGAGCAGGCCCTTGTCGAGGATCGCATTGGCTACGTCGGTGTAGGAGAAGTCGGTAAAGTCCCTCTTTAGACGCAGATCGTGCGGGTGCCTGAGGATGATTCGCTGGTTGGTCAGGACCACTGAGTCGACGTTTATCCTTGGATGGTAGATCTTCTGCTCAATGAACAGCTGAACCTGTTCTCCAGGACCAAGAATACGGATAACATCTTGGGGAACACTGCCCATACTGACGCACGACGATCAAGCGGATCGCGCGTTGCGAATATGGGTATTTAGTATCCGGATGCAGGAATCCGGGGTTCAGACTTTTGCGACAACCTCGCCGGGCTGCCCGTCCTTCACGACTTCTAGCTTTCCACCCTTCCACCGCTCTTCAAGCCACTGTCCCGCATAATTCCCCTCCCGCGAAACCCATTCCAGCTTCACAGACCCCAGCTTCTTCATCAAGCTCCTAGTGGTATCGCAGAGCTGTCGGAGCCTCGCATCAGTCACCTCGTAGACCCCTTTCACTTGGTTGACGATGAGGAGAGAGTCTGAATAGATCTTGACCGGCTCGACTCCTTTCCGTGTTGCAGCGGCACCGATGCTGGTTTCCAAGGCTCTGGCCATCAATGTAAAAGTCTGGCATCTTCAATTGGCGCCTGCTAGAATGTCCATCCGAAGAGTCGCATGATAATGGGAGTTATATCCGCTTCGATAAGCCCCGCGATCAGGAAGAGAGGTGCCAGCCCGACGACAACGTACACGGTCTGCCGGAGGGTTCTAGACAAGTATCCATCTGAATCAGCTGATCCTATACCTACGTCGGACATTGGATCATCCGCGACGCGCTCTGCTCCCGTGAACCGTCTCAGACCTGCGTATCCCAGCTTGATTCCAATAGATCCGGCCAAGATGAAGGAAGGTATCTCGATAAAACCATGGGGTAGAATCGCCGCCAGTAGCATTGTCAACGTAGATAGCGGGACCAAGAGTCCGAGGATAAACCCATTGAAAAGAATAGTTGCGAAACTAGGTGCGCCGAAACCTATCCCAGCAAGCCCAGTCGCAATGGAGACTAGCCAGTTATTCAGGAAAATATCCGCGCCCAATACCGGTGGAATAACCTGAGGAAAGACAACCGACTTGTTGCCCTGCCCCGGCACATATCCTATGCTGATGAGGTAGTTTTTGACGCCGTTCACCGACACGTAGTTTCCGATCGAGACGCCGAGGACGAATGCGAGAATGGAGAGGATATGGAAGGGTAGGTTTCTCGGACCTATAACAAATCTTCCTGCTTCGGCCAGTCCGGCCTTTATCTTCCGCCATGCAGCTCTGGGAAGCTGTCTCGAAATATCTTGCCAGATCGGATTCGAAAGTTCGAATGGCATCTCTTGAACTTCAGGTTTGGAATAGTAATAGATCATCGTCTTGGTTGAGTGCAATATGGGCGTGAGGAGGAAGCTTAGAATCGCCGCTCCGAAAGATGATAGAGGCAGCCCAATGAATCCCGCCATGAGAACTACCAGAACTAGAAAAAACTGGAATAGTACTCGGACGACTGAATAGCTGAACGTAGCCGTTAAGTTGCGGCCCGCCGCCCTGAAACTGTTCCTTATCGCCTTTAGACCCGAGACGTTGTCGATCACGACAGCAGGGTAGGAGTACACACTGAAGAGTGCTATCACGAGGGATGCTGCCAGAGCCGGGTAAATGAGGTTGGAGGAAACGGCAAATCCCACCAAGCCTGCGAGGCTGTTTGCGTTAAGTGCGGATGCCAACAACGCAAGGAACACGGCCGCGAGGGGACCCCATGTAATCAGGTTCGACAGAAGGAGCGTCCAAGCCATCCGTTTCCAGTTTCGACTCCCATGCTCTACGATTGAGCCGATCGTTGCTTTGTCCTTGTTCCATGCCTCAAGGTAGACTCCGTATTCTGATGAGTAGACGAATCCTCCTCCGAGAATCGCTGTCAGCAGAACGACTATGGTTGAGATGACTGCTATTGGTATTAGCAGAGACGAATAGGATGAATTCTGCAGGAGACTCAGCGTCAGACCTCTCGAGGAAAGCTGTGTGAGGAGCCCGGAGAGAGTACCATTCATGGCGAGGGTGCCGAGGAAGACGACAAGGCCGGTCGTCACGATTGACTGTTCTATTACTGAGAGAGCGGTTCCCAGCATACTCGGCACAATTATCGTTGGATGTCTTCTCCAAGTCCAGTAAGACCTCTCGAAAATTCTGTCAAAGAAAATTCTCTTGACTCCGAAAAGAGCGCTCCGGACCATTCTCAGCCCACGCTCCCTGTGCGACTTCCTTGATTCGAAAAGGCCTCCAACAGGCGAGGTTCTAGCACAGAATGGAACCTGAAGTGTGCTTCTTCTCCGATAATCATAACGTATAGCCATGATATGGCAACTATGCCAACAGTTAACACGCTCGCAATCGCGTACAATGTACCATTGCGCGACGGCGGGATTTGGCCGTCCAAAGCAGCGCGTTGCCATCCGCCAGCCGTAACGGTTCTGTCCAGATCTTCGAATAACGACCGTTCCATGGTCTCGTGAATGTTCGAATCCCTTGTCAGTAAGAACAAGGCAGCTATAACGAAAACCCAACCCGCGTACGGAATGAGCACCAGCAGAGACCAGAGAATCGCACTATGCTGCCGAGTTCTCTGGAGAAGAATAGAAAAATCCTGTTCTGCTGAACTCAAAGGTAATAGGACATGCATCTGTTCTGGTCTGGTTCGCGACTGGACCCCGTTTAGGATTTCCCATGCAATTTCCTGTTCTCGTTCCGCGTGTTTGTTCTGCCGGCTGATGAGACTGGATACGAGGAACGAGACTCCTGTCGAGGTTGCGAAGGCGAGGGTTCCCAAGAGTCCCAACGTCTGCTGAAGGTTCAGTATTGGCAGAGTGATACCGTTGAAGGCGAAGACCGCGGTGAAGATCCAGAGAATGTAGCTGGCTATCGCGAAGAGTATCCACCCTGGTCCAATTCTCACATCTGTCTTGTAGCCTAGATTCACCAGCGTGGGAAGACGATCTGATATAGCGGCAGTTCCCATTTGCAAAGAACTCTCGGATGATATGACTACATTGAAGCGGGGGGAGGCGGTGGTGGCGGAGGAGGTTGAGTGGAGGATAGTATTGGGGATACTTGAGCCATGATAGTGTCCTCTATGACCATCTGTTGACGGAAGTGATTGTTGGGGTCCGAAACCAGAACGTAGACCCAGTATACGGCGAAGATGCTTCCAGTTATCAGGGTGAGAACAAAGTATAACGCGAAGCTTCTGTCTGGAACCGGGGAGGTTCTGTATGGAAGGTTGATAGCGACTCCCAACGTGTAGAACGTACGGAGGAGGTCTTGAATGAACATGTCCTCCCTCCTTTCGTGCCGGTAAAAGTCCTTCATCAAGAAGTACCCCGCGTAAAACAATCCTGCACCGAAACCGAAACTAAGTATCGCCCAGAGGGTGGCGTTCTTCTCTAGCTCGTCGAGCCTCGCTTCTCGCAGATTTCGATCCATGTTGTTGATGAGAATCGAGACGTCAGTGTTCTTCTTGGACGCTAGTTCCTTCGCGACGCTCAGAAGGTCCTCGTAGAGAAGGATCTGCCGGTTGAAGTGCACGTTGCGTCTCCGGACTAGCCTGAAGATCAGTACGGCCACGAGAATTATGACCAGGAAGTAGACCAAGTAGAGTAGACTCAGGAAGGCGAAGAGACCAGCTACCAAAGCCGTGCTCGTCCCAGGGGTTGGAGTAGTCCCCGCGGAGCCGAGTGACGAGACTGCTATTGCAATGAAGGCAACAAACAATCCGACTCCCATTATCAGAGGGAGCAGTGGCACTATGGCCCACGCTCCCGACATTTGCTTGTCTGTTTCAAGCCTGGATCTGAGATCTCGCCTAAAATTCTCAAGAGGAATGCTCAATCGATAGGACACTGGATTCGACGAGAATCTCATCTTTCTATTTAAGACCCATAGATAATCTAGCGAATAGTCCGAGGCAAGAGAGAAGTCTATCTCAATCGATTAATAGTCGCTAGCTCCGCCAGTCTTTAAATGACCCGCGGCGGTTCGGGCCAATTGTGCGGCCGTGGTCTAGCCTGGTCTATGATATCAGCCTGCCAATGCAGCGTTCAGCAGAACGCTGACGACCCGGGAAGCCGTTTCGAAGCGGCTCGGGAATTCAAATCCCGGCGGCCGCACCAAACATGGCCAAACCTCGTCAGGGACGAACAAGATTTTTGGAAATCGGGTAGCGATTTGAACCTAAAGGCTGGTGCGCTGTAAGCGCACCGCATCACCTGGACTTTGGGTCTGGCGCTGCGAGCCGGGAAGGATCCTGCTTGGCTCGACTACGGGCCAAGAGTAGGGCAGCTTGTATGTAGCGGTAAACTGGTGCGCGAATCCCACCTCACGGACTATCCTTCCACACGTCCGATACAGATTGGCCGGTCGACACCTCAGAAGAACCGTGGTCGAGATTTGTAGTCTAATGCATGTCTAGGGCATATTCCCACTACGAGGTAGGACTCTCTCATCAAGGGATGAGATTACCTGTGGTAAAAGGGCTCGAAATTTGAGTTTTGACCGAAGCGAACGAACGCAACGTCAGCAGCTTCCTGAGGATGTGCCGATGACCTAATCTCCCGAAAGAGACGGGCTATCAAGCTAGCCGATTGGGAGGAACTCGACTCCATATTTCGTCGTGATCGCGTTGACCTTTCCTATGTCCGGTGGTCCCGGCGGCATCGCGCTGATATCCTCGAACACCTTCTCCATCCCACCTGGTACCAGAACGACGAGAGTCTTGCCTATGGTATTCCCGGTATTCTTGAAAGCGTGTGGTACCTCTCTTGGTAGAACGACAATCGCCCCTTTGGTTGCTTTGAACTTACGGTCGCCGCATTGGAATTCGTACTCTCCCTCCAGGACAATGAATGTCTCTAGTTCGCGACGATGTATGTGCGGTGGTGCGCCCTGTCCCGCGGGGGTGACATCCTCGGATATTGAATACGCCCCCCCGGTCATTTCACTCGGTACCTTAATCGTGATCGTATCCGCGAAAACGTTACACTTCTTTCCTTCACCAGGTGAGACAAAACGAGCATCCTGAGCTGTTATCAAGACGAGCCTAGATGGCTTACTCGTTATTTAATCGTTAAGAGCTGGGTTGGCGCAGATTCCTCTCTGGACAAGCCAACGGTGACTACTGAAGCGGTTATTGTTGGGTTATTCTTTGTGATTTCTTCAAACAACTCTTATTTGAGACGGTCTCGTTAGCCACCCTAACATGAAGCGAGACCTCTCCATCGAAACCAAGCAACTGAGACGACTCTTCAAAGGAGTCCGGGGCCGGAGACGTTGTCGCACTGGAGAGTGTTGACCTTCAGATCGAGCAGGGAGAAGTTTTCGGCCTCCTCGGCCCCAGCGGTGCAGGCAAGACAACGCTGATCAGATACTCGCAACTCTCCTACTGCCGACCAGCGGTGAAGCGTATGTGAAAGGGCTTGACACGTTAAAGAGCACCTCCCAGGACTCAGGAGGATAATTAACCTGGTATCGGGAGGGGAGACGCCTGGATACGGGATTCTCAGAGTCCAGGAAAACTTCTGGTTCTTCTCGCAACCGTACCGGCCTGACCAGAGAATGGGGCTCGAGACCATCTTTATGCTAGAACCGGAAAGACCCTATAACTGTGACTCGCTCTGCGTGCGATTTGCACTTATTGTGCGGTGTCCGGCGGCCGCACCACAGACTTGCAACCTGATTTGAGTTGTCGACGTTCTATCCGAAATATCGGGCTCTACGTTGATCTTTCATTGACTGGTTTCGTTCGTCAACTCTCTGATTCACATTTTGGGGGGCGGATTCCAATTTGAGTAGAAACTGCTCGATGTGCTGACTAGCAATCCCCCAGTCAGCGGGCTGAGCCAGGCCGATTCTGCCCAGGACGACTCTTGTCGAATTGTCGCCAGTCTTGATCAGATTCAAGTAGAATGTTTCTGTCCAAGTAATCATGTCCATGGTCACGTGGATTTCCATTCCATCTGATGCCTTGTTCTGATGAGTGATCTCCCAGCCTGCGTGGTCGAGGACCGATAAAGCTGTGTCCCAGACCTTTTCGATGGGATAGGGAAGGTCCAAACCTTCTTGCAATCTTCTTCACGAATATGTCCAGTGATGGTTTAGAATAATCTTGTCCCGTGGAGCCCCCGAATCACGCTCAGCGAAAATGCGTTGGGGCGAAAACGCAGAGTGCCCTGTACATTCGGTCTTGACTCATCATCGAAGCTTCAACTATCCGACCGATTAGAATACCGATTTTATCATTCCGCCATCGATTGGGATCATTGCCCCGTTGATGTAGCTCGCTCTGTCGCTGGCCAAGAATGCTACTAGGTAGCCGATCTCATCGACAGTTCCGTATCTGCCAGCCGGTACGTCAAGGAGAACTTGCTTCATCGCATCTTCGACACTCTTTCCCGACCGTCTGGAGACGTCCTCTGCGATCTGTCTCTGCCTGTCAGTCAGAATATGTCCCTGCATTATCCCGTTGGACGTTATTCCCTTTGGCCCGAACTCCGTTGCCAGGGATTTTGA
>WNFY01004749.1_pt1 | contig 12418 bp, 13 predicted proteins | sample 5400091 | NCBI WGS metagenome assembly WNFY01 (sample SAMN13153364, study PRJNA577476) | soil metagenome | isolation source: 60 cm soil or saprolite under grassland replicate 1 | place: USA:California | collected 2016-06-15 | reverse complement strand
GCCGGAACGGCATCCCGAAGACGATCACAGCGACGAGGACCGCCGTCCCGGCACCGGCGATGGCACACCAATGCGGCTTCACCCGCAGCCCCGCCAGCAGCCCGAACAGCACCAGAATCGGCAGCGCGGCTACGAGAGTGGAAAGGATCCAATTGTGCAGCGGATCATAAACCTGGGTCCACGCCATGGCTCTTGTCCCCGGGAGCGCGCGAGGCGGGTTAAACGACGCGCTTTCGGCCACGCCGTCAAGGCCGGTCGGTTAGCCCAGTCGCACCGCCCACAAGACGGCTCGCATCCGGCCGGAGGCATCGTGGCTGTGCCCGGTGATCCAGAGGGTCCCACCCTCTTCGTCGGTGAGGGCAACGGCGGCGCTGTGCGCGCCCCCGAGCGTGCCCAGGTCCAGCATGCCGCCTTCCGGTGTGCGCAGGAATGCGTGCGTGACGGGGAGCCCGCGGGCGTCGGTCTCTCCAGTCTGGCTGGCCCCCACGATGCAGCCAGCTTCGTTGATCGCGTTGGCACAACTGGTGCGCCCGCCGAGGGTCCCCAGGTCCACCATGCCGCCACGGGGGGTCCACAGAAACGCGTGACCGCTGCCGCCCACGACCTCGGTCCGGTCGTTGATCCCGAGCGCCATGCTCGCGGCACGCAGGGTCCCGAGATCGCGCATTCCGTCGGTCGCCGTCCACACGAACGCTCGCGGCGCGCCGGTCTTGGTCTCGGCCAGGCCGACTGCTTCGCCGCGGTCGTTCAGGTCGTGCGCGACGCTCGTCGCTCCGCCCAGACTGCCGAGGTCGATCATCGTGCCGGGCTCGGCAATGACGAAGGCGTGCTTCGGTGTCGCGCCGGCGCCGCCGCTGCGGCTGTGCCCCGCCACTTGCCCGCGCCCGTTGACAGCGAGCGCCTCGCTCTCGTTCCCCCCAAGGGTGCCGAGATCGAAGCTCGTGCCCTCGGACAAGAGGTAGGCATGAAAGTCGCCGAACCCGGTGTCCCCTCCGCCGGCGATTTCGCCCTTCTCGTTGATGTCGTTGGCCGAGGTGTTCACGCCGGTGAGCGGCTGCAAATCGACGATCCCCAGATTCTCCTGCCATAGGAACGCCCTCGTCCGGCCGAGGCCGTCGCGGCTCGTGCCCACGACCTGACCGCGCCGGTTCACGGCCTTCGCCTGGCTGACCGCGCCACCCAGCGTGCCGAGCTCGCGAATCGAGACTAGCGGCGCCCGAGCTGTCTGCTGGCCCACAGGCCTGCCTGGACGGCGGTGTCGGCCGTCGGACCATCGAACCGCTGCACCAGGATGGCCGCGCGACCGTCGCGGTTGACGGCAACCATATGGAAGATCGAGACCTGACCTTCGGCCGGGCTGTACCGCAGCCGCAACTGCGCGCCGCCCGCTTCGCCCGCGGAGCCGAGCGCGATCGCCGGCCGTGCGCGAGCGTTGTAATCGTCCACGAAGGCCTGGAGCAGGTCCATCGCATCCTTCTGCGGTCGCTGCTCGGTCATGCTTCGCGCCTTTCCTTAAGTAGGGGTGCGGAGACGGTCGACGATCGCGCCGGCCTGCCCGCTTTCGAGCAGCTGGTAGCGCAGCTGACCCAGCGGATCGCGCGCCACCGACTGGGCGCAGTAGGCGGGAAGCCAGGCGGGATAGTGGCCCGCTGCGCCCCAGCCGCTCGTGTCGAAGGCCGTTTGGCCATCGGTGACCCGGAGGAGGGCGATGGGGCCGTCCTGAGCGGTCGTCACGGCATCCGGGTCGAAGTCGGCGGCTCCGAAGAGAAGGCCCGCCTCGACCTCCGCTTCCTTGACGTGCTCCTTGAGCAACTCGACTTCGGCGGCCACGATCGGTCGGTGTTGGCGCCGACAGGCGATGAGGACGCGCCGCTGCCACCCGGTGCCCCTCACTACGCCTTGGAGTTCAAGGAGATAGCCCCGCTCGGGCTCAGGAAGCGTCGTGCGCCGATGCATTCGCAACTCGGAAACGCCGAGTCCGATTTTGCGTAGCTCGCGCACCACCAGGATCTCGAAATGCTCGGGGGTGAGCTCCGGTAGCTCAAGCATTCGGGAGACACTAGATCACGCGCGCGCCGCCCGCTAGACCCGCGCGGGCCGAGCGATGCGGCGCTCAGACAGGGGGTTGCGCCCTCAGAAACCGGTCCTTATATCATCGGGCAATCGAGTCCGGCCCAACCCCACTCTTCAAGCGGGGAGGATTCCATGCAGGTCAGTCGGCGTGATTTCCTGCAGCTCACGGCCAGCGCGGGAGCGGGGACCGCAATCGGCGGACTCGTCGGGCTCGGCGTCACGCTCGCGCCGGCCACGGCGCGGGCGCAGGAGCTGCGGATCAAGGACGCCAAGACGACGCCGAGCATCTGTCCGTTCTGCTCGGTCGGATGCGCGACCCTGATCCACACCGTCAACGGCAAGATCGTCAACATCGAAGGCGACCCGCGCAGCCCGCACAACGAGGGCACCCTCTGCCCCAAGGGCGCGGCGATCTACCAGCTTCACATGAACCCGAACCGCGCCACCAAGGTGCTGCACCGCAAGCCGGGCGCCGGCGATTGGGAGGTCGTGGAGCTCGAGTGGGCCATGGACCGCGTGGCCGAGCTTATCAAGAAGACCCGCGACGAGACGTTCATCGAGAAGCTCCCCAACGGCAAGCTCGTGAACATGACCCCGGCCATCTTCGGGCTCGGCGGCGCGACGCTCGACGGCGAGTTCAACCACGTGTGCCAGAAGTTCTGGCGGGGGCTCGGGGCCGTCGCCATCGAAAATCAGGCCAGGATATGACACAGCTCTAGCGTCCCCGGTCTGGGGACACGGTTCGGTCGCGGCGCGGCGACCCTGTATCCGCGCAACCTCGAGCACACCGACTGCTTCGTCATCATGGGCTCGAACATGGCGGAGTGCCATCCCGTGGCGTTCCGCTGGCCCATGAAGGCCAAGCTCAACGGGGCGAAGCTGGTCCACGTCGACCCCCGCTTCACCCGCACCAGCGCGGTCGCCGACCTCCACGTCCCGATCCGTGCGGGCTCGGACATTGCATTCCTCGGCGGCCTGATCAACTACGTGGTCAACAGCAAGCGGTGGAACACGGATCCCTTCTTCAAAGAGTTCGCGGTCAACTACACCAACGCCGCGACGATCATCGGCGACGACTTCAAGGACACCGAGGACCTGGACGGCGTCTTCTCAGGCATCGTGAAGTTCACTGAGCCGGCGTTCTGGCCGTACAACGGACTCGAGGGTCGGTACGACAACGCGACTTGGGCGTACAAGCGCGGGCCGAAGGGTCCGGGCCCGGTCACCAAGGATCTGATCGCGAAGCGCGCCGGCCCGCCGTTCGACGACCTGGTGCGGTCGCTCAAGCCTGGGCCGGCGGAAAAGGATCCGACGCTCCAGAACCCGCACTGCGTGTTCCAGATTCTGAAGCGGCATTTCAGCCGCTACACGCCCGAGATGGTAGAGCAGGTCTGCGGCTCGCCCAAGGAGAAGTTCATCAAGGTCGCCGAGATGCTGCTCGAGAACTCGGGCCGCGACCGCACCAGTTCGTTCGCCTACGCCGTCGCCTGGACGCAGCACACCTACGGCGTCCAGATGATCAGCTGCTGCGCGCTGCTCCAGCTGCTGCTCGGCAACGCCGGCCGCCCCGGCGCCGGCGTGATGGCGCTGCGCGGCCATGCGGCGATCCAGGGCTCGACCGACCTCCCCACGTTGTACCACAGCATCCACGGCTACATGAACGCGCCGTCGGCGCTGCGGCCGCACGAGACGCTGCGGGACTACATGGCGGCCGAGACGAGCCCCACGAGCTACTACGGTCACCTTCCCAAGTTCCTCGTGTCGTACCTGAAGTCGATGTACGGCGCCGCCGCGACAGCGGAGAACGATTTCGCCTACGACTGGCATCCCAAGATCCTGGGCGACCACTCGCACATGGCCATGTTCGCGGCGATGGCCGACGGGAAGGTGAAGGGGATGTGCTGTGTCGGCCAGAACCCCGCCACCTCGCTCAACGGCGCCGCAACGCGGCTGGCGATGCGCCAGCTCGACTGGCTGGTGGTGAAAGACAACTGGCTCACCGAGACCGCCACGCACTGGTACCTCGCCCCCGAGGTGAAGAGCGGCGAGGTAAAGATCGGGGACATCAAGACCGAGATCTTCTTCTTCCCCGCGACCCAGATCGCCGAGTACGACGGCAGCTTCACCAACACGCAGCGCCTGCTCCAGTGGCACTCCAAGGCGGCGGACGCGCCGGGGGACTGCCGCACCGATACCTGGTTCTATCACAACCTGGCGAAGCGCCTCAAGAAGGCGTACGCCGACTCGAAGCTGCCGCGGGATGAGGGGTGGAAGAACCTCTTGTGGGAGTTCGACCCCGATCCGGGCGTGAAGCCGATCTACCCGGGGGAGCCCGACGCCCTCAAGATCCTGCGCGAGATCAACGGGTACCAGACCGCTGACGCGAAGCAGCATTTGAAGGGCTTCGGCGAGTTGAAGGACGACGGCTCGACGACCTGCGCGTCGTGGATCTACTGCGGCTGCTATCCCGCGCCGGACCAGAACCTGACGGCGCGGCGAGAGCCCGACCCGCCGGGCGTGCCGGGGGCGCATCTCAAGTGGGGCTGGGCGTGGCCCGCCAACCGCCGCGTGATGTACAACCGCGCGTCCGCCGACCTGAAGGGCAACCCCTGGAGCGAGCGGAAGCGCTGGGTCTGGTGGGACGCGAGCTTCGTGAACCCGCCCGACCCGAAGACCAAGAAGCCGGTACCCAAGGGAAAGTGGGTGGGCTACGACGTGCCCGACTTCGGCGCGACCAAGGCCCCCGACGCGCAGCCGAAGCCGGATGGCATCGCCCTCGACGCCCTGTCCGGTACTCAGCCGTTCATTATGAGAGCCGACGGCCGGGGGTGGCTGTTCGTGCCGGCAGGCCTCGTGGACGGGCCGCTCCCGACACACTACGAGCCGCACGAGTCGCCGATCCAGAACCCGCTGTACAAGCAGCAGACGAGTCCCGTGCACAAGGTGTGGGCGCCGGGCAAGCCGTACAACAAGCTCGCGGCGGTGGGCGACCCGAAGTTCCCCTACGTCATCAGCACGTACCGGCTCACCGAGCACTACCTGGCGGGCGCCATGAGCCGCTGGCTGCCGTGGCTCGCCGAGCTACAGCCCGAGCTGTTCATTGAGCTCGGGCACGACCTGGCCCGGGAAAAGGGGATCAAGAACCTCGATTGGGTGGTCGTGTCGAGCCCGCGCGGCCATATCCGCGCGAAAGCGCTGGTCACCCATCGCATCGGCGTGATGCACATCGCCGGGAAGCCCATCCACCACGTGGGCATGCCCTGGCACTGGGGCTGGATGGGGCTCTCCACCGGCGACGTGGTCAACGACCTGACGTCCTGGGTCGGGGACCCCAACGTGTCGATCCACGAAGGCAAGGCGTTCGTCTGCAATGTGGAGAAGGCGTGATATGCCGGAGCCCATGGGATTCTTCACCGACACCACGGTTTGCATCGGCTGCAAAGCGTGCGAGGTCGCGTGCAAGGAATGGAACCAGCTCCCGGCCGCCAACGGCGGAGTCGGCGAGCTGAGCGGCGACAGCTACGACAACACCCGCAAGCTGGACGGCATCCACTGGCGGCACGTTCGCTTCATCGAGCAGTTCAAGGGGCCGTACGACGGCCGCTGGCTGATGATGAGCGACGTGTGCAAGCACTGCGTCCAGGCGGGCTGCCTGGAGGTGTGTCCCACCGGTGCGATCATCCGCACCCAGTTCGACACCGTCGTGATCCAATCGGACGTGTGCAACGGATGCCGGGCCTGCATCGCCGCCTGCCCGTTCGGCGTGATCGACATCAATCCGGTGTCGGGCACGGCCCAGAAGTGCACGCTGTGCTACGACCGTCTGCAAGTCGGGCTCGAGCCCGCGTGCTCGAAGGCGTGCCCCACGGACTCGATCCAGTTCGGCTCGATCGCCGAGCTGCGCACGCGGGCCCACAAGCGCGTCGACCAGCTGAAGGCGCAGGGCGTCAAGGCCGAGCTCTACGGTGCCGACCCGGAGGGGGCGCTCGGCGGGCTCAATTCGTTCTACCTGCTGGTCGACGAGCCCGAGGTGTACGGCCTGCCACGGCACCCGCAGCTGCCATCGCGGAACCTCGCCAAGAGTTCCACGTTCTCGGTGGCGAGCGCCGCCGTTTTGGGCGTGCTGGCGCTCGTCGGCCTGCGGAAGCGGCGCATGGACGAGCAGAGCCACGCAGGGGGAGGGGGGGCCCCGGGTAATGTCTGACACCTTCTTCAGCGGCGCACCGCACTGGACCTGGTTCATCATTCCGTACTTCTACGTGGGTGGGCTGGCCGGCGGCGCCTACTTCCTGGCGGCGCTGCTGGACTGGTTCGGCCGCCCGGAAGACCGTCCGGTGGTTCGCACCGGGTACGACGTGGCCGCCGTCGGCGCGATCCTCTCCGGTCTGCTGCTCACGATCGACCTCGGTCGCCCCTTGCGCTTCTGGCATATGCTGTTCCAGTCGGAGAATTTCCCGGCCATCATGTTCAAGGGGTGGTCGCCCATCTCGTTCGGAGCCTGGGCGATTCTCCTGTTCGGGCTGTTTTCTGTGCTCTCAGCCCTCGGGGCGAGAGCCGAAGAGGGGCGGCTCCAGATGCCGGCCCTGCGCGCCGTGGGCGGCGTGGTGCGCGGCGGGGTCGCCAGGCTGGTGTCGGGCGTCGGCGGCCTAGTCGGGCTGTTCATCGCCGGTTACACGGGGATCCTCCTGTCGGTCACGAACCGTCCCATCTGGGCGGACAGTCCGTGGTTGGGGGCGTTGTTCGTCGCGTCGGGTGCCTCGACCGGGGCGGCCGCACTCATCCTGCTCTCGCCGGGGCGTGGGGCAACGGAGCGCACGCTCGCGTGGCTGTCGTCGTTCGACGCCAGAGCGCTCGTCGTCGAGCTGCTGGTGCTCGCGGCCTTCGTCGTATCGCTCGGCTCGGTCAACCGCGTGTGGCTCAGCTTCTGGGGCCTGCTGCTGCTCGTGGGCGTGGTCGGATTCGGGATCCTGGCCCCGCTCCGCATGCGCGCGAAGCCCGCGCAGGCCGCCCGGCTCGTGCTGCTCGGCGGCTTCCTGCTGCGGCTGGCGACGATGCTCGCCTCCGAAGGGATCGACCGCTACCGCGTGGCTGCGGGGCTGTAGCATGATCACGAGGCACCGCTGGTGGTTGACGCTGACGCTGGCCGGCCTGGCAGGCTGTGCGAGCCCCGAGGCCACGCGCGTGCGCGGGGGCGGACCCGGCGCCGATCTGGGCAACCACGGCGCCGTCACCGAATTGCACCAGGGCGCGAAGATGTATTATCGAACGCCCTGCCGCACCGTGAAGGTGAAATGCTCTGGCCCCACGCCCGAATTCGGCACACGCGGAACGTAGAAATCCAGGAGCGGGTGGCCGCGGTCCGCCGCGACAACCCTGAGTCCGAGGCGTGGCTCGGCCTCTTGGAAGCGGCCCTCGGCGAGAGTGAAAACAGCGCCATTTGGGAGGCCGCCGTGCCGACGCCCGCGGCGGAGCGACCCGTCAAGGCGCCGCTGTTGTCTCGCACCCAGGTAACGGTCGACGGGCGTGCGGCCCGGGGTTGGGTCCGCCGCCTCCTGAAGCTCACCCCCACGGTGGACCTGCGGCGTATCGACGGGCTGGCACTGCTCGAAGCCGCAGTGTGCCACGACGACGCGCGCATCGACGCGCTGGCCGCTGCGGGAAGGGGCGAGCCGCACGCCCTTCGCGTCCTCGGACAGATGGCGGCTCTCCCGCTGCTCCAGGCGTGCGCCCGCGGCTTGGCGAGCGCGCTGCCCGCCACTTGGTGGGAGGGCTATTGCCCGCTGTGCGGAGCGTGGCCGGTGGTGGCCGAGTACACCGGGCTCGAGCGCAAGCGCCAGTTGCGATGCGGGCGCTGCGGCACGGGATGGGCGATCCCGCTCCTGCGCTGCGTGTTCTGTGATGAGACCGAGCACGACAACCTGGGCTACCTCGCGCCCGAGGCGGGCGACCAGGCGCGCAGGATCGAGGTCTGTCACACCTGCAAGGGGTACGTCAAAGGCTTCACGACGGTGCGCGCGCTCGCCCCGTGGGCGATCCTGCTCGACGACCTGACGACGGTCCCGCTGGACGTCGCGGCGCTGGAGCGCGGATACCACAGGCCCCCCCGGCCCGGGTACGCGCTCGAGTCCAGCATCGCGGAGCGGGGGCCTGTGGCAGGCTGGTGGAGGTTGTGGAGGTCGTGGAGGATGGTGGAGGCCGTGACGGAGCAACCTCGACAACCCTCGCCGGGGCGCGGCGCGTGAACAGGGACGCGCCGCGCCCCGGCGAGATCTGTCGCGAGCTTCTCGCCGCCCTCGAAGCGTCGGAGGGGAGACGGCGGCGGCGCAAGCGCGACACCACCCCCGACGCGATCGGCCTGACGATGAAGCGCGAGCTGCTCGAGCGGGCCGTCGCCGCCGACCCCGAGCCCGACGAATTCGAGCAATGGCTGCACGAGCAGTGCCTGGCCGCCGGCGGCAGCGAGGGCGGGGTGCGGGCCATGGCGCTGTCGATCTTCGAGGAATGGCGCCTGGCCCACGACGCGGACGCGTTCCGGGACTGGCTGGCCCGTGGGGCCCCATCGGACGACGCACTTTCTGAGTGAAGGGGAAACGATGCAAGTCGCTCTGCGCATACGGGTCGCATTTCTCAGTGGCGTGATCCTCACGGCGGGGGCGTGTGGTGGCGGCGCCCGCGGGCGGGCATGGCCGCCCGCCGGCCCGCCGCCGCAGGTCGTGAAGCCACTCCAAGTGCCCGACAGCCCGTACTACCTCATCTATTCCCCGCCGGTCAACTTGGCGAAGGCGCCGGATACCACGGCCCACGGGCGAAAGCCCGGGAGCTAGCGCCCCGACGGTGGCTGGCATCGAAATCCGAAGCCTGAGAAAGCACTTCGGGGATCTGCACGCGGTCGATGGGGTGGACCTGTCGATCCGCGACGGAGAATTCCTCGTCCTACTCGGCTCCTCCGGCTCGGGGAAGACGACGCTACTGCGCATGATCGCCGGGCTCGAGCGACCCACGTCGGGCGAGATCCATATCGGAGATCAGCGCGTGGACGGCGACGTGCCTCCCCGGGCCCGCGGGATCGCCATGGTGTTCCAGAGCTATGCCCTCTACCCCCATCGCACGGTGTTTCAGAACATCGCCTTCCCGCTCGAGGCGAGCCGGACCCCGCGCAAGCAGATCGAGGAGAAGGTGCGGTGGGCCGCCGACATGTTCAGCATCACCCGCTACCTCGATCGCTATCCGCGCCAGCTGTCCGGCGGGGAGCGCCAGCGCGTGGCCCTGTGCCGCGCCCTCGTGCGCGATCCCAAGGTCTTTCTCCTGGACGAGCCGCTGGCCAACCTCGACGCCAAGCTGCGCAACACGGCACGGGACGACCTGAAGCGGTTCCAACGCCAAATACAGACGACGACGGTGTACGTCACGCACGATCAGGTGGAGGCGATGGGACTGGGCGACCGCATCGTGGTCATGGAGCGCGGGAAGGTGCGACAAATCGGGACGCCGCAAGAGGTCTACGAGGATCCGGTCGACACCTTCGTGGCGACCTTCGTCGGGCAGCCGCCGATGAACCTACTCGACACGGGCGACCCCTCTCTTCCCCCCCGGAGCCTGACGGGCTTTCGCCCCGAGCACTTTCTCCCGAAGAGCGTCTTCGGCACGGGTGAAGATCTGCGCACGTTTCGCTTCGCCGTGCGACGCGTGGAGTACCTGGGCTCCGATCGCTACGTGTACGGCTCGGTCGCCGGAAGCGGCGCGCCCGATGCCACGATCATCGCCAAGCTGCCGGCGACGATCGCGCTGGCTATTCCGGAAGGCGAGACCCACGAGTTCGCCGTACCCCGGCGGGCGCTGCGCTACTTCGACCCCGAAACGGGATTGCGGCGCAAGGCATGACGCTCCCGTCCCGGCGGACCCTCGCCGACCGTGAAGACGTCCTGGGCGCGGTGATGCTCGGCCCCGCCCTGGCCTACGTAGTCCTGCTGGTCGGCGTCCCGTTCGCGTTCGCGATTGCGCTCGGCTTCAGCAACGCGACCGCGGGGAGCCTCAGCTTCGGGTGGGCGGGCCTCGACAATTACAGGGCGATTCTCTCGGACCCGATCTTCCTGCGAGCGCTGCGCAACAGCGTCGTGGTCACGATCGGCTCCCAGGTCCTCGTGGTCGTCCTCGCCACCGCCGCCGCCCAGGTGTTTCGCGCCACGTTCCACGGCAAACGCTTCGCGCGGTTCGTGTTGCTCCTGCCGTGGGCCGTGCCGGTGTCGCTCGCGGCGATCGCCTGGACGTGGATCTTCGATTCCACGTTCAGCGTGATCAACTGGACGCTCAAGGCCGCGGGCCTGTTGCACGGCTGGCTGTACTGGCTGGGCGATCCGGCGCTCGCGCTGCTCGCCATCATCATCGTGCAGGCGTGGCGGATCTTTCCCTTCGCCACGGTAATCGTGCTCGCGGGACTGTCGTCGATCCCGCAAGAGATCGTCGAGGCCGCGATCGTGGACGGCGCCGGGTTCTGGCGACGCTTGTTCCGGGTGGAGCTGCCGTTGCTGCTGCCGGTGGTCGCCGTCGCGGTGCTGTTCGGCGTGGTATACACCGCGACCGACCTGGGCGTCGTCTATATCCTGACGGGCGGCGGGCCCGCCAACACGACGCACGTGCTGCCCACGCTCGCGTTCCAGCGCGGCATCCTGGGCGCCGACTTAGGTCAGGGCGCCGCGATCGCCGTGTTCTTGCTGCCCTTCCTGATCGTCGTGGCCATCGGGATGCTGCGACTGGCCCATCGCACCGAAGTAGGCGGGGCGCAGTGAAGCGCGTGGCGCTGTATGCCGCGGCGCTCGGCTTCGTGGTGTTCGCCGGGTTCCCGTTCTACTGGATGCTCGTCACGTCGTTCAAGCAGAACCGGGATCTGTACGTGGGCGCCTCGGACACGAGCCACATCCCGTGGATCTTCAACGACGCGCCCACACTCGAGCACGTGAAGCTGCTACTCGGCCAGACCGACTTTCCCCGCTGGGTCCTGAACACCCTCGTGGTCGTGGTCGCGGTCGTGGTGATCACAGTGGCGGTGGCCGTGCCGGCGGGTTACAGCCTGGCCCGCCTAGTGGGCCGTTGGGGCGAGCGGATGGGCATGGGGATTTTTTTTACGTACCTCATCCCCCCCACGCTCCTGTTCGTGCCGTTCTCGCGGCTCATCTCGCTGCTCGGCCTCCAGGACTCGCTGGGCGCCCTGATCCTGATCTACCCGACCATGACCATTCCATTTTGCACCTGGCTTGTCATGGGGTTCCTCCGCTCGGTACCATGGGAAATCGAGGAGCAAGCGATGATCGACGGGTACAGTCGCCTCGCGGTGATCCTGAAAGTGGCGCCACGGCTGATCGTTCCGGGGATCTTGACGGTCGTCGTGTTCAGCTTCACGCTGGTGCTACAGGAATTCGTGTACGCCCTGACCTTCATCAGCTCGGTGAACAAGATGACGGTGAGCCTGGGAGTGCCAATCGCGCTGGTGCGGGGCGACGTGTACCACTGGGGAGCCCTCATGGCGGCCGCCCTGTTCACGAGCATTCCGCTGGCCATTATCTACAACGCGTTTATCGACCGCTTCATCCAAGGCTTCACCATGGGAGCGGTGAAGGGATAGTCGACGCAGTACGCACCTTTTACGGAGGGGGTGTCATGCGCACGCGAATGGCATCGTTCTGTACGCTCGCTGTTCTTGCGGTCTTCACGCTCGGAGGCGCACGGACCGCCTCAGCTCAGCAGGTGGTCAAGTTCGGCGAGGGGCAAACGCTCACTATCAGCGGTTTCGTCAGTGCGACGATGTTCAACGACCGTGGGCTGTTCAGCTCCTTCGGGCAGGGCCAGAACGCCGAGATTGCCGCTTGCCGGGTCCTGCCGACACCGGGATGCGCGAGTGTTCAGCCGGGAGTCAACCAGGGGATCTTCGACGGCGACGTTCGAAACACCCGTATCAACTTCACGTTCAACGCCGCGCCGGTGCTGGGCAAGTGGGCGCCGCGGGCCACGATCGAAGCCGACTTCTTCGGCGCCTTCAATGGCGTGCCCCCGTTCGGCGACGAGCAGTCGCAGTTTCGCATCCGTCACGCGTTCGTGGACCTCTCGAACGGCCGCACCACCCTCCGCATCGGACAGTACTGGGCGCCGCTGTTCGGCGAAGTCGCCGCCTTCATCCCCGTGTCATTGACGCACATCGCCTTTCCGGTGGGCCTTGGCTCGAGCATGATCGGCTGGCGGTTCCCGGGCGTCTTTCTGTTTCACGACTTGACACCCACCAGCCCGCTCAAGCTCCAGCTCGAGGTCGCGGCCCTGAAGGGTACCGGACCGACCACGGCAGGGAGCGTGCGTG